>ENA-OYWK01001034-OYWK01001034.1-human-gut-metagenome-genome-assembly--contig:-NODE-1034-length-13933-cov-12.135682_pt1 | contig 13933 bp, 14 predicted proteins | sample MGYA00244808_ERZ653392 | MGnify/ENA primary metagenome ERZ653392 (study PRJEB26926, sample SAMN06165125) | human gut metagenome | biome: ENVO:00009003; feature: ENVO:2100002; material: ENVO:00002003...
ATTCCAGTTTTCTTCGCTGCGGACCCCCTCTATCGGCCCGCAGCGAGGCATTTCCCAAGACATTCCAAAGAAAAAAGCCTAGGGTGAACACACCCCAGGCTCCATTGTCTGTCTACAGGCTATAATAGCCTCTTTTTTCTCTTTTGTCAAGAGGGGGAGGAAGGAAGTTCGATTTTTCTCTTTTGCCCCGCTTCGACAAGGTTTGCGTTCCTTTTGCTGCTGTGTTATACTGGTATCGCTGCCCTTACCTACTCTGGCAACAGGGAGGGGGTGTGCAAAATGGACTCTCTGTTCAACAGTTTCCTCGTGACTGTCGCAGCGAATGTAGTTTCGTACTACATCTGCAAGTGGCTTGACAGCCACCGCAAGGGTAAGTAAGCCCAAAAAGAACCCCCTCGGACTCACACTCCGAGGGGGTTCGCTTTTGGTGCGCAAATGGACTCTCCAGCCAGTTTCCTTTGGCTACTTTCATTATATGCCAAACAGCAAAAATGTCAAGCCATCTGGAAAAAAGTTTACTTTTACCGGCCTGCGCAGTCGTGCCCCCCAGTCCAGCAGGAAAAGCACCTGACAAACAAAAACGGCTCTGCCGAAGCAGAGCCGTAAAATCGCAGTATCGGTAAAATCAGCGCTTGCTGAACTGGGGTGCACGACGTGCAGCCTTCAGACCGTACTTCTTACGTTCCTTCATACGAGGATCGCGGGTCAGGAAGCCAGCCTTCTTCAGGACTGCACGGTTCTCATCGCTCTGCTGCAGCAGGGCGCGGCTCAGGCCGTGGCGGATTGCGCCAGCCTGACCGGAAACACCGCCGCCGGAAACGCGGACGACGACGTCATACTTGCCCTCCAGGCCCAGCAGGACCAGCGGAGAACGGACGATCAGCTTCAGGGTCTCCAGACCGAAGTAGCTGTCGATGTCGCGATCGTTGATGGTGATCTTGCCGGTGCCGGTGTAAACGCGAACGCGGGCAACGGAATTCTTACGACGACCAGTGCCGTAGAAATAAGGTTTGGTTTCGTACATATTCGATTGCCTCCTTCTTAGAACTCGATCTTTTCGGGCTTCTGAGCTGCCTGAGCATGCTCAGCACCCTTGTAGCAGTGCAGGCGGGTCAGAGCCTTGGCACCGATGGTGTTGGAAGGGATCATGCCCTTGACAGCGTAGGTCATAGCCAGATCGCTGTTCTCAGCCATCAGCTTGCTGTACTGGACCTTCTTCAGGCCGCCGATGAACTTGCTGTGGGTGATGTGGAACTTCTGCTCGGCCTTCTTGCCGGTCAGGACAGCCTCGTCACAGTTGATGACGACGACGTAATCGCCGCAATCGACGTTGGGGGTGTAGTTGACTTTCTGCTTGCCGCGCAGCAGAACAGCAGCCTCAGCAGCGACGTGACCCAGGCTCTTGCCGGATGCGTCGAGCAGATACCACTTGCGCTCGACTTCAGCGGGCTTTACGAGAGTAGTGCTCATATCTATTTCCTCCTGATAAGTGTTTTAACGGTTCAGGCACCCTTTTGGGGCGCGAGTGTCAGTATACATCACAAAAACGTGCCTGTCAACAGATTTTTTTGATTTTTTCGGTGCAAACTTTTCATTCTCTTGTTTTCGCTTGAAATCTCTTGAAATCTCGCGATTTCAGATTTCGTATTTTTCAACTGATTTTTTGCCGCTGCGGGCGGATTTCTGGGGCGGGGCGCTACAATTTTGCCCGGAGATGTGCTATACTATATTTGATATTGTAAAAAGGAGGCGATTCCATGCCGAAGAACATTCACACGCAGGACTCTTCCCAGCAGCGGGCATCCCGGCTGCTGCTCGCCATGGGCGTGATCGTGCTGGTCGGTGCGCTGGCTTACTTTGTGCTGACGCTGGTCGTCAACCGCCGCACCCCGGCAGCCCCCGACACCCACTACACCGCCGACAATGGCATCGTGCTGGACTACGAAAGCGCCGTCTGGCCCGTGTGCGAGATGACCGAGGACGACACCCTCGGCCACGCCCTCAAGCTGGCCTCCGGCACCGACAGCGACAACGCGAACTATCAGATCGTGCTGTTCCAGCGGGGAGACGCCTCGACCTACGAGGATTACATCGGCCAGTCGGAATCCGACCTGAAGAGCGCCTACGGCGTCATCAGCCCGCGCAAGGTCAAGATCCAGATCGAGGGGGCCACCGTCACCGCCGTGCGCTGCGACATCCAGGCCTATTATGCGGTCCTTGCCACCGTGGAATACGACAGCGGCGATGTGGTCTATGTTTCGGGCCTGACCAAGCTGGCCTCCATCAGTGATATCGTGAATCTTGTAGAGAGTGTTTCCCTGACCTGAGGGCCGCTCACAGAAAAGGAAGGGATCTTCCATGCCGACAACCACCTTTGAAAAACACGTCTGGGCCGAGATCGACCTCGACGCCCTGCGGGCCAACTTCCGGGCCGTGAAGGAGCGGGCGGGCAGCCTGCCGCTCTGTGCCGTCGTCAAGGCCGACAGCTACGGCCATGGGGCCGTCCAGTGCTCCCGCATCTTCGCCGAGGAGGGCGCGGCCTGGCTGGCCGTCAGCTGCCTGGCCGAGGCCTTGCAGCTGCGCAATGCCGGGCGGACGCTGCCCATCCTCATTCTGGGCCATGTGGAGCCGGAGTACGCCTCTGCCCTCATCGAACAGCACATCACCGCCGCCTGCTACTCGCTGCCGCAGGCAAAGGCCCTGAGCGCGGCCGCCGAACGGGCGGGCGGGACCGTGGACATCCACCTCAAGGCCGACACCGGCATGGGCCGCATCGGCTTTGCCCTGCGCACCGATTTTGACCGGGCCGTCGCCGAGATGCTGGAGGTCTGCACCCTGCCCGGCCTGCGGATGACCGGCCTGTTCCAGCACTTCGCTGTGGCCGACGACACCGATGCCGGGAACGTCGCCTACACCGAGGAGCAGTACCAGCTCTTTCTCCGCGCCTACTGCGCCTTAAAGGCCGCCGGGCAGGAGCCGCCGCTCGTCCACTGCGACAACTCCGCCGGGGTCATGCTCCATCCCGACTGGCCAAGCAGCGCGGTCTCCGTGCCCTGCATGGCCCGCCCCGGCATCATTTTGTACGGCTTCGACCCCAGCGACGAAGTCCGCTTCGGGAAGTTCCGCCCGGTCATGAAACTCAAGACCGTGGTCAGCATGGTCAAGGAGCTGCAGCCGGGCCAATCCACCAGCTATGGTCGGCGCTTCACCGCCGAAACCCCCACCAGAGTGGCCACCCTCTGCACCGGCTACGCCGACGGCTACCCCCGCCTGCTGAGCTGCGGCAAGGGCATCGTAGAAGTCCACGGCGTCCCCTGCCCGGTGCTGGGCCGGGTCTGCATGGACCAGCTCATGGTGGATGTCACCGCCGTGCCCGATGTGCAGGAGGGCGACGAGGCCATCCTCTGGGGCGGCACCGTCAGCGACAGCGCCGAGGACATCGCCCGCAAGACCGATACCATTTCCTACGAGGTGCTCTGCGGGGTCTCCCGCCGGGTGCCCCGCGTCTACCTCGAACACGGCCGGATCATCGCCGTGGAGGACTGGATCTTATCATAAATCGAACACCCACTATTTTCCGTTGGAGGAACAGATGGCAAGAGACAACATCCGCAATTTCTGCATCATTGCACACATCGACCACGGCAAATCCACCCTGTCGGACCGCATTCTGGAGCTGACCAAGAGCGTGGACGAGCGCACCATGGAGGACCAGATCCTCGACAACATGGACATCGAGCGCGAGCGCGGCATCACCATCAAGGCCCGCGCCGTGACCATGAACTACACCGCCAAAGACGGCAAGGTGTACGAGTTCAACCTCATCGACACGCCGGGCCACGTAGACTTTGCCTATGAAGTCAGCCGCAGCCTGGCCGCCTGCGAGGGCGCGATCCTGGTGGTGGACGCTACCCAAGGCGTCGAGGCCCAGACGCTGGCCAACACCTACATGGCGCTGGAACACGATCTGGAGCTTGTGCCCATCCTGAACAAGATCGACCTGCCCAGCGCCCACCCGGACGAGGTGGCGCAGGAAGTGGAAGACGTCATCGGTCTGCCCTGCCTGGACGCGCCCCGCGTCTCGGCCAAGACCGGCCTGAACATCGACCAGGTGCTGGAACGGGTGGTCAGCGACATCCCCGCCCCCTCCGGCGACCCGGACGCCCCCCTCAAGGCCCTGATCTTTGACAGCATCTACGACAGCTATAAGGGCGTCATCGTCTACATTCGCGTCTTCGAGGGCACCGTCAAGCCCGGCGACACCATCCGCCTGATGGCCACCGGTGCCCAGTTCACGCTGGTGGAGGTCGGCCACATGGGCGCGACCAGCCTGACCCCCTGCGACCAGCTGCAGGCCGGTGAGGTCGGCTACCTGACCGCCAGCATCAAGACCGTGCAGGACACCCGCGTGGGCGACACCGTCACGCTGGCCAACCGCCCCACCGCCGAAGCCCTGCCCGGCTACCGTCAGGTCAAGCCCATGGTCTTCTGCGGCATCTACCCCGCCGACGGTGCCAAGTACCCCGACTTAAAGGACGCGCTGGAAAAGCTGCAGCTGAACGACGCTTCCCTGACCTTTGAGATGGAGACCAGTGCGGCTCTGGGCTTCGGCTTCCGCTGCGGCTTCCTCGGCCTGCTCCACATGGAGATCATCACCGAGCGTCTGGAGCGCGAGTTCGACCTCGACATCATCACCACCACCCCCAGCGTCCGCTACCGCCTGACCCTGAACGACGGCACGGTCGAGATGATCGACAACCCGTCCAGCTACCCGGACCCGTCCACCATCGTCAAGCAGGAGGAGCCGTTCGTGGACGTCCACCTCTACACCCCCAACGAATACGTGGGCAGCCTGATGGACCTCTGCCAGCAGAAGCGCGGCGTTCTGGCCGACATGAAGTATCTCGACGACGTCCGGGTGGACCTGCACTATGCACTTCCGCTGGGCGAGATCGTCTATGACTTCTTCGACGCCATCAAGAGCCGCAGCCGCGGCTATGCCAGCTACGACTACGAGTTCAAGGAGTACCGCGAGAGCGACCTCGTGAAGCTGGACTTCCTGCTGAACGGCGACCCCGTAGACGCTTTGTCCATGATCGTCTTCCGCGACAACGCTTACGGCAAGGGCCGCCGCATCTGCGAAAAGCTGCGGGACAACATCCCCCGCACCCTGTTCGAGATCCCGGTCCAGGCTGCCATTGGCGGCAAGATCATCGCCCGCGAGACCGTCAAGGCCATGCGCAAGGACGTTCTGGCCAAATGCTACGGCGGCGACATCACCCGCAAGAAGAAGCTGCTCGAAAAGCAGAAGGAAGGCAAAAAGAAGATGCGCCAGCTCGGCAGCGTCTCCCTCCCCAGCGAGGCCTTCACGGCCGTGCTGAAGCTCGACAGCGATGACGATTAAACGTTCCCATCGCATCCCATAGGCAGCAAAGACCCCCTGTGCAGCATCCCGTCCTGCACAGGGGGTCTTATCGTTTGTCCGTTACTGTCCAAACTCCTTCAGGCACTTCTTGATGCCTTTCAGAGAAGAGATGACGATCATGCCATAACCGTATGCCTGATACAGCTCATTGATGCAGGCCATCGTGACCATGAGCACCTCCCAGGCGGCCTTGAGGTAGGGCTTGGCCGGGCGGAGGGTATTTTTGACTGCGGTGACGGTGTTTTCGAACCAGGCGGGGGCACCGCCGCAGATGGATTCCAGCTCCTCCTGCGGGATCGCTGCGCACTGGGCGGGCAGTTTCAGTTTTTGCTCCATTCCAGTCCCTTTCACATTGCAAGGCCTACTGCGACCAGCACCAGCATGCCGCCCACGATCAAAATCGTGCCCTTATGGCGTTCCAGAATGCCCGCAGCGGTGTCAGCCGGAGCCGTCGGCTCGGTGGGCACCTGGTCGATGGGGCTCCACTGCGCGTAGACGGTGGCCTCTTCGCCGGAGAACACAGTCTCACCCGCGACGATGGCGCTGCCGCCCACGATGTCGGTGAACCAGCCGTTAAAGGTATAGCCTTCCATGGTGGGGGTGGGCAGGCTGGACAGCTTGCCGTCGGCATTGGTACGCTCCACCACCGGGATGCCGGTGCCGCCGCAGGCGTCAAAATAGACGATGACCTTTCCGTCGTTCTCGCTCTCGTCCAGCGGCTGGGCAGCCAGCGCCGCCGGGGCCAGCACACACAGTGCTGCGATGCACAGCAGCACTGCGAGCCTCTGTTTTACTCGTTTCATTGCACTTCCTCTTTTTGAGGCGTCGTTCAGACGCCATACCCTTGCGCCTCGATGACCTCCACGACCTGCGACACGTACTTCTGGCAGGTGTCGTGGTCGGGGGCTTCCACCATAACGCGGACAAGCGGCTCCGTGCCGGACTCACGAACCAGAATGCGTCCGGTGTCGCCCAGTGCCTCAGCCACCGCCTTGACGGCAGCCTGCACAGCGGCATCGTCCTGCGCCGCCTTCTTGTCGGTCACGCGGACATTTTCCAGCACCTGCGGATAGATGGTCAGCGGCTCGGCCAGCTTGCTCATGGGCAGCTTTTTGGCCAGCATGACTTCCATCATCTTCAGGCTGGTCAGGATGCCGTCGCCGGTGCTGGCGTACTGGCTGAAGATGATGTGGCCGCTCTGCTCACCACCGATGCGGCAGCCGTTCTTGGCCATGTACTCGTAAACATACTTATCACCGACGGCGGTCTTGGCGTAGCCGATGCCCTTTTCATCAAAGGCCTTGTACAGACCGAAGTTGGACATCACGGTCGTGACGACGGTATTGTTCATCAGCTCGCCATGTTCCTGCAGGTAGCAGCCACAGATGTACAGGATGTGGTCGCCGGTGATGACATTGCCCTTCTCATCCACGCACAGGCAGCGGTCGGCGTCGCCATCGTAGGCAAAGCCGACGTCGAGATGATTTTCGACCACGAACTTCTGCAGGCCCTCGATGTGGGTGGAACCGGCATTGTTGTTGATGTTCAGACCGTTCGGCTTGTTGTTGATGACGTAGGTGTCGGCACCCAGTGCATCGAACACAGACTTCGCGATGTTCCAGCTGGAACCGTTGGCGCAGTCCAGGCCGACCTTGATCCCCTTGAAGGAGTAGATGCCCAGGCTGATGAGGTAGCCCATGTAGCGGTTGCGGCCTGCCACATAGTCCACGGTGCAGCCGATGTGCTCACGGTGGGCAAAGGGCAGCTCCGGCCAGTCCTGATCGAAGACGTGGAGCTTGCCGTCGATGTAGTCCTCCACCAGCAGCAGGGTCTCTTCGGGCATCTTCTCGCCGTAGCAGTCGATGAGCTTGATGCCGTTGTCGTAGAACGGGTTGTGGCTGGCCGAGATCATGATGCCGCAGTCGAAGTCGTCCACGCGGGCGATGTAGGCCACAGAGGGCGTTGTGGTGACGTGCAGCAGATAGGCATCTGCGCCGGAGGCAGTCAAACCAGCAACCAGACTGTACTCAAACATGTAGGAGCTGCGGCGGGTGTCCTTGCCGATGACGATGCGGGCAGGCTCGTTGTTGCCGTTGCGCTCGCGGAGCTTGTTGTAATACCAGCCGAGGAAGCGGCCCACCTTGTAGGCGTGGTCAGCGGTCAGCGTGATCCCGGCTTCGCCGCGGAAGCCATCGGTCCCAAAATACTTTCCCATAATGATCCTTCCTTTTTCGTTCTATATAAAATCAGTATTTGTTCCGCAAGATCGTTCTGTACCTTATATCATAACATATTGACGCGGAAGTTTCCATCCTGAATTTGGATTTTCACAAAAGCAGTGGAAACCTTCCAGAGCATTCAATAAATTTCATTCTTTCGACATGATCTTGCAAATTTCGCAGATTCCCTATTTTTTCTTGACCTGAACCGCAAAACTGTGTAGAATTAAGATATATCAGAGTACTGCAGGGCTTGCCGGTGCTCCTCTACAACAGACAAAGGAATGGACAATCATGCGGATCGCAATGCTCGGCCACAAGCGTGTTCCCTCCCACGAGGGCGGCATCGAGGTCGTTGTTGAAGAGCTTGCCGCGCGGATGGTCGAAAAGGGGCATCAGGTCACCTGTTTCAACCGTACCGGCCAGCACGTCAGCGGAAAAGAATATGAAGTACAGAAGCTGGACGAATACCGCGGCATTCGCATCCGCCATGTACCCACACTGGACAAAAAAGGGCTTGCAGCCGTTACATCCAGCTTTTTTGCCAGCCTTGCGGCGGCGCTCGGCCCTTACGATGTCGTGCACGTTCACGCCGAAGGCCCGGCCGCTTTCTGCTGGCTGCCCCGGCTGTTCGGCAAGCGGGTCGTCCTGACGGTCCATGGGCTGGACTGGGCGCGGGATAAGTGGAAGGGCAGCTTCGGCTCCTGGTACATCCACTTCGGCGAGAAGGTCGGTGTCCGGTTCGCACACGAGATCATCGTGCTCAACCACAGCAACCAGACCTATTTCCGCGACACCTATCACCGTGAGACCCACTACATCCCCAACGGCGTCAACCGCCCGGCGTATGCCCCGCCGGAGCTCATCCGGGAACGGTTTGGGCTGGAATACGGTTCCTACCTGCTGTTTCTGGGCCGTCTGGTGCCGGAAAAGGGCTGCCACCATCTGTGCGAAGCCTTCAAGCGGCTCAAGACCGACAAAAAGCTGGTCATTGCGGGCGGCGTGTCCGACTCCGGCGATTACATGAACACCCTGAAGGCTCTGGCCGCCGGCGACGACCGCATCCTCTTCACCGACTTCGTGGACGGCGCGCTGCGGGATGAATTGTTCAGCAACGCCTATCTGTTCGTTCTGCCCAGCGACCTGGAGGGCATGCCCCTCTCCCTGCTGGAGGCCATGAGCTACGGCAACTGTGTGCTGGTGTCGGACATTGAGGAATGCACCAACGTCGTCCATGACCGGGGGATCACCTTCCGCCAGGGCGACGTGAACGATCTGGAAGCCAAGCTGCGCTATGCCATCGAGCACCCCAACGCAGTCCGGATGTTCAAATGGCTCTCCTCGGATTACATCTGCGACCGCTTCCAGTGGGACAAGGTCGTGGATGCGACCCTGAAGCTCTACCAAACAACCTGAACCATCTCAGGCCCACCGGCAGCGCCGGTGGGCCTGTTCGTTTTTTCAGCCCCGGCTCTCCACCATCTCCTCGATGACGCGGAGGAAGTCGCGGCCATAGTGGGCGGCTTTCTTTTCGCCCACGCCGGTGATGTTCAGCAGCTCGTCAAGGCTGAGCGGCTTTTTCCGGGCCATCTCGCGCAGGGTGGCATCGTTGAAGATCATGTAGGCGGGCACCTTCTGCTTTGCCGCCAGCCGCTTGCGCAGGGCGTACAGCGCGCCCAGCAGCGCTTCGTCCGCTTCGCTCAGAGGCGCATCGTCTGCATTGCGGCGGCGGCCGCCAGCCAGACGTCTGGCGCTGGAAGCGGCCCGTTCTCTGGCCTGCGCCGCCTGCTGCTCCACCTGTTCGGCCAGCAGGCAGTTGGAGCAATTGCCGCACTTCTGCGGTGCGGCCTCGCCGAAGTAGCTCAGCAGAAAGCCCCGCAGGCAGCGCGGTGTGGTGGAATAAAAGGTCATATACTTGAGCCGCTCTTCGGCCTTGCGGGCGGCTTCGGCCTTGACATCGGCGGGCAGGCCGTTGTCGGCCTCCATTTCCTTTTCGATGAAGAACCGGATGGTCCGCACATCGGTGCCGGAGTAGAGCAGGGTGCACCGGGCCGGTTCGCCGTCACGGCCAGCCCGCCCGGCCTCCTGATAGTAGCTCTCCAGATCCTTGGGCATGTTGTAGTGGATGACGAACCGGACATTGGGCTTGTCGATGCCCATGCCGAACGCATTGGTCGCCACCATGATCTGGATGCGGTCGTACAGAAAGTCGTCCTGATTCTGCCGCCGGGCATCGGGGTCGAGCTTGGCGTGGTACGCCGCTGCCCGGATGCCCCGGCTCTGCAGCAGGCGGGCGGTCTCGTCCACCTGCCGGGTGGTGCTGCAATAAATGATGCCCGCATGGTCCCGCTCCCTGAGCACCAGCTCCAGCAGAACGCGGGGCTTCTCGCTGGGCAGGGCGCGGCGGGTCTCGAAGTAGAGGTTCGGGCGGTCAAAGCTGGCCGTGACCTCGTAGGGGTCTTTCAGTTCGAGGCAGCTCCGGATATCGTCCCGGACGTGGGCCGTGGCCGTCGCTGTGAACGCCCCGATGACCGGGCGCCTGGGCAGGCCGTCCACGAACGCCTTGATGCGGAGGTAGCTGGGGCGGAAGTCCTGCCCCCACTGGCTGATGCAGTGGGCCTCGTCCACCGTCACCATGCTGATCTCCCGCTCCTGCGCGAACCGCTGGAAACCCGGCATCTCCAGCCGCTCCGGGGCCACGTAGATGATCTTATACCAGCCCTCCCGCGCACGGCGGAGCATCAGGGCTTTCTGGTTGTCGGTCAGGCTGTTGTTCAGGAACGCCGCCGCCACACCGGCCTGCACCAGCGCCCCCACCTGATCCTTCATTAGGCTGACCAACGGCGAGACCACGATGGTGATGCCCGGCAGCAGCAGCGCGGGCACCTGATAGCAGATGGACTTGCCCGCACCGGTGGGCATCACGGCCAGAACGTCCTGTCCGGCCAGCAGCCGGGAGACGATCTCTTCCTGACCGGGGCGAAAGCCATCATAGCCGAACACTTTTTTTAGAATCGAATGCGGGTTTTCCATGCGTTCCTCCGTTATACTCTATGAGAGCTGCCTTCGCAGCCCTCTCAGTATACCACAAAACTGCCGGTTTCGCAGGGGGATGGCCTCGTTTTTTTGCCGGAATGCGCGAAATAACAAACGGATTTTTTCCAACGGATAGCTTTTCAGGCGCGAAAATGATATAATAAGAACACATATCTCCATCCCGGCCCATGCTGTGCCGGATCTGATGAAAAAAGGAGTATTTCAACCTATGCAGAAATTGATCACCTTTGCCGTCCCGTGCTACAACTCGGCGGCCTATATGCGCCACTGCATCGAAACCCTGCTCTCCGCCGGGGAGCAGGCCGAGATCATCTTGGTGGACGACGGTTCCGTCAAGGACGAGACCCCGGCCATCTGCGATGAATATGCCGCCCAATACCCCACCATCGTCAAGGCCATCCATCAGGAGAACGGCGGCCACGGCGAGGGCGTGAATCAGGGCATCCGGAACGCCACCGGCCTGTATTACAAGGTCGTGGACAGCGACGACTGGCTGGACACCGCCGCCCTGAAGACCGTGCTGGCCAAGCTGCAGACTCTTGTGGCCCGCGGCACCGCCCCGGACCTGATGATCTGCAACTACGTCTACGAGCATGTGGAGGACAACACCAGCCACACCGTGCGCTACACCAACGTCTTCCCGGAGAACCGCCTGTTCAGCTGGATGCACGTGGGCCACTTCCGCCCGGACCAGAACCTGCTGATGCACTCGGTCATCTACCGCACCCAGGTCCTGCGGGACTGCGGCATGGTGCTGCCCAAGCACACCTTCTACGTGGACAACATCTTCGTCTACCAGCCGCTGCCCTACGTCAAGAGCATGTACTACATGGATCTTGACCTCTACCGCTACTTCATCGGCCGCTCGGACCAGAGCGTGAACGAGAGCATCATGGTCAAGCGGGTGGACCAGCAGCTGCGCGTGACCCGACACATGATCGACTGCCAGGACCTCGACGCCCTCAAGAACGAAAAGCGCCTGCGCGCCTATATGCTGCACTACCTTTCCACGATGATGGCCGTCAGCGACATCTTCCTGCTGCTGGACGGCAGCGCCGAGGCGCAGGCCAAAAAGGCCGACCTGTGGAAGTACCTCAAGGAGAACACCAAACCCGATGTCTACCGCGCCATTCGCTACGGTTTCGGCGGCATCACCAACCTGAACTTCCCCAAGGGCGATGCCATCGTGGTGGGCGCTTACCGCATTGCACAGAAGATCTTCAAATTCAATTGAGACAATTCCTGTTGCATTTTTTGCACAAATGTTTCCAAAACCGGGCTGCTGTCGTTTTCAGCAGCCCGGTTTTTGCTTGTATCCCAGCACGTTAAGAAAACTTCAGATTTGAAGCAGATGAACTGTTGTTGCTTTTTTGCTTACAATGGAGTATAATTTTTAGGCATCATTTCAACGCGCAGCGCCCGGCGGCCCGGCATCCGCCCCGCTTGCAGCACATTCAAAGGAAGGATCGGGGAGCCGAAGGGTAAAACGCGCTCCCGCAATGAACATGGAACAATTACTCATCTGTCTGTCCCTCGCATTGATCGCGGGGCTTCTGATGTCCCGGCTGGCCAAGGTCGCCCACCTGCCCGCTGTGACGTCGTATCTGGTGGCGGGCCTGCTGCTGGGGCCTTTCTTTCTGGGGCGGCTCGGCCTGAGCGGCTGGGGCATCGGCTTCGGGAGCCTGGCCCAGGTGGAGAGCTACGGCCTCATCACCCAGGTGGCGCTGGGCTTCATCGCCTTCGTCATCGGCAACGAATTTCGTCTGACCACGCTGGAAAGCATGGGCCGGCAGGCCATCACGGTCGGCATCCTGCAGGCCGTCGTCACCACTGCACTGGTGGATCTCGCGCTGGTCGTCCTGCACCTGCTCCGCCCGGATGTCATCTCCATGGCCTCGGCCATCACGCTGGGTGCGATCGCAGCGGCCACGGCCCCGGCCGCGACCCTGATGGTCGTCAAGCAGTACAAGGCCAACGGCCCGCTGACCCACCTGCTGCTGATGGTCGTCGCCATCGACGACGCCGTCGGCCTCGTCCTCTTCTCTGCCTCTTTCGGCGTGGCGAACGCGCTGGAGCAGGGCCGCATCGACCCTCTCGGCGTCATCGTGGAGCCGCTGGTGGAGATCGTCCTCTCGCTGGGTCTGGGTGCGCTGGCCGGTTTTGTGCTCAACCAGCTGGAGATCTACTTCCACTCCCGCTCCAAGCGCATGAGCCTTTCGGTGGCTTTCGTTCTGCTGACGGTCGGCCTCTCCATGGTCACCTTCCAGATCGGGCCGGTGCACTGCGGCTTTTCGCTGCTGGTCTGCATGATGACCGGCACCGTCTTCTGCAACATCTGCCCCACGTCCGATGAGCTGATGGACCGTCTGGACCGCTGGGTCTCGCCGGTCAACATCCTGTTCTTCGTGCTCAGCGGTGCCGAGCTGGACCTGAACATCCTCTCGAACCCGCTGGTGCTCCTCATCGGCGTGGTGTACATCGCATCCCGTTCGCTGGGCAAGATCTCCGGCTCTTACTTCAGCTGCCGCGCCACCCGCTGCAGCGACAACATCCAGAAGTATCTCGGCATCACTCTGCTGCCCCAGGCCGGTGTTGCACTGGGCATGGCGGCCGAAGCCGCCGAACTCTCCGACGGCCACATGGTGCGGAACGTCGTGCTCTTCTCGGTGCTCGTGTATGAGCTGGTCGGCCCGACCCTGACCAAGATCAGCCTGACCGCGGCGGGTGAGATCGAGCCGGAAGGCCGCACCAGCGCCCGCACGGCCAACAAACCCGAAGCTCCGGTCACACTGGACTGACAAACTGGACAAACAAAAAGACCTCTCCGAACACAGCCGGAGAGGTCTTTTTTCAGTAATCCGTTTGACAGCCGAGCAGGAACTTCATGTACGCGAAGGTCCGCTCCTGGCCGAGGTCGCGCACCATTTTCAGCAGCTTTTCGAGCAGGGCGCGGGTCTCCGGGTGGAGCATATAGTGGCCCTTGCTGCGGTCGTAATATTCCCACGGCGAGGCGTCGGTGTACCGGTCGCCCAGATAGATCCGGCTGGCCGCGACCCGGTCGCAGACCATCTCGCAGACATAGCGCAGGGGCATCTTCATGCCCGCCATGCCGGATTTGTTGGTGCTGTAGTCGATCCAGTATTCCAGATGGTGCTTGTTGCGGCCCTTGTGGTGGAGCCACGCCGAGGCTGTCTCTTATACACATCTGACGCTGCCGACGACTTAATAGGTG
>ENA-OYWK01001051-OYWK01001051.1-human-gut-metagenome-genome-assembly--contig:-NODE-1051-length-13806-cov-4.755291_pt1 | contig 13806 bp, 9 predicted proteins | sample MGYA00244808_ERZ653392 | MGnify/ENA primary metagenome ERZ653392 (study PRJEB26926, sample SAMN06165125) | human gut metagenome | biome: ENVO:00009003; feature: ENVO:2100002; material: ENVO:00002003...
GGCATGCTCCGCGCGGCGGCCCGTCTGCGCTTCGCGAAAAACCTCGGTCGGGTCACGGCGAACACGGGCGCGGCGGGCGGCATCGTCGGCATCAGCAGCGGGGAGAGCACGGTCGAGAACTGTTACGGCAACGGCAGCGTCGCCAGCAGCGACGGCTACGCCGGCGGCATCGCGGGCGAAAACCTCGGCCGCATTCAGGACTGCGCGGTCGGCAGCGGCGGCGCGGCGGTAACGCTCACCACGCGCAGCCGGACGGCGGCGGGCGCGGTCTGTGCGGTCAACCACAGCACCGGCACGGTCAGCGGCGCGGAAATCGGAGACCGGGTCACGATCTCCGGCAGCGCCTTCCTGCTCGGCGCGCTCGTCGGCGACAACAGCGGCACGGTCGCGGACGCCGAGGTCGCGCAGCAGCCGGAATACGACGTTTTCGCGAGTGCTTTACAGGTCGGCGGCGCGGTCGGCATCAACCGGCCGGGCGGCACGGTCCGCTCTGTCCGCGTCACCTCGGATTTCAAGGGCTTTTCCCGCTATCAGTACCTCGGCGGCGTGGTCGGTCAGAACTGCGCGCCCTCGTCCGACGGCACGGCGGCAGGAAAAGTGGAAAACTGCACCTATTCGGGCGCGATCACCGAGGGAAAGAGCGCCGCGGCGAACTGCTACGGCGGCATCGCCGGCGTCAACGGCGGTCTGCTGAGCGGAAACACGGTCTCCGCGCTGACGCTGACGGCGGACGGCGTGTATACCGCGACCGCCACCAGTTCGGCCTCCGACAAGGAGCGCCTGTCCACGCACATCGGCGGCATCGCGGGCAAGAACGATACGACCGGCATCATCGAGCAGTGCTACATAGACAATACCAGAACCGGCTCGATCACGGTCAAAAACGGCATGGTCGGCGGCGTGACCGGCTATAACAAGGGCACGGTCGCCCTGTCCGGCGATAAGAGCACCGAGACCCTGATGGCGAATGTCCGCGAGGTGAGCGAGCTGCTCGCGAACGCGAAAGACCTGTCTGCGGACAGCAGCTGGGTCAAATGGGAGGACGGCGCGGACATCGAGGAGCTGACCTATGCTTCGAGCGGAAAACCGGTCGCGCAGGGACGCACCATGCAGATCATCGTCACGGGCAACGGCAGTCTCGGCGGCATCGCGGGCTGCAATGCGCCGTCCGGCGCGCTCGAGCGCTGCGTCAGCGGAAACTGGCTGCTCATCAACCGTTCGGACAGCATCAGCGTCGGCACCGGCGGCATCATCGGCATGAACGAGAGCGAAAAAGACCTCTCCTTCCTGCTCAACCGGGCGTTCGTCGGCCGTCAGCTCCGAAGCGCCAACACCAACCGTTTCGCCGGCGGCATCATCGGCACCCAGACCAACCGCACGACGGCCAACTGGCTGATCGAGGGCTGCATCAACTACGGAACGGTCTACGGCTGCCTGTCGCACTACTCGGGCGGCATCATCGGCCAGTGGACGAACAACGGCGGCACGCTCGAGCGCTGCTATAACTACGGCAATCTCCAGACCACCTTCAAGGCGAACTGGGTAGGCGCGTCGGGCGGCATCGTGGCGCAGCTGTATCACGCCTCCTCCGGTCAGGACTTCAACATCCTCAGCTGCCAGAACCACGGCAGTCTGTACGGACGGAACGGACGGAGCGTCAACGACTGCGCGAACGACAGCGGCGGCATCCTCGGCAATGTCACGGCCTACGCCGCCGACGCCGGAAAGGGTCAGGCGTTCACGATCAATGTCGCGGACTGCGTCAACGGCCCGGGCGTCGAGATCTATTCGGGCTCCATGGCCTCCGGCATCGTCGGCTTTTTCTCGGCGGACGGCGTGGCGAATATCACGGTCAACAGCCGGGCACAACAGCTCATCACCAATGCGACCGAGAACATCACGCTGAACATCGACCGCTGCCGCAACTATGCGAAGACGCTCAGTGGCTACAACTTCACCGACGGCATCTTCGGCGACCGCTATGCCTACGGCCGGACGCAACCCGCGACGGATACCTATATCCAGAACTGCTTTTCGGTCACGCCCGGCCAAAAGGACCGCGAGATCGTCTTTATGCACAGCGGCGGCTCGGATACGCTCGACGCTAAAAAGACCGGAAACAACTACTACTTTGACGATGCCTGGGGCATCACCAACCAGTATATCTCGGGCGGCATCGCGTCCGGCTACGCACGCAGCGAATCCCGCCGCGCGTATTCGCGCATGCTCGGCTACGGCCTGTTCGATCATCGGCTGTTCGCCGCTGTGGCGGGGCCGACCCTGGGGCCGGTCGACTCGTTCGCGACGACCTCGCACGGCATGTATTACAACATGACCCCGTCCAATACCTCGATCGACGGGCACGGCATCATGACCGAGACCTCCTCCGGGAAGATCGTCGGCCGCGTTATCTATGATATGCCGTACTCGTATGAGCCGTATGTGTTTAACCACGGCGGCGCGAAGCTCCAGCAGGCGGTCAAGACCCGAAACGGCGGCGCGAGCGGCATGGACGCCTATGCCCGCACCGCCTACCGCGACTTCGAGCACGGCAGGACGGACGGCGCGCTCGACGGCTCCTTCGGCGTTTCGCTGCGCCAGAACAGCGAGGGCGGCTTCGAGGTCTCGATCACGGACGACGACCGTCCGCTGTACTACGAGGGCAGAGTTTCGGTCGACGGCAGAGAGGTGCTGTCCGGTCTGCGCTTTGTCCCGAAGTGCAAGGGGCAGGGTCTGTGGGACCCCGAGCTTAACGGCACGCAGGCTTACGGCGCGGGCACGACGGAGGGCACGTTCCAGCTGCCTGCCGGTCTGGAGAACGACACCGCAGGCCAGAGCATCACGCTTTCCGTCCGCGCGGTCAGCCTGTTCGAGGACACCGCGCCCTCCGCATGGAAGCAGGCGCAGACGGTCGACGTCTCGGTCCTGCCGACGCCGGACATCAGCATCCGTCTGACCGGGCACGAAAACGCGTCCCGGTCGAACGGCTGGAAGGAGTCGGCGGTCTACCGGCTCTCTCTGAACAACCTTGCCGATTATGCGCCGTTTGGCGGCTGGAAGGTCGTCTGCCGCCTCGGCTCGCAGACCGTGACGCTCGACAAGAGCCGCCCGGCGGCCGAGATCCGCGGCGGCGGCCTGCAGGAGCTGATCGTGACCGCGTCGGCGGATGTCACGAACGGCATCCAGCCGGCTTCCGTGACCCGGACCATCCCGATCGACACGCCGGCGTACCGGCCGGACGGCAGCATCAGCAGCCTGACCGCGTCGTATTCGGGAAGCACGGCGGCGGATTTCACCGTCACGGCGGCGCTGACCGTCCGGGAGACCACGATGGAGACCCCGCCGGTCTACCGCATCGAGCTGCTCGGCACGGTCGGCGGACAGGAATACGTTTTCGCGCATGAGGATGTGCTGACCTCGGCGGGCAGCACGGTCACGGCGAACTTCCGCGACCTGCCGGTGCAGTATTTCGCGGATACCGTCCAAAACCGCCGCGTGCGCGCGTGGTATGCGGCTTCCGGTCTCGGCCCGGTCATCACCTATGGCGAGACCCGGCAGAGCGGCGACGCCGCCGTTACCCTGCGCACGTACAGCGCCTCCGGCGAACAGCAGCCCGACCGCACGATCTACAGCCATGTCCTCGGTTTCCCGAAGGATTTCGCCGATTACATCGCATCTACCGCGCTGCAAATCAAGCCGCTCGCCGCGCCGGTGCTGAACGCGCCCGAGCTCAGCCGCAGCGCGTCCGGCAGCATCAGCTACCGGTTCTCGTGGACGCAGCCCGGTCAGGGCGCCGCAAAAGCGCGCTACAGCGTCCGTCTCACGGGCATCACCGCCGACCGCGCAAGGGTCGGCATCCCGCTGGGCGAGGTCTACACGGACAGCGCCGCAAAGGAGTTCACCGTCAGTGCGGACGACTGGCAGTACGCCGCGGTCGAGCTGACCGTCACCCGTCTGGGGCAGGCCTACGGCGAGGTCGGTCTGAGCGCGTCTCAGACCTGTCTTGTTAAGCAGCGCCTCCCCCGTCCGGGTCAGCCGTCGGTATCCAACCCGGATACCAACGAGCTGGTATACGACATCAGCTGGCGCGCAGACGGGCGCGAGACCGGCTGCGCGGGCTACCGGATCTATGTGCAGCCGAAGGGCGGACAGGCCGAGCCGCTGGGCGATCTCGTGCCCGCCGGCGGCGGCAGCTATTCGGTCAAGCGCAGCCTCGAGCAGTACGCCGGAAAGACCGTCGACCTCTATCTTGTGGCGGCGGCGGACGATACCGGCTACGCGAACAGCCCGAACGGCATCGTCTATACGATGACCGTGCCCGAGCGCCTGTCCGCGCCGCGCGTCAAATGGGCGTACAGCTGGCTGGGAGATGCCTCGTCCGACCCGGTCGCGGCGTCCGATTTCCGAAACGGCGGCCTGACCGTCACCGTCACGCCGCAGGACGCGGCGAGCATGCCGCCGGGCGGCAGCACCTGCCTGCTCCGGGCGGTGATCTATGACGAAAACCACCGCGAGCTCGGCACGTATCCGGTCTCCGCGATGCGCGAGAGCGGCGACAGCTATGTCTGCGCGCTGTCCGGTCTGGACACGAAATACGCGGGCCGCAGCATCCGCTTCGAGACCCGTATCTCCCAGTCGGCCGGACAGGTCAGCTCGGCATGGGTCGAGGGCGAGACCGTCACCCTCCCCCGCGTCCGTCTGGACACGCCGGCAGCGTCGCTCGCGAACGTGAACGAGACCGTGCGCGTCACCTACGGTCAGGCGAACCTGATGATCTATCAGGCGGACTGGACCGCCCTTCTGACCACGCTCTCGTGGCGCGAGGTGGAAAACGCCGACCGGTACACGATCACGCTGACCGATCAGGCGCAGAAGTCCGCGCTCGTTTCCGTCGACATGAGCGGCGGGCAGCCGCTTATCACGGTCTCCGGACAGACTCCGGCGGCGGAGAGCGGCGGCTGGTACAATGTAAAGCCGGGAAGCACGGTCACGGGCCGCTACAGCCTGACCGGCGGCAGCATCCGCTATTACAGCTGTCAGCTGAATACCATGCTGCGGGCGGAGGACGGCGTAATCACGCTCAAGCTGCCCAACCTCTTCTCGATGACGACACACGACAATCAGACGCTGTCGCTCAGCGATGTGCAGATCCGTCAGGTATCTGTCACCGCAGACAGCACGAGCACGCGCTATGCAGCGTCCGACGCTGCCGAACGCGAATTTTCATGACACAAAGGAGGCGGCAGACATGAACCGGATACGGCAGGGCTGGGACGCGCTGCGGCGCGGACGGCGGAGCGGCGTTTCGCTCGTCATCGCGCTCTGCGCGGTCGCCGTCCTCATCGGACTGTCGCTCAGCATCGTCTATTCCTCGTCCATGCTGCTCTCGCGGGCGAACCGCAAGATCGGACGCGAGCGCTGCTATCAGCTCGCGCAGTCCTTCGCGCAGGTGCTCGACAGCGAGCTGACGGCGTACAACACCGAGCGCACCGACCTCGGCGGCGCGGACGATAAATGGCCGCAGACCGCGGACGGCTCCAGGACGTTCTATCAGTACGCCAACAGCGTGCTGGAAAACCTCGATGCGTACGACGCGGACGACCCGGAGCACACCACCTACTATTACAGCGCCGGGGACGAGGACGATGATTACGGAAAAGTGACCGTCATGCTCCGAAAGCAGAATACGGACAGCGAGCAGAACCCGGCGGACCGGACCGGCCGTTTCCCCTATGCGGAAAAGGACCGGCAGACCGCCGAGATTGCGGCGCAGACCTTCATCCGCTATCAGCTTTCGGTCAGCGTCCGGGTGGAAAAGGGCGCGGACAGCTTCACCTACACGACCGAGTATTACCGCCGGGACGGCTTTCAGCCGATCTACACCTGGGAGGGCGAGAGCGGCAGCATCACGCCGGTGTACTGGGTCAGCCAATATTTCAGCCGAAGCCACAACATCGAGGACCGACTCGAGCCGAAAAGAGACGAGAACGGACAGACCGAGGATGTTTTCATCAGCTACCGCTATGACCCCGGCTACACCACCTACAAGAAATACGAGCCCGTCAACAAACCCGCCGGAGGTGCCGCCGAATGAAAAAACTGATACAGGTGCTGCGTGACCGCCGGGGAGAATCCATGGTCGAGATCCTGGTTTCGGCGGTGGTGTTCATGCTGCTGCTCGGCGCGCTGAACGGCGCGGTCGGCTTCGCCTCGAACGCACAGCGTAAGGCGGAGCAGCTCCGGGAGGACGCGGTCGTTCTCCAGAGAGAGGTGCGGGCGGGAACGCCCGCCGGCGACGACGATGCGACCTATGATTTCCGGGCGGCGACCCCGGACGGCACGGAGACCGGCCTGAACGCCTTCCGCGTCCGGGTCAGAAAGCAGACCGTGACCGCCAGCACCCCGTCCGGCAAGACCGTCCCCTTCTGCCGGTTCGCGAAGGGAGAGTGACCGCATGAAACGCATTCGCTCTGTCCTGCGCGGCCGGGAGGGCATGACGCTGGTCGAGCTGATCGTCAGCGCCGGACTGCTCTGTCTGGTCATCGCCGTGTTCAGCGCGTCCCTGCGCCCGGCGGCCGAGATCTCGCGCCGCACACAGGAGCTGAACAGCGCCGAGCTGATCGCGGACGACCTGCTCGAGACCGTGCGCAGCCGGGTCGAGACCGCCACGGAGTACATCAAATGCTACGAAAACGGCGCGGACATCACGGACCAGACCGGCAGCAGCCGCGGCGCTGCGGTCGAGTTCGGCACATCGAACGCCGTCGAGCTGCTCACGGCGGACGGCTGCGCGGAGACCGCGATCATGGTCGGCTCCCGCGCCGCAGGCACCGAGGCGGCGGTCGAAAAGGGGTATCTCCTCGAGCGCTATTACGACAACAGCACCGGCGTTTTCTACAGCAAAAACGCGGACGGCACGCCGTGCGCGCGCGCGCTCGCGCAGACCTATGCAAAGGGCTTTTACATGGGTCTCCGCGCCGGTCTGTACTTCGAGCTCGACGAGTCCGGCCGCACCGTCACCGCCACCGTGACCATCTTCCGCGACGCGGATATGACCGACGCGGTCTTTTCGGACTCGCTCCTCATCGACCTGCGGTACGACATCCCGGTCAAGACCGGCGTCACGGCGCAGCAGCGTCCGGCGGCATAAAAAAGAAGTGTAATCCCGCGGAGCACCGCCGCGGTTTACAGAGATAGAAGAACAAAAAAACGAAATTTGGAGGAACAAGATCATGATGGAAAAAATGATCGCGCTGCAGCAGAAGCGCCGCAGCAAGAAGGGCGGCTTTACGCTGGTAGAGCTGATCGTAGTCCTGGTCATTCTGGCGATCCTGGCAGCTCTGCTGATCCCGGCGCTGACTGGATATATTGACCGTGCAAAGGAGAAGAACGTAATCGCTGAGACCCGTCAGTGTGTAATGGCGGCGCAGACGCTGTATGACGAGGCTTATGCAAATGTAAAGAAGAATGGCACCGCAGATATTCCGACCGATGCTGAGATTTTGAAACTGGCTGAGCTGACCGATAAGGGCAAGCTTGGCACTGGTGATAATGCTGTTAAGTTCGATGGAAATAAGGTATCTAAGTTGGTATATACAAACAACGGTGTTACCTGCACCTATAACGGCAGCACTTATGAGTGCGCTAAATAATACCTGACCCACCCCTGCCGCTGCATCGGCGGAGCGCTGTAACGGTGCATCCGCTTCGCCTGCGGCATGGCAGGTCACGGCTTCTTAAATGTTTAAGCGGCTGTGACCTGTCATGCGGTTCGCTGCATGGCACATTTCTGTAAAAAAAACCGATCCATACCGACCCCAGCGAGGAGGAAAAACAATGCTTTACATCGCCTGCGCGGTATTATGGCTGCTGCGCTTCGCGCTCGGCGCGAGCATATTCAGCTTTCTCGGCGTTGTGATCTGGCGTCTGCCGCGCGGAGAGAGCGTGGTCAAGGGACGCAGTCACTGCCCCGCGTGCGGGCGCACGCTGTCGGCGACCGAGCTCGTCCCGTGTCTGAGCTTTCTCGTGCAGGGCGGCCGCTGCCGCGGCTGCGGCGCGCGCATCCCCGCGAGGGATTTCTGGCTCGAGGTGCTCGGCGGCGTCTGCTCCTGCGTCTGCGCATACGCCTTCGGCGGCGAGACCGCGCAGGCGGCGCTCTCGTTTGCCGTCCTCGGCATTCTGACGGTCGTGGCGTTCATGGACATCGACACGCTCGAGATCTATGACCGCTTCCCGGCGCTGCTGCTGGTCTGCGGCGCGGCCGCGCAGTTCGTTTTCCCCGGCCCGGGGATAAAATCGCGGCTGCTCGGCTGCGTGATCGTCAGCCTGCCCATGCTGCTCCTCGCGCTCGTTGTCCCGGGCGGCTTCGGCGGCGGCGACATCAAGCTGATGTTCGGCGCAGGCTTTTTCCTCGGCGCGAGACTGACGGTCGTCGCCGCCTTTCTCGGCATCCTGCTCGGGGGCGGCTTCGGCGCGCTGCTGCTCGCCGCGAAAAAGGCGGATCGAAAGACCCGTTTCGCCTTCGGGCCGTTCCTGTGCATCGGCATCGCCGCCGCGATGTTCTTCGGGGAGCGTCTCGCAGACTGGTATATCGGCTTACTGTAATCAATGAAAAGGAGGGTCAGCATGGCTGCATCCGACAACCGCCGTCCGTCCGGCGGACACACGCTGTTCCGCTACACGGCAAAGGATATCGACGGAAGGACCGTCCGCGGCACGATGGAGGCGGCGGACTATGACGCGCTGTACGCGCAGCTGCTCGAGCAGGGACTGTACCCGCAGCGCGTCACCGGCCGCGGCGCAGACCGCCGCCCGCGCACGCTCCGTCCGCAGGAGCTCAGCGACCTGTGCCGCCAGCTTTCCACGCTGCTCGCCTCGGGCGTCAGTCTGGTGCGCGCGCTCACGATCATTTCCCAGGACGAGGGCATCAGCGCCGGTCTGCGCCGCGTGTACGAGAGCGTGCTGAGCGAGGTGCGAAAAGGCTCGAGCCTGTCCGACGCACTCGAGGCGCAGCAGGTGTTCCCGGCGCTCATGCTCGGCATGATCCGCGCGGGCGAGGGCAGCGGCAGACTCGACCGGGTCGCGGAGCGGCTCGCCGTCCACTATGAAAAGGCGCATCAGATGAATCAGCAGGTCAAATCCGCGCTCATGTACCCGATGATCCTCGCCGTCCTCTCGGTCGCCGTCGTCATCGTCATCGTCACCTTCGTCCTGCCGCAGTTCAGCGACCTGTTCTCGACGATGGACTCCCTCCCGGCGGTCACGCTGGCGCTGATGGCGTTTTCCGATTTCATGGTGACAAAATGGTACCTGCTGCTGCTCGGGCTCGCGGCGCTCGCCGCCGCGCTGCGCGCGCTGCTGCGTGTACCGTCCGTCCGGCTCGCGCTCGACCGGGGAAAGCTCACAATGCCGGTGTTCGGAAAGCTTCACCGCATCATCTGCACGGCACGCTTCGCGCGCACCATCAGCAGCCTGTACGCGAGCGGCCTGCCGATCATCACCGCGCTCCAGACCGCGCGCGACACCATCGGCAACGCCTACATCGCCTCGCAGTTCGACGCCGTGCTCGCGCAGGTGCGCTCGGGCGTCAGCCTGTCCGCCGCGCTCGAGAGCGTGGACGGCTTCCAGCGCAAGCTGTGCAGCAGCATCGCGGTCGGCGAGGAGACCGGACAGCTGGATTCCATGCTCGATTCCATCGCGGACTCGATGGAGTACGACGCACAGCAGGCGAGCCGCCGCATGATGACCATCCTCGAGCCGATGCTGATCGTGCTGATGGCGTTCGTTGTCGGCTTTATCATCATCGCGGTCATGTCTCCGATCATCGGCTCGTACAGCGCGATCGAGAGTTCGGGGAACGTATAACCTCGGAAACGTGTAAACCTCACAAAAGGGGAGAAATTGAGAATGAATACAACCGTTTTGGCGCTTCAGGAGGAGCAGGTGCTGGCCGCGGTCGGCAGACCCGGCGCGAAGCCCTCCGTGCAGGCGCTCTACCGCGCCCCCGCGCACGGCGGCGGCATGGAAAACTGGGAAAAGGCGGTCGGCGCACTCTGGCAGGCGCATGACCTGCCGACGCGCGGCATCACGCTCGTCCTGCCGGACGAGGCGGTCACGACACACACCGTCACCGCGCCGCGCATGCCGGAGAACCGGCTCGAGGAGCTTGTGCAGCACGAGATGCGCACGCACACCGGTCAGCCTGTCGCGGCGGACTATCTGCCGCTCGGCACGGACGCCGACGGCCGTCAGCAGCTGTTCTGCGCCGCCTGCCGGAAGGATACGATGGCGGGATACCTCGCGATGGCTGACCGGCTCGGTCTGCGCCTCGGCAGCGTGACCGTCCCCATGGCCGGACGGCTCCGCCTGCTGCGCGCCATGCCGTCGCTGCAAAGCATGACCTTCGTCTGCCTGTGCTTCGAGGGCAGCAGCGTGCTCTCGCTGCTCGTGGAGAACGGCGCGTACCGCTATTCCAGCCGCAGCCGCGTGTTCAGCGAGCCGGGCACGCTGGATTTCGGCACCGAGATGACGCGCAGCGTCTCCGGTACGATGCAGTTCCACACGACGGGACGCCCGGCAAGCCCGCTGACCGATGTATTTTACGCCGGCTGCCCGGACGACGATTTCGAGGTCTGTCTCGCGGGCATCCGGGAACTTGGCCTGCGGGTGAGCCGTCTGCCGGAATGCCCGGCATTCCGCGCCCTGCCGAACGGCGAGAGGCTGAGCGACTGGCTCGGCTGCGCCGAGGCGCTGATTCGATGAGGAGGGACAGAGCGTGATTCATGCAAATAAAGAGCTTGATCTGCTCCGCAGCTACCGCCGCCTGACGCGCGGCGAAAAGGGACGCTCCGGCCTGCTGCACCATTTTCTCACGCCCGCGGCGGGGTGCCTTCTGGTGTGCGTGCTGATCTGGGGCGTGCTGCTGTGGAGGAACAGCAGCCTGAGCAGCCTTACGGACGACATCAATGACTGGCTGCTCGACCCGGCGGTCACCCAGCAGTACAGCGAGGCGGCGGACCGGCAGCAGTACAACGACCGTCTGGTGCAGGCGCTCGGACAGGTGCAGGCGCTGACCGACGCGCTCGCCACCTATCCGCAGGTGGACAGCGCGCTGATCAGCCGGATCGGCGCGGCGGGCGGCGCCGAGGTCAGCATGGCGCTGACCGGCTACGACGCGGACACCGGCGCACTGCGCTTCGACGCGCAGAGCACCAGCGTCATCGATATCCCGGGCTATGTGCTCAAGCTGCAAAGCCTCGGCCTGTTCCGCAAGGTGGACTACACCGGCTATACCTATGAGGACGGCATGTACGTGCTCAGCCTGAACTGCATCCTGCAGGGAAAGGAGACCGCAGAATGAACCTCACCCTGACCGAACGCGACAAAAAGCTGCTCGGACTGACGGCCTGTCTCGCGATCCTCGCCGTATTCGGCGTGCATCTCATCCGCCCGGCGCTCGCCGAGCATGAAGCGCTGGGAAGCGAATATGAGGCCGCCCTGCAAAAGCAGCAGGAATATCAGGCGCAGATCGACGCGCGCGCGGCCCTCGACGACAGCATCGCGCAGAACGAGGCGGCGCTGAAGACCGCAGGCGAGCCGTACTATCCGGACGGTCTCGAGACCCGCCAGATGGACGACATCATCACGGGTATCGCGCTCAAAAACGGCCTGTTCCCGCAGTCGCTGACGCTGACCGAGGCCGTTCCGGGCGCGGTCCGCGCCTATCTCGCCGTGCAGGAGCAGGCGGACGGCTCTGCCGCGCCTGCCGAAGGCGCAGACCAGACCGGCGAAGCCGCGGACGCGCCGCAGACGGGCGGCTCTGCCGCGCCTGCCGAAGGTGCAGACCAGACCGGCGAAGCTGCGGACGCGCCGCAGACGGGCGGCGGCGTTTATATCGGCACCGCGACCCTCTCGGCGCAGGGCGACGTCAGCCAGTGGCTGCACTTCCTCGACGAGGTGGAGCGCAGCTGCAAGGGGCTGCGCGTGACGAATTTCAGCATTTCGGACTATGATTACGTAGAAAACAACACGCAGGCGGTCAGCACCAGCCTGATCACCGGCACGCTGGAGATCTATCTGTGCGGCAGCGGCAGGGAGGCGGACGCATGAAAACCAATTTACGCATCGGCGAGGTGCTGATGGAGCGCGGCTGCATCACGCAGGAGCAGATGGAGCAGGCGCTCGCCTACCAGAAGGAGCACCGCGAAAAGCGCGTCGGTCAGATCCTGATCGAGCTCGGCTTTATCACCGAGACCCATGTGCTCGAGGCGCTCGCCGCCCGTCTGGGACTGGAGATCGTGAGCATCGGACAGATGCAGGTCGATCTGGCCGCCGTCCGCCTGATCCCGCGCGAGCTGGCGGAAAAGCAGAACCTGCTCGCGGTCCGCGCCTCGGAGGGGGGCCTCGAGATCGTGACGAACGATCCGCTCAACTACTTCGCCTTCGAGGAGGTGCGCCAGCTGACCGGCTGTCATGTGGTCATCCGCCTGAGCGAGCTGGGGCCGCTTCAGAGCGCGATCCGCTACTATTATGCCGAGGTCGGCGCACAGCAGGCGGCGCAGACCGCCAACGAGGGCTTCGCCGGGAGCGACGCGGCGCTTGTGCACATCGAGGAGAGCGAGAGCGGCGACCCGGAAGCGCCGATCGTCAAGCTGCTCAGCAGCCTGCTCGACCGCGCGGTCAGCACGGGCGCGAGCGACATCCATATCGAGCCGTTCGAGGGGAAAACGCGCGTGCGCATGCGCATCGACGGCACGATCGTCGACTATGTGACGCTCGAGCGCAGCGTGCATCAGCCGCTGATCGCGCGCATCAAGATCATGGCGAATCTGGACATCGCCGAGCGCCGTCTGCCGCAGGACGGTCATTTCCGCATCCGCGCGGGACAGGAGGGGCACGTCAACATCCGCGTCTCGCTCCTGCCGACCGTGTTCGGGGAAAAGGCGGTGCTGCGCATTCTGGCGGCGGCCGGTCATGTCGATCATGCGGAGCATTTCGGCATGGACGACGACAGCTACGCCCGGTTCCTGCCCATGCTGAACTCGCCGAACGGCATCATCTACCTCACCGGCCCGACCGGCTCGGGCAAGTCCACCACGCTGTACATGGTGCTCGAGTACCTGTCGCGGCGGCAGGTGAACATTTCCACGGTCGAGGACCCGGTGGAGCAGAACGTGCCGGGCATCAACCAGACGCAGGTCAATCCGGTCGCCGGGCTGACGTTCGAGTCCGGTCTGCGCGCGCTGCTGCGTCAGGACCCGGACATCATCATGGTCGGCGAGACCCGCGACGGCGAGACCGCCGGGATCTCGGTCCGCGCCGCCATCACCGGCCATTTGGTGCTGAGCACGCTGCACACAAACGATGCGGTCTCCAGCGTTGTCCGTCTGGCGGACATGGGCGTTGACCGCTATCTGATCGCGAATTCTCTGGTCGGTCTGGTGGCGCAGCGGCTGATGCGCAAGGTGTGCCCGCACTGTGCGCGGGAGACTGCGGTCACGCCGCAGGAGCAGGCGCTGCTCGGCCGGGACATCCGGACCGTCCGGCGCGGCGCGGGCTGCATGCACTGCAACGGGACCGGATACCGCGGGCGCGTTGCCGTGCACGAGATCGTTGCCGTCGACCGCAGTATCCGCCGCATGATCAGCCGCGGCGTGGAGGCTGAGGAGATCGAGGCTTACGCGAGAGAGCATCAGGGGATGAAGAGCCTGCGGGAGAAGGGGCTGGAGCTGGTGCGGGAGGGCGTTACCACGCCGGAGGAGCTGCTGCGCATTGCCTATTACCTGTCTCTTATACACATCTCCGAGC
>ENA-OYWK01001064-OYWK01001064.1-human-gut-metagenome-genome-assembly--contig:-NODE-1064-length-13681-cov-4.768604_pt1 | contig 13681 bp, 18 predicted proteins | sample MGYA00244808_ERZ653392 | MGnify/ENA primary metagenome ERZ653392 (study PRJEB26926, sample SAMN06165125) | human gut metagenome | biome: ENVO:00009003; feature: ENVO:2100002; material: ENVO:00002003...
AGCCGACAGGCTCACAGGGGTTTCCTAGTGGGTTACGGTTGTAAGTGTGGAACACAAAAAAAAGCAACAAAGCAAGATACGGAACGGATGAGCATGGGCGCTCTATAAAGGTAAATCCGTTGGTTAATTGATACGAAAATCCTTGCTAATAAGTTCTTAACGAAGAGTCTCTCTATTGAGGGGCTTTTCTTTATGGGCTTATGTCCATATGACTGTGAGGTCTACCTACTCGCAGGTAATAAGTGCATATATCGGTATCTTTCTGATGTATCGTGAGGGCTACCTACGGGATAGGAAATAAGTGAACTATACCAGTCAGCCGACCAGCCGACGGCTTTAGAATATTGGCAAAACTCTGCGGTTATCGTGGATTCCTTTAACCGATTTGAGGGAGTACATCTGCTATCAGATGCGTCGATGGTGCATGAGAGTTAGGCTCATGGTTTCGAGATAGTGAAAATCCCCATAGTTCGGCAGTTCGTTAGATGTGAAACTTTGCCGCATAATCCTGAGTGCGTCAACATGAGGGATAGCAGGAAAAATCTGTTGAGGTTTCCAATCGTAGTGGTATCAGTACCCGAGGGTACATCGGCTATGTTCCGAGGAATTAAATGCCGGACTATTGCGGGATTTCCGATGCAGACGGAGTATAGCGAAATAAAATTGAATATGATCCGGAGCCGCTGGGCGCATGGTCTATCGCAAAAAGGTGAATATGCCTAGTCATGCTAAATAGATTATCTGCAAACGGTGGCTCTGATAAGTAAATAATGGAGCGTCCGAGGTTATGTATATCGCATGGTCTCGGGCGTTGTCTTATGGGCTTATCCCATGTAACAAAGAAAATAGAGAATCCAGGAGGAAAATCATTATGGCAGAAAGTAAGAAAACAAAAGCAGAACTTCGTGAAACTGCTGAGGCTCTGTGCAGAGAGTATAACGACAATATTCAGAACGGGAATTTCCAGGAAACTACCAGACTGAACGACGAAATCGAGCAGGCGGTAAATGAGTATACATCTATCGCAAAAGAAGAGTGTTTCGAGGCTCTCAAGGCAACTGAAAACCCTATGCTTGAGGCTGTAAAACAGCTGACATTCCCGACAATCCGTGCAAGAGATACAAAGCAGGGTGATGAGAAGATTCCGGTTAGGGTAATTGAGGATATCGAGAGACCTATCGACCTGCTGAAATTACATAAGGCAACTGAGGGCGGTATCGGCGCAGACAAGAACTGGGCTTATAAGGTGGAGAAGCTGAACTTCCTGCTGACTGCTCAGAAAGCAAAGGATCTGGGTATCGACCCGAAAGAGGTAAACGACAGCTTTGCTATGGCTGACATTTCTAAGGAAATCGACATGGGTAAGAATCCGACATCAAAGACAAACCTGCTGAAAACACTGAATGTGGTAATCCAGGCTATGATCGGCGAGGAATATAAGGCAGTATCTCATGATGTGAACTTCCTGATGTCCGTATTTTCACGGAAAAATCGTGCGGCTTTAACTGTATCCTGTGCAAACCATAAATATATGCGCCAGTATTGTGCGGAAATTTGTCACCGTATCGTAATGGGAGAGACTTACAAGATCGAGTTCCGCAAGGTTCGTAAGTAATCAGGGAATTTCCTACACTGATGAGCCGGAATAACGGCGAAACCGTCGGGAATCCGGCGGTCTGTGGGTATTACACAAATAGCGAAAACCGATAGGTAAAAGCAGAAAGTGAGGCAATCAATCTATGAGTGCAATGAGTATTGAGGAAATGCGGGAATATATGTCCCGTCCGGAGGGAAATTGTTGGGTAGGCGTGAGCATGGCTAATGGCAATACAGCCATGGTTTCTCGCTACGGAATCACAGAGGAATTTATCTGTGAGTATGATGGGGAATCTTGCGGTGATGAGATGGAAACTGACGATCTGGACAAGGCTTTGAGATGGTTATGGAATCGCAAGGCAAATAAGGGTGGTATGAGTTTCTTGGTTTTCCGTCGGAGAGTTGAGCAGATGGTTAAACGAGCTGGTGGTGGGATTTCTGTATCGTACAGAGCCGACCGGGAAAATGGCAGACATATCGCAAGTTGTTCTGATGGCACAAAAATCATCGGTAGCACAAGCAGTTTAAAGGTTTCTGTTCGCTGGGGTTCTGGTCACGCGGCAGTGGCGGAATTGTAGGCGGCTGTGAAAAGAGGTGTTTATGCGTGGGGAAAACATACTTTACTATGCAGGAAATTCAGACACTAAGGTTTTATGAATTGCCGACAGTAATTTACGAGGCAATTATGACAGAGCTTGAAAAGGTTCTCTGCGGAGGTAGACAGCTTTCGCAGAGATTACAGGAAATTGTGAATCACGCAATCGTTGCGGATCTGGATCAGTATGTGGATATCTACAGATTCGTGAGGATTATTGGATAGGAGTAAGAAAGATGTATCACTCAGAATATGACAACGAATACGACGAAATGAGTCGTGAGGAATGGCTTGAGTATCGCCAGGAAATTCGGAGAGAAGAACGAGAGGAAGAAGTTGACCGACAGATGAAAATGATTTTTCAGAGGTTAATGGGAATTGGAATGCTTTTGCTTAGTGTTCTGATTTTCGTGGTCGCAAGTCACGCACAGGTAAGAGGTGATTTAGACGGTACTCCTCTTTTCATTACAGTTCCGATGGGATTATACATGCTGTTCTCAAAAGAGTGCTGCATAGTTTAGGAGGTGCGACATGAAGGTATATAGAACTTCCGAGGTTCTAGCCGGAGGCAGATATGAGGTAGGCGATATCGTCAGCTACACAATGGAAGACGGCGAGGAAGTCGAGGCAATAGCAGTAAAAGAGGAATTTGATAAACATGGGAATCTGTGCATGGTATTCATGCTTTTGGATTGCCTGAAAGAGGAATGCCGTATGAATCGGGATGATACAAACGATGGAGGGTATGAGGAATCTCACCTGAGAGACCAGCTCGCCACGAAGTATCTTGAGAAGTTCCCGGCAGCGCTTCGATTAAATATGGTTCCGTTTGAAAATGGGGATTTGTTGAGAATCCCCACAGAAAGAGAGATTTTTGGACGAAACATATATGGCGAGGAAGAACCGAATACAGTAGAGCAATTCGAGTCGATGAAAAAGAGAAGGAACCGTATGGCATTCGATGGATTAAACGGTGAAACTCAGGCTTATTGGTTGCAGAACAAACGTGTGAGGTCTGCGGCTTCCTTCTGTAATGTGAACAGCTACGGCTATGCGAGCATCAGCTACGCGTCTTATTCTTATGGCGTTCGTCCGCTTTACAGAATCCGTAATTATCGGTAATCTAGCCACCATTTATGGTGGCGATTGGCTTTCAATACGGAGGTGATCTAATGGATTTAACGGTAAGGTTTTTGGTTGTAGAAACCAATACGGTAGTCGATAAGACATTTGACAACTACTTAGAATGCAAGAGATTTGTCAATAAATGCAGGCATTCAAGAAAAATACAGTTGATATTTTACCCTACATTCAGGGATTAAGGAGAAATGGGAATATGTCAGAGAGAAAGAATAAAAAATCAGTTGCACAGAAAATTGTCATGGTTATTACTGCGGTTATAATCGCAACAGGTCTTGTGGGATTTACAGCCACTCGTGAGAAATCCACACAGCATACATATGATTTCAGCGGCGGGAAAATCACGGTTGATTATTCAGAAGCAGAAGAGTTCTTTTTAAAGGATTTTGAAAGAAGATTCTCTGATTATGAACTTTATGATTCCGGTGATTTGACGGCAGAAATGCTTGAAAACCGGAATGGTAAGCTCATTGTAGAAAGATGCGTGGGAATCGTAACGGATGCAGAAACAGGCGATGGCACGATTTTAAACTCCGATCCGGATAGTTATTATATCTCATACTCAAGGGTAGACGGAGTAAAAAACGGGACAGTGGTTGTATCTTATATGGTGTATAGCACCACAGACAATTTTATTGACGGAATCGAAGAAAGATTCGATTACGTAGTATCTAGGGAATATGAACAGGAGGTATAAGGTTTGATTAAAGAAGATATTATAACACAGATTGCAGCCGATACAATGACACGAAAAGTTCTTGTAGAGGAAGTGATCAATTCTTTCTTAGATAACATCGAGAAAGCTATGGTTAATGGTGACAATGTAATCATCAGAGGATTTGGTACATTTCAGACGACGGAAAGAAAAGCGAAAGTCGGAAGGAATATCAAGGCTGGTATTCCGGTAAGAATTCCTGCTCATATTGAGCCTGTGTTTAAGCCGAGTGAGGCATTGAAGAAAAAAGTATACAGAGAGGTATAGTTTATGCAGAAAATAGATGTAGAATCGTCAGAAATCTGGGATTACAGCCTAGAACATGAGGATGAATTATCAAGAAATCAGCATCTGATGGCTGAGAACGATGATTATGGGATGGAAGTCTGGTTGACAATGGCTAACGGATCTCCGGAACTCATTGTCGAATGCGACGGTAATGAAATTTATCGAGAAGATATATTTAATGAGAAAGATGCAAAAAGGACAGCCGATCGGATATACGATGATTATTTAAGTATTAAAGCAATCGAAACAATGACTGATTCGGAAGATAAAACGGTTTATACCGAAGATGAATCCGAGGAAGAGTATGACGATGAGCAGATGTTAATAGATGAAAGAGAGGAAGAAATTGATGCAGCTGTTAGAGATCTTGTGAATATTGTATCGGATACAGGATGCTACAATTTGACAGATGAGGCTGTAGACGATTTAAAAGAACACTTTCTTGAGTATATGCATCGGAAATTGGGAATCAGTATTTACAGACCAATGTATCTTGAAGACGCAGATACTGGTGAGGATTACTTTACTGAGTATCCTTACGATGACATGGTTTTTGAAGATGATAATCCAATATACAAACAGGACAAAAATTAACCACAACAAGCCGACGATCTTTTCGTCGGTATGCTTACCAATGCTCGGCTTCCGGGATGCCACCCAAGCGTAAGCGGATAACGCTAACGGAGCAAATATAAGAGAAAAAAGGAGAAATCATTATGGCAAAAGTAGTAAGCGTAGGACAGGCAGTAGTAATCACATCTGAGGTAAAACTGGAAGACATTAAGAAAATTCAGAAGTATCGTCCGGAAGCCCTGGTTCTCAAAGGCGGCGAGGATAACAAAGAGGAAATCTTCAGAATCGGAATTGGTGATGGCAAAATCAATACATACGGAGCTTCCTTCGGTGAGGCAACCCGTGATGATGAGAAGCTGGCGACAATTACCATGACAACAAACTACAATGGTGACGACATCAAAGGTTTCATCGCTGATGAACTCGGCGGTGCTCTGACAAACCTCGGAAAACTGGAAAAGACACTCCCGGCAGTTCTGGATTCTATCGACAAGGAAAGAACAGCTATTATGGATGGTATTACAATCGCCTAATCCTGGCAACCTTGGCTACTGCTTGATTGCGGTAGCCGGTTTTCAAAATTGAATATGGTTCAAGTACATAGTTTTAAGAAGAAAAGGAGATCAAACCATGATTAAAGTTACAGTAGGAAATAACGTAAGAAGAAACAGCGTAATCGTAGACGAGCAGACAACTCTGAGAGCAGTTCTTGAGGACAATGATATTGATTACACAAGAGGAACCATGCATCTGGACGGTTCCACACTGCAGCCGGGTGATCTGGACAAGACATTCGAGGAAATGGGAATCAAAGAGAAGACCTTCCTGCTGAATGTGGTAAAGGCAGACAATGCATAATTAACCACAACAAGCCGACGATCTTTTCGTCGGTATGCTTACCAATGCTCGGCTTCCGGGAGGATAATAAATCCTCCCGGTTTTACAAAGCAATCGGAGGTCACTATGGCTAAAAAGAAAAACAACTTTTATGCGGTGAAAAATGGAAAGAATCCAGGTATATATAAAACTTGGGATGAATGTAGAGCGCAGGTTGAAGGCTTTAGTGGCGCTCTATACAAAGGTTTCACAACCAGAAAAGAAGCTGAGAGGTATCTAAATGGTAACAGCGCGCCGAAAGAACAGGATTTAAAAGAAGCAGATGTAACTATCTATGTTGATGGTAGTTTTGATGAACGATCTGGTGTTTATGGTTACGGGTGCGTTGTTATCAAAAAAGATGAGACTGTAGAAAAATACTACGGAGCTGGCAATAATCCAGAATCTGTCAAACTGAGAAATGTGGCAGGAGAGATGCTTGCAGCGATGAACGCAGTCAGATATGCAATGCAGAACGGATATAAATCTGTGAATATTTGCTATGACTACAGTGGCATTGAGATGTGGGCTACAGGGGAATGGAAGACTAATAATGAATTGACAATGAAATACGCTCGTGCAATGCAGGAGTGGGGAGAGAAAATCTCAATCATGTTCCAGAAAGTCGCAGCTCATACAGGTATCGAATACAATGAAGCCGTAGATCAGATTGCAAAATTTGCGGTAAGTAATTTTTGTAAGGAAAACGGTATAGGGAATGGAATGCGTTGAGGCGCTGATAGATGGTTCGATTCCATCCATTCCCTCTGTCTCATAGATGGAAATGAGATATGAGGAGGCTGTCCGAGATGTAAGAAACAGTCGGCTTGTGGATTGCCGGTACAAATATGCTGAAAATCCACATTGAACGGATCGTTAGCTCAGTTGGTTAGAGCAACCGGCTCATAACCGGTCGGTCATCCGTTCGAGTCGGATACGATCCACTGAATATTAGAAAAGGAGGAATTTTAAAATGTTCAGACCAACCATCAATTCAACACCGCTGACATCACAGACGGCACACACTTTTTTCAGAAACATTGGTGGAGAAAGTTACCACAATGATGTAACATTTATTTCTACATTAAGAGCGTTAGTTGCTTCGAGAATTAATGAGGGAGAAAGTGTATCCGTTGCATTTAGAAATACTAGCTATTCAAAAAGCACCATCGAAGATAATCCGGGTAATGCTGTGGTAAATGCTATATATAATCCATATGATTATGGAGATGGAAGCATTGTTATCCATAGTTTTGAGGGGAACGCATCAGATAATTTTGCAGCGTTTAAGGTTATCGAGAGAGAGTTCACATCAAATAATAGAGGATTTGAACGAATTGAGAAAGTGACTGAATTTTTCAGGAAAACTTTTTATTCTTTGTGCTATGTAAACCCGGATGATCGTAAAGTCGTTATCTTCATAGATAAACTGAACATTCGCAGAATGCATTATTTACAGTGTGCGATATTTGCATTTTTGCCGTGGTACTTTGACCCGAACGCAGGTGTAACAGAAGATGAAATGGAGTTGATTCAGTCTTTAAGAGAAACTACTCCAGACAGATACATGGCAGCAATCACAAAAATTGCATCTGCATACGACTTTAGAAGTATGCATATCAGAAATTCTCTGAAAGGATTTGAAACGCTTTATGAGAAGCGTCAGTGTGATTCTCTCAGAAATAATATCCAGAGTTACATCAGAAAGATCAGAGATTATAACGATCAGATTTCTAATGTGTTGAGAAATAAAAATGATGCGGAAATCAGACTGATGGGACTGGAAGAGAAAATTGCAAGACTTGAGGGAGAAGATTCTGAAATCATGGAATACTTCCTCTGCAATACAAAACTCGATCTGGAATACGTTGATGGTTCAGAACTTACATTTGTCGTAAAAGATCATCTACTGTATTTCGATGAGGATATGGCGAAGACAATCATTGACAATTACAACAGCTATATATATAGGCATTCAAGAAGCTTTGATCGCGAAGACGTGAAAAAGTTGATGTATGCAATTTTTATCGATCAGGTATTAAAGCTCAGATTTTGCTGCGCTTATACTATCCGTCTCGGAGAAAGAGTAACCGGTATGCGAGGTTATGACTACAACGAGAGCTGTGATACATACATTCCGAATCCGCATATTGATCGTTACAGTTGTCTTGGTAACTATGAGAGAACAATGAACGAACGGTTGATGGAAAATGATGCGATTGGGGCTATTGAACAGTGTATCAGTTCATGCAAGAGTTTAAACTTCAGTGACAGTACAGTCATGGAGGTATTTATGGATCGCATGTGCGGTAGAGATGGATACAAACATAATAAATGCATTGAACTTCCAGATAGAAGCGTTGTGGACATGAAGGGCGCAATCGAATGGATGAAAGAACAGGAAAGAGCTGCTCAGGAAGCAGAAGTTCCAGAAGAGATATTGGAAGAAACACCGGAGGCTGAAGAGCGAGAGCCAGCGGAAGAGGCTCCAACTGAAGAAGATGTAGACAATATCGATGAAGAAATCGAAGATGACCTCGAATTACCTGACGATGATGAATTATTCTAAGGAGAGAATGAATATGAGCAAACTGATTAAATTACCACAGGACATTCTCGATCAATATACAAAGGAGTTCTATGAAACTCTGAGATCGGGAAAATTTTCAGATGGGAAAGTAAACTTCACAAAAACACTCGGGACTGTTGAACGGAAAGCAACAGTCATTTTTACTAAAATGGCGTGGGAAAAAATGCAGCTGCTTGTTAAAGAATTTGATAAGGAAGTTGCATGGCATGGAATTGCAGAGAGATGCGAAGAGAAAGATACATATCTGATTTCAGACATCCTTGTTTATCCACAGGAAGTAACTGGATCTACAGTAACAACAGACCAGTCCAAATATGAAGAATGGCTTATGTCTCACGATGACGATGTATTTAATAAGATTAGAATGCAGGGACATTCGCATGTAAATATGGCGGTAAGCCCATCAAGCGTAGATCTTAGCCTGTACGAGCGACTTCTGGATCAGCTTAGTAGTGATATGTTCTATATCTTTATGATTTGGAATAAGCGTGGTGAAAAGACTGTAAAAATCTATGACATCAGAGAGAATATACTGTTTGAAACAGCAGATGTCACAGTGACTATCAAGGGTATGGAAGATATGACGGAATTCCTCGAAGATGCAAAAGAGCTGGTTGTGACAAAAACATACAATTATGGATACGGAACAGGGGCTTATCCATATCATTATCCTGGCTATGGAGCCACAAAAAAAGATGAGCCGAAGAACGGTACAAGCCTGGGAAAACATCAGCCCCTTGTGTCAACGGGTAAGAAAAGCAAAGGACGCAAGGGGAAACGTAAAAAAGATAAGTCGGCTGGAAAACAGATGAGCATGTCTGATTATGGATATCCCGGTTGTGGCGATGATGATTATGATGACACAGATATTCATGGCGGATTAAGCGAATATGATGATGATGAATATTGGAGACGTCGGTGTGGGTTTGATTATTAAGGCGGTGAAATAAATGACCAGAGAAGAATTTCAGGAGAATGTAAATAGCTGGTACGATCTTAGAGAGTTTTGTAATGAATATGGCTGTGAAGTATGCAGCGATATTTATTCACAGGATGAGATGGACGAAGAAATCGATAATAGTATCGTAGATATGGCAAGAGAAGCAACGGACTGGAAAGATTTATTATCGAAATTAGAGGACATCCCTACCGAAGACGATTATTATCTGAAGAACGGATATGGCGATTTTACAGAGTTAGATGACGAGGACTTTGATTGTCATAAAGATGATGTCTTTGATTGGGCTGAGAATGAAGGTATCTTTGATGAGGAAGATGAGGAGGACGAAGAGTCGGAAGAAGATATTGAGGAGCCTGATGAGCAAGAAGATCCAGATGACGGATATGAGGTAGGAAACGAGGAAATGTCTATCGCAGAACTCTTCGTTGTGCCGAACAATGGAACAAGAGGAATATATAACGTTTAAATTAAGGAGGACAACATGGATTTAAGTAAATCTTATGAATTTTTTCAGCCGGAGAAAGATAAAGCAAGAATCCACATCGTAGGATGTGGATCGGTTGGATCAACAGTTGCGGAAAACCTTGCCAGATGTGGTGTGACAAAAATAACTTTGTATGACTTTGACAAAGTTGAGCCGCATAATATTGCAAACCAGATGTTCGATCAGAATGACGTAGGAAGACTGAAAGTGGATGCACTGAAGGACATCCTTACAGATATCAATCCAGAAATCGCAGATCAGATCGAGGTGAAGCCGGAAGGATGGCAGGGGAAATTAATGTCTGGATATATCTTCCTGTGTGTGGACAGTATCGAACTGAGAAGAGAAATCGTTGAAAAGCATATGGATAGCCCGTATGTAAAAGCGGTATTTGATTTCAGAACCCTCCTTGAAAGCGCACAGCATTATGCAGCTGACTGGTCTGATTCCAAAATGAAGAAAGACCTGCTGAATTCGATGCAGTTCTCACACGATGAAGCTAAGGATGAGACCCCGGTATCTGCTTGTGGCGTAACTCTTGGCGTAGCAACAACAGTGCGATTGATCTCAGCCCTTGGAGTGAATAATTACATCAACTTTGTAAAGGGAGAAGGAATCAAGAAGATGATTATTATGGACGGTTTCAAATTTGACCTTCTGGCATTTTAGCTATGAGGGATATGAAAAGGATTGACCCGTTCTGCGAAATCTTATCGGCTGAATGGAAAAGAATACCAGATATGAGATTCGGTCAGTTAATGTATAATTTCTTTCATGATGAATACAACTCTGATCCATTTTATATAGAGGATACGGAATTGATTAGTAGATTTCAGGAATATGTCGATAAGATTAGCAAGAATACGCACTAAAAGTGAACAAACCGCCACTTCGCGTGGCGGTTTTATTAAGAACATGCAATGATATTTACCTCTTCGAGGTAGCTTCTTACTGTTAGTGGAAGTAACAACTTGATAAGGAAAAGAACAGGGACGGCGGAGAAGGCTGAGCACGCCGGAGATGCGTCGAACTCCCGAATCCATTACCTCCATAGATAGTTACAAATCACAAAACCATCAGGTTGAAATAAATAACAGACTGATTATCAACGGATTACACCATTCAAAAAACAAAATAACATGTCAGGAGGAGATCATCCGGGATACAGCCCATACATACATTAGATTGCTAAGTTCTTGAAAGGAGAAGAAATGTACTATATTACAGTAAAACAGCCTCCGTCATATCATCAGATGACATTAGAAGAGTTTCTTTTTGGAGGAAATGCGCAAATTGGTTTAATAAATGAAAACCTCACGAATACCAGAACATATGAGGTTGAAAATGTAAGTGAAAGATTTCTTCAGCTTGTTGATATAGACAAGCTTATTGCCAGACTTGTGTGGTTTAATGAGAGAACTGATTATTTACGAGAAAAGCCAAGACGTGAGTTATACTATGAATTTCACATTCCGAAAAAAAGTGGCGGTCTTAGAAAGATAGATGCACCAGAACTGGAATTAAAAGAAGCACTCAGCACGCTAAAGAATATTTTTGAGGTAGATTTTAAAGCCCTCTATCACACATCTGCGTTTGCATATATTAAGAAGAGAAGCACACTTGATTTATTGAAGCGTCACCAGGCGAACGAGAGTAAATGGTTCGAGAAGCTTGATTTATCCAACTTCTTCGGAAGCACAACGATGGAGTGGGTTCTTCATATGTTTTCGATGGTTTTCCCATTTTCAGAAGTTATGAAAGATGAAAAGGGCAGGACGGAGCTTACGAAAGCCCTTGAACTTGGATTCCTTGATGGCGGTCTTCCACAAGGAACCCCGTTATCACCAACTGTTACAAATATCATGATGATTCCTGTTGACTTTAAAATCGCCAGAGAATTAAGAGAACATAATCATCAGAGGTTTGTATACACAAGGTATGCTGATGATTTTCAAATCTCATCTAAATATAGTTTCAGTTTCATGGAAATCCAGAATGTAATTGTGTCTATCTTAAAAGATTTTGATGCACCGTTTACGATCAAGAGTGAAAAGACACGGTACGGGTCGTCAGCAGGGCAGAACTGGAACCTTGGTCTTATGTTAAATAAGGACAACAAGATTACAGTAGGTTATAAGAAAAAGAGACAGTTCCAGGCAATGCTTTCTTCATATATTATGGATAGAAAAAATGGAATCGCATGGGATAAAAACGATATTCAGACAATGGAGGGATATAGAAATTATTACCATATGGTCGAACCGGAAACAATTAATGGAATCGTTAGACATCTCAGCGAGAAATTCGGTGTGGACATCACAAAAGCAATTAAGGAAGACCTTACGGCTTAGGCTGTAGGTCTTCTAAGGTATTAAAAGGTATTAATAGGTATCATTTAGGAGAATATTATGTCGTATGGTATTGATGACATTCAAGTAGATGGCGAGGACTATGCTATAGCATTACGCAATCTCGAACAAAAATATGGTTATGATGAGGATATCGCAACGATAATTAAAATGTGTAACCAGTGGGAAAATAGTTTCCATAAAATAGAAAGAAAGTATCACAAATTAGTTATAGAGGCAGCCGTATTTGAAGCAAAAATCTGTAAAATCACAGAGGAATAATCATCAATATCTATATCTAACTATAACGAGGGAATAAAATCTATGCAATGAAATTACTGTTTTACAGTGCTTTTAGCTGTCAGCGAAAGTAACACCTTGAGAAGGAAAAGAACCACCTCCCAGCCAGCTGCCACACGCTTCCTTCCAGGATCTAAACAAATAATATCAGAATTACTAGGCATCAACATAATCAAACTACTGATTATCAATCACTTACAAATAGGAAATATCCAAAGAACTAGATGACCAGTGAGATGCTCCTGAATTCTCAAGAAGACATACATACATTAGATTGCATAGAAACAAATGTACAATGAAATTATATCCTTTGGATATGCTTTTAGCCGTTGGCGGAAGTGACAACTTGATAGGGAAAGGAGGAGAGCACCCCGTGCTGCTGAGGCGCCTAAATCATGATCTTCAGATCCAATAAAGGTTCCGAGCAACATCAAACAAATATACAGACACGATAAGGTCTTGATAATCAATCAGCACAAAGGAAATCTTTACCAAATGCCAAGAAACAAGGATCTGCACAGCTTAGCTGCAGACTCATCAAGACATCACCATTATACATCAGATTGTACATTTTGGATAAATCATTTCAAGGAGGATAGAATATGTATTTTAACACAAACATCAATTTAATAAGGGTTCCTAGGGTATTCAGCAGCTCTCGTCCAAGCGAGGATAAGATGAATGCATGTAGAGCCTACTATAGAGAAAATCATAAAATCGATAGAGATATCGTGGTTGACGAAAATATGCAGCTCAAGGATGGATATATCGGGTATCTGGTTTTGAAAGAAAACAACGAGTCTGTAATCGGAGTTAAACAGACGGAATCAGGTAAAACGACTCTTGTATATGGAGTTCATCCAGGCGTAGACAAAGAGTATTGTTGGAAAGTAGTTGATGATACAGAGGATAGACTGAATCTTAATGTTGGATCACATGCTATTGTAAGAACAAAATTCGGAGATGAAGAAATTCTTATCACGAGAATTGAGCGTGTTTCCAAGGCTAAGAAGAAAAAAATGGGACACTTAAAAAGAGTCGTAAGATGTCTGGCGGAGTAACAGTATGAGATGTGCTTACTTAGAAAAGAAAGAATTTCTTTCAAACGAAGACAGACGTATTCATACAGCTTGCATATGCAGAAATAAAAAGTGTGCGAAATATAAACTGTCTCTTATACACATCTCCGAGCCCACGAGACGTAGAGGAATCTCG
>ENA-OYWK01001071-OYWK01001071.1-human-gut-metagenome-genome-assembly--contig:-NODE-1071-length-13625-cov-10.873250_pt1 | contig 13625 bp, 10 predicted proteins | sample MGYA00244808_ERZ653392 | MGnify/ENA primary metagenome ERZ653392 (study PRJEB26926, sample SAMN06165125) | human gut metagenome | biome: ENVO:00009003; feature: ENVO:2100002; material: ENVO:00002003...
TGCCCAAGATAGTTAGCTGGAAACGGCTTGTGAAAATAGGTAGTCGCCGACTTGATCGAAACGCTCTAAGAGAAATCTTAGGGCGTTTTTTGTTGCACAAAAATGCGGTATGATCTTTAGCAGAAATGCGAGTGCAGCAGGGCTTGACAGAAACACTACTATGTAATACAATGTAGACAAGCTACTACGTAATACAAAATAGCAGAAAGGAGGAGTCCCCGGTGGAAAACAACACACAGCTTCTCAAGGGTGTTTTGGAGTTCTGTGTTCTGAAACTTATCAGCAGAGAGCCGACCTATGGCTATGAAATCGTAATGAATCTGAAACAGGTCGGTTTTTCAGACCTGAGCGAAAGCACACTGTATCCGCTGCTGCTGCGGTTGGAACAACAGGGAAAGGTCACAGTAGAACGCAGACCTTCCCCCAAGGGGCCAAGTCGGAAATATTACGTTGTAACAGAGGAAGGGCGGCAGGCGCTTTTTGAGTTTCGGCAGGATTGGAGCCAGCTCTGTCAGCTGGTAGAAATAATTTTTAAGGAGGAGCCAGATGAATAAGTATTTTGCACTGCGAAAGGCAAACCGGATGCGTACAAAAATGCTGACTGAAAAAAGCCAGGAACAGCTCAAAGAAGTGATCGCCTATCTGCGCAGTGTCACATTCGACATCTGTGGCGTAGAAGTCGTCCAGAGCGATCTGATCGATATCGCGATGCGTGCCAATGAAGAGGGCTGCGAGCTGTTCCAGTTTATTACGGACGCCGAAACCTTTGTAAATGAGGTGAAGCCGAGCATGAAGCCGCTGCGCTGGCCCGATTTTTTGATTTTTGAGATCTCTGTGCTTTGCTTTTGGGGATACGGTGTTGCCTCACTGGTGATGACACCCTCAATTCTGGCGGTCGTGCCGGATTTCAAAATCGACGTTACGCTGGCGTCTCTGTTGCAGCTGTGTCTTTGTGTGCTTGGACCTTATTACCTCTATCGGAGCGCAATGGAGAAGGTCGGATTTCCGCCGAGAAAGCATCAGGTGAAGGCAGTGGCATTTATGGTACTCTATATTCTGGTGCTCTATGAGATCGGAAAACTCCTGCGTCTGGCGCTTGGGTCGATTGTTTTTATCCGCATTCCGGTCTGGCCCTATACCATCGCGAATCTGCTGATCGGTGCGGCCTTTCTGTGGCTCCGGTTTGACCGTTATGGAAAAGATGCCCGGTTGGAAGAACGGGTGTAAAAACGAGCGGACATCGTGGGGCATGGTCAAATCTCAAAACAAATACAGAAAAAGCGGCCCCGCCGCGTTGGAGATTCCAACGTTGCGGGGCCGCTGTGTTGTTCTTTGGTGGAGCGAGAGGATTTAGCCCTTGCCGGCGCAGCCGAACAGCTCGATCTTCTCCTTGCACTTGTCGATGATGGCCTGAGCGCCGGGAGCCAGCAGCTTGCGGGGGTCGAAGCCCTTGCCCTGCTGATCCTTGCCAGCCTCGATGTACTTGCGGGTGGCCTCAGCGAAGACCAGCTGGCACTCGGTGTTGATGTTGATCTTGGAGACGCCCAGGCTGATGGCCTTTGCGATCATCTCGTCGGGGATGCCGGTGCCGCCGTGCAGGACCAGGGGGATGTTGTGAGTGGCCTTGTGGATGCGGTCCAGAGCCTCGAAGTCCAGGCCCTTCCAGTTGGCCGGGTAGACACCGTGGATGTTGCCGATGCCGGCTGCCAGGAAGTCGATGCCCAGATCGGTGATCTTTGCGCACTCCGCAGGGTCTGCGATCTCGCCAGCGCCCACGACGCCGTCCTCGACGCCACCGATGGAACCGACCTCAGCTTCGATGCTCAGGCCCTTGGAATGTGCCAGAGCGACCAGCTCCTTGGTCTTCTCCACGTTCTCCTCAATGGAGTAGTGGCTGCCATCGAACATGATGGAAGAGAAACCGGCTTCCACGCAGGCCTTGCAGCCTTCGTAGGTGCCGTGGTCCAGATGCAGAGCAACGGGAACGGTGATCCCCATGGAATCGACCATTGCGCTGACCATCGCAGCAACGGTCTTGAAACCGGTCATGTACTTGCCGGCACCCTCGGAGACGCCCAGGATGACGGGGCTCTTCATCTCCTCGCAGGCGGTCAGCACAGCCTTGGTCCACTCCAGGTTGTTGATGTTGAACTGGGGCACACCGTAGTGGCCGTCGCGTGCCTTGATGAGCATTTCGGTTGCATTTACCAACATTATTCATTACCTCCGCAAATTCATATTATTGGGGTGAAAAGTCGTTTGAGAATGCGACTTTGCGTATCCCTTAACGAACCTGTAAGGCTAGTATACCCCAAACAAACTATAAAATCAATCCAAATTTTCAACATGGTTTCCCGTTCGTCAAAATGATGTTGGAGATTGTGGCAAAATGCGGGAACGAGACGTTCAAAAAATAGTCATATTTCCGACTTGAATTTTACAAAAAGTACGGCGGCTTCTGCACGGAAAAATTCCTCACGGTTGAAAACCCGGTGGAAAGTGTGGAATTCCACCCGGAAAGTGGGCGCAAATGCTTGATTTTTGAACACTTTCAACGGAGTTTTCAACATGTGGAAAAGAAAGGCCCGTTTTACAAAGTGTATATGGGCTCGAATGTGGAAAACTTTTGCCGAAAAAAATATACCGATAAAATGACAAGGGCGCAGCCCGCTGCCGACCGGGACAAAATTCAGGCGGGAAAAAAGGGGAATCCTATGGCAAAGGCGGGGCGGTTATGTTATACTTTACTATGACAATTTGTCGAATTTCGTAAACAGTGAAACAAAAAGGGCCTGTCCCTTTTCGATAAATGGAAGGAGAATACAATGGACGAACAGAAAATGCCGCGCCGCCCCCGCCGCGCTGCGGAGGACACGCCGAAGAATGAGAGCCTGGTCTACGGCAAGAACCCTGTGACCGAGCTGCTCAAGAGCGGCTCCGGCGTGGACACGGTGCTGCTGGCCGAGGGCATGGCCCCCGCTGTGGCGGCGTACTTCACCGCCATGGCCAAGGAGGCCGGGGCCACCGTCAAGCGGGTCCACCCCAACAAGCTCCGCCTGATGACCGGCACCGAGAGCCACCAGGGCGTGGCTGCGTTTGCCAGCGAGATCGAGTATGCCACGGTGGAAGACCTGCTGGCAGCGGCCAAGGCGAAGGGGGAGCCGCCCTTCCTCGTGCTGAGCGACGGCATCGAAGACCCCCACAATCTGGGCGCGGTGATGCGCAGCGCACTGCTCTGCGGTGCCCACGGCATCGTCATCCCCAAGCGGGGCGGCGCTTCTGTGACCCCCACCGTCATCAAATCCAGCGCCGGTGCTGCGGAGCGCCTGCCCGTGGCCCGTGTGGCCAACATCGGCGAGACCATCCGCCGCCTGAAGGACCAGGGCGTTTTCGTCTACTGTGCCGATATGGACGGTGTGCCCCTGCGCAAGAATAACCTCACCGGCCCCATCGCGCTGGTGCTGGGCAGCGAGGGCAGCGGCGTCTCGCAGCTGGTGAAAAAGCTCTGCGACGGCGTGGTGCGGCTGGATATGGCCGCACAGGGCACCGGCGTGGACAGCTTCAACGTCTCGGTGGCGGCTGGCATCATTTTGTATGAGATCCAGAGCCAGCGAGCAGGCGAATAAACGCGGACTGCTCCGCAGAGATTGAGCAGGGAGGTACAACGAATGGCGAAGAATGATGCCCGTAAAAACGGCTTTGAAAAAACGAACCCGGAGGACCTCGCAGCCAAGGAAGAAAAATTTCGCACCTTTTTCAGCACCAGTGTGGCGCAGGTGCCCGATGAGATGAAGCACCGGGACGACGAAAAGCAGGAGCCTGCAAAGCAGAAGACCCAGAGCAGCATCCTGGGCCGCATCCTGGGCCGCGCCAAGGAGGAGGCAGAGCCTGCCCCCGAAAAGCCTGCCATGCCGCAGGAACTTCCGCCGACGGGTGAGATCCGGCTGGGCGGGGAGGACGAGGCCGCGGAGCCGAAGGCCGATCTGGAGCTGGCCGCAGACTTCTTTGTGGCAGAGGAGCCGGAACCGCCGGTGCAGCCTGCCCCGGCCGCCCCGGCCGAGCGGAAGTCGGCTGTCGAAAAGCAGCCCGCTCCGCAGCCGCAGCAGCCGAAATATGAGAAGAACTATGTGCGCGGCCCGCTGACCCCGCAGGAGCAGAAGGAACATGCCGAGATGCAGGAGCTCAAGGCTCTGCTCTTCCCGGCCCCGAAACCGGCCCGGCCCGAAGCGGACACGCCCGCCCCGCAGGAAGTGCTGGGCGTCGAGACCGCCGCATTGGAAGCCGAGGAAAAGGCCTGCGCGGCCATGCCGAAGATGGTCTTCGCCGAGGATCGGACCCGCAGGCCGGAGCCGGAGGAGGCCCGACCGGAGCCGACCCAGCCCTTCCGCTTCTTTGGGGAAGGCGACGACGAAGCCGCGCCTGCGGCCCCCACGCGGGAGACGCCGCCCAGCATGGACGACAGCATGAGCATCCCGTTGGTGGGCCTTGAGGAGGAACCGGAAGCGCCGGTCTCCGCACCGGATGCTGCACCCGCCGAAGCTGCCCAGCCTGCGGAAGCGGCTGCAAAAGCCGCGCCCGGCGAGGCATCCGCAGCCGAGACGCCTGCGGCCCCGGCAGAGGAAGCTGCCGCAGAGCCTGCCGAAGAGTCCACCCCCGAAACCGTGGGCGAGAAACTGCATAAGATGAGCGCAGAACTCACGCTGCGCTGTGTGCTCAGCGGCATCCTGGCTGTGGTGCTGCTTCACTTCGGTCTGACGGCGGCGGGCCTGCTGGCACCCATTGCCTCGCTGGACCCGGTCGTCGCTCCGGCGGCATTCTACGCCGCCAACCTGCTGGTGCTGGCCGCGGCGCTGGCCGTGGCCTACCCCGTCCTGCGGGACGGTCTGAGCGGCCTGAAAAAAGACCGCCGCCCCAGTGCAGACACCATGCCCGCGCTGGCCGCCTGCGGTGCGGCGCTGGAAGCCGCCATCGCCCTGCTCAACGCCAGGAGCTACCAGACGTCCAGCTGGACGCTGTTGTCCGGCATCGCGGCGCTGGGGCTGTTCATGGCCCTGCTGGGCAGCCGGGTGCAGCTGGCCGCTGTGAAAAACGGCTACGACCTGGCCACCAAAGACCCGGCCGGGCTGCAGGGGGCGTTCCGGGTCAAGGACAAGGACCTGATCCGGATGCTTGCCCGCAGTCTGGACGAAAAGGACCCCTGGGTCCTGCTCAGCCGCCCGGTCCAGTGGGACGACGCCCTGCTGGAACAGAGCTTTGGCGAGCGCACCAGTGAGCGCCGCGCCCGCAAGACGTCGTACATCCTGCTGGGGGCTGCGGTGCTCAGCGGTCTGGCGTTCCTGCTGTTCGGCGGCGGGCTCAACGGCATGGCTGCGGCCATGACCGCCATGCTCTGCATGGGCGCTCCGCTCTCCTCCACGCTGGTGGCCGGTCTGGCCACCCTGCGGCTGCAAAAGAGCGCCGCCGCTGCCGGTGCGGTCATTCCCGGCTGGGCCGCGATCGAAGAACTGGGCGGTGTGGATACCGTGCAGGTGGACGCCGACGAGCTTTTCACTGCGGACAGCGTGAATCTGGAGGACATCCGCATCTTCAAGGGGGGCCGCATCGACCGCGCCATCCTCTATGCGGCCAGCATCCTGAACCAGAGCTGCGAGACTCTGCGCGGCCTGTTCCGCCAAATCATTGAGGACCGCACCGACATCCTCTACCCCGTCAAGGATCTGGAGAACCACTACGGCCTCGGCTTTGCGGCCTGGTGCGATAACAACCGTGTCCTGATCGGCAACCGCACCTATATGGAAAAGGAGGGCGTTCCCGTGCCCGAAACGGAGTACGAGGAAGAGCACTCCCAGCATGGGACCCTGCAGATCTTGTATCTGGCGGTTTCGGGCAATCTCCACGCCATGTTCGTGCTGCGCTCCACAGGCGGGCGGAATGCGGCTCGCGGGTTGGAAGTGCTGCAGAAGGAGAACATCCGCCTTCTGGTCACCTGCAAAGACCCCAGCCTGACCGCCAGGCACATCACCGACGCCTACCATCTGCCGGAAGGCATGATCACCCTGCTGGAACAGGACCAGTGCGACGCCCTGAACGCTGCCCCGGCGCAGCCGGAGAACGCCGCCCGCTGCTGTATGCTGCACGATGAGGGCTTCGTCAGCCTCATCGGCGGTCTCCGCGCCGCCGAGCAGGCCCAGAACGCCGAGACGGCTGCCACCACGGTGCAGCTGGTGTCGGTCTGGTTCTCGGTGGCCATCGGTGTGCTGCTGACCTATGCGGGCAGCATCGGCACCCTGTCCGTTGCCGCCGTGCTGATGTATCAGGCCGCGTGGAGCGCCCTCAGTCTGGCCGTCTGCGCGCTGAAGCAGCACTGACAAAAGCAACAGAAAACGAACGATTCGCCCAAGAGGCTGCGATACTCCCCCAGTCACGGCGCTGCCGTGCCAGCCCCCTCGGAGAGGGGGCCTTGGCGTGGCGGTAGGCCGGAAAAGCCTCCCTCTTTGAGGGAGGTGTCATCGCTCAAGCGATGACGAAGGGAGGTTCGCAGCCTCTTTTTTTGTTGCAATCCCACCGGAAATGTGTCATAATCGGAAAAAAGATAACAGAGGGGAGAGAACAGAATGGCGTATCGGGCAGCGGTGTGCGACGACAGCGCAGCGGATGCGGACTATGTGCGCGGCATTGTGGCGCACTGGGCAGAGCAGCGGGGCGTCGCGCTGGAATGCAGGGCCTTTTCCTCGGCGGAACAGTTTCTGTTCTGCTACGCAGAGGATAAAAACTTTGATTTATTACTGCTGGATGTAGAAATGCCCGGAGCAGACGGTGTCACGCTGGCCAAAATGGTCCGGCAGGAGAATGAAGCCGTGCAGATTGTCTTCATCACCGGCTACTCGGATTACATCGCCGAGGGCTACGATGTGGCCGCGCTCCATTACCTGATGAAGCCGGTCCGCCCCGAAAAGCTCTGTGCCGTGCTCGACCGTGCGTGGGAGAAGCACCGCCGGAACGAGCGCTGCCTGAACCTCGAACGTTCCGGCGAGATGATCCGTCTGCCGCTGTACGAGGTGCGGTATCTGGATGTGCACCAGAACTATGTGACCGTCCACGCCAGGCAGGATTATACCGTCAAACGGACGCTGGCTGAGTTCGAGGCAGGGCTGGACGAGCAGTTCTTCCGGGTGGGGCGGGGGATGATCCTGAACCTGAAGCAGATCCGCCGCGTGACCAAAAAGGAGGTCGTTCTGGCGGACGGCACAGTGCTGCCCCTGCCGCGCGGCAGCTATGAGCCGCTGAACCGGGCCATCATCGAGAGGACATGAGGCAGAGGAGGGGAAAACAGATGCTGAAACTTTTTTCAAGGCTTTTGGATCACCGCATCGAAGCCTACCAGCGGGAGCTCATCGAGACGCATTACAAAGAGGTGGACAACATGTACCGCCAGATGCGGGGCTGGCGGCACGATTACCGCGGCCACATCCAGACCATGAAGGTCCTGGCGGCGCAGGGGGATCTGGAAGGCATCCGGGCCTACCTTGACCAGCTGGACACCGACCTGAACACCGTGGACCTTGCGGTCAAGACGGGCAACGCCATGGCGGATGCCATCCTCAACAGCAAGATCTCCCTCGCGAAGAGCCGGAACATCCCGGTGCAGATCGACGCCCACATCCCGGTCCGGCTGAAGATGAGCGAGCTGGACCTCTGCTGCATCCTCGGCAACCTGTTCGACAACGCCATGGATGCCAGCGCCGCCCTGCCCGAAGCCGAACGCCTCATCCGGGTGTATCTGGATATGAAGGGCACCCAGCTCTACATCTCGTTCACCAACTTCACGGCCAGCCAGAAGCAGACAAAACTTGCCGGGCGGTTCGCCACCACCAAGGGCGCGGGCCACGGCTTCGGGCTGGTGCGCATCGACGCCATCGTCGAAAAACTGGACGGCTACCTCAGCCGCAACAGCGAGGATGGAGCCTTCACGACGGAGATCTTGATCCCGCAAATGTAAAAATGGAACTTCGTACAACCTCTCCGTCAATGCTTCGCATTGCCACCTCTCCTTGTAGGAGAGGCTTTGGCAGTCCCTGCAAAGTTTCTGGTTTCGCCAGAGGCTCTCCTACCAGGAGAGCTGTCGAGCGCAAGCGAGACTGAGAGGTTGTACAACGGAGAGGCTGTACCAAAGAAACCGTTGCAATTCATCCCCCAAAATGAACCGTTCGTCCCCGATCTGCGCCGGGGACGATTTTTTGTGGTAGGATAGGCCCAGACGAACGAAAGGGGAATCCCACATGGAAACGGGAACGAACAAAACGAAGCAAAAACCAAAATACGACCTCTGGCAGATCACGGCTTATATGCTGGGCGTGGCATGGCGGGGCAGACACTGGTCGGTGTTCACGGTCGGCCTCTCGCTGGCGCTGGTCACGGCGGGCAGGACCATCGCGGAGCTGCTGTTTGCCCCGGCGGTGCTCCGGGTGCTGGAACAGGGGATGGCGCTGGGCCGTCTGCTGGCGGTCATTGGCGGTTTTTCCGTGCTGCTGGTCGCACTGACCTTCCTGCAAAGTTATCTGAGCGAACTGAATCTCTTTGGAAAAATGAACGTCCGGGTCGATATCCTGGACCTCTCGGCCCGCAAGCGGGCCGGCACCTCCTACCCGAACCTGCTGGACAAGCGCTTTCTGGACCTGAGCGCCAAGGCCGACCGGGCCGGAAGCACCAACAATGAATCCGTCGAAGCATTTTGGGTGAGCTGGGGCGAGATCCTGACCAACCTCTTCGGCTTCGGAGCCTACCTGCTGCTGTTGTCCGGCCTGAACGCCTGGCTCTGCCTGCTGGTCTGCGCCACATCGGTCGTCAGCTATCTGGCGTCCCGGCGGATCAACGAGTGGGGCTACCGCCACCGCGAGGAGGAAGCCGGGTATGTGAAGCGGCTGGCCTACGTGCAGAAGGTCGCCACCGACCGGCAGTACGGCAAGGATATCCGTATCTTCGGCCTGCGGGAGTGGGTGGAAGAACTCTGGGAGAGCACGATGCGGCTCTACCACGGCTTCCTGCTCCGGCGTGAGACGGCCTACCTCTGGGCCAATGTCATCGACCTGGCCCTGCTGCTGGTGCGCAACGGCGCGGCCTATGCCTACCTGATCTGGCTGACACTGGAACAGGGCCTGCCGGTCTCGCAATTCCTGCTCTATTTCGGTGCGGCCACCGGCTTTGCCCAGTGGGTCAGCGGCATTCTGGAAAAGTTTGCAAAACTGCACAAGCAGTGTCTCGACATCTCTACCGTGCGGGAATTTCTCGAATATCCGGAACCGTTCCGCTTTGAGGACGGCCTCCCGTTGGAAAAGCGGCTGGACACCCCCTATGAGCTGCGGCTCGAAGGGGTCAGCTACCGGTACCCCGGCGCGGAGAAGGACACCATCCACAAGCTCGACCTGACCGTCCGCCCCGGCGAGAACCTCGCCATCGTGGGCCTGAACGGTGCGGGCAAGACCACGCTGGTCAAGCTGCTCTGCGGCTTCCTCGACCCCACCGAGGGCCGCGTCCTGCTCAATGGGCAGGACATCCGCCCGTATAACCGCCGGGATTATTACAAGCTGTTCGCGGCGGTGTTCCAGGATTTCTCGGTCCTGTCGGCTACCGTGGCCGAGAACGTGGCCCAGTGCCGCACCGGCATCGACGAGGCCCGCGTCTGGCACTGCCTGGACGAAGCGGGCCTGACCGAAAAGGTGCAGAGCCTGCCCAAACAGCTGGAAACGCAGATCGGCCGGGAGGTCTACGAAGACGGCATCGAGCTGTCCGGCGGGCAGACCCAGCGGCTGATGCTGGCCCGTGCGCTGTACAAGGATGCGCCTGTGCTGGTGCTGGATGAGCCGACCGCCGCGCTCGACCCCATCGCCGAGAACGACATCTACCAGAAATACAACGAGATGACGGCAGGCAAGACCAGCCTGTTCATCTCGCACCGGCTGGCCTCCACCCGCTTCTGCGACCGCATCCTCTATCTGAAGGACGGTCGGGTGGCCGAGGAAGGCACCCACGAAGAGCTGCTGAAACGAGGCGGCGGCTACGCCGACCTGTTTGAGGTGCAGAGCCAGTATTACCGGGAGGAGAACGAAGCATGAGCGCATCGAACGAAACGATCACCATCCGGCAGGGGTGCCGGTACGCCTGGCGGGAGTGGAATATCTTCTGGAAGCTGTCGCCGAAATTTTTCTATGCTACCTTTGCCAGTGCCGCCCTCACGGCGCTGAGCCCTTATGCCACGGTCTGGCTGTCGGCCCAGCTGGTGGGCGAACTGTCCGGCGGGCGGGACCCGCACCGGCTGATGGTCTGGGTGCTCTGGACCCTGGGCACGACCGCCGTGCTGACCCTTCTGCGCGCGGCGGCGTTCCACTGGAAGGAAGCAGAAACGGACGACCTCTGGCGGCGGCAGACCCGAACGTATATGGACAAGCAGATGTCCCTCGACTACGTGGATGAGGACAGCCAGCGGGTCTATGACATGTACAGCCAGATCCAGCAGGACGCCAGGCTCACGGGTGCGGGCGGCACGGTCTGCATTTTGCAGGTGGAGAAGATCGCCACGGCACTGTTCCAGATTTTGGGCGGCGTGGTGCTCTGCTGGGGGCTGTTCACCGCGGCGGTGCCGGATGAGCGGCTGGCCTTTCTGGGGCACCCGCTGTTTCTGGCGGCGTTCTGGGCCGTGATGGTCTGCACCGCCTGCCTGTCGCCCGTGTTCGCGGGGCAGGAGGCCAAATATATGCCGCTGCTGCAGGAGTCCGGGAAGCTGGGCAACCGGATGTTCCACGTCCAGCTCACCCTGCCGGAAGAGCCGAAGAACGCCCCCGACCTGCGGATGTACGACCAGTACCAGAATGTCGTCAGCGGCTATATGGTGGGTCTGTGGGATGCCTTCGCGAGGCTGCGGCGGGGTGCGATGGGGATCTTCCGGTCGGCCTCCTCGGCAGTGTCGGCGCTGCTGATGGGGCTGGTCTATCTCTTCGTCTGCCTCAAGGCCTGCGGCGGGGCGTTCGGTCTGGATGCAGTGACGCAGTACCTCGGTGCGGCTGCCAACCTGTTCCAGGGCGTCGTCACCCTTGTGAACATGCTGGCCGAGATGGAGATCAACGGCGTCTATATGAAAAACATCTTCGATTACCTCGACCTGCCCAACAACATGTATCAGGGCAGCCTGACCACCGAAAAGCGGAGCGACCGCCAGTATACGGTGGAGTTCCGGGATGTCTCCTTCCGCTACCCCGGCAGCGCGCAGTACGCCCTGCGCCACCTGAACATGAAGTTCAAGGTCGGCGGGCGGCTGGCCGTGGTGGGGATGAACGGCAGCGGCAAAACGACATTCATCAAGCTGCTTTGCCGCCTGTACGACCCCACCGAGGGAGTCATCCTGTTGAACGGGATCGACATCCGGAAGTACCGCTACGACGAGTACATGGACATCTTCTCGGTCGTCTTTCAGGATTTCCGGCTGCTGGCCCTCCCGCTGGGCCAGAATGTCGCGGCCTGCACCGGATACGATGCCGCCCGCGTGACCGACTGCCTGCAAAAGGCGGGCTTCGGGGAACGGCTGGCGGCGATGCCGCAGGGGCTGGACACGGCGCTGTATCAGGAGCTGGACGAGAACGGCGTGACCGTCTCCGGCGGCGAGGCACAGAAGATCGCCATCGCGCGGGCTTTGTACAAGGATGCGCCCTTCATCATCCTGGATGAACCCACCGCCGCGCTCGACCCCGTGGCCGAGGCGGAAATCTACGCCAAATTCAACGAGATCGCGGGGGACAAAACGGCCATCTACATCAGCCACCGGCTGTCCTCCTGCAAGTTCTGCGATGAGATTGCTGTCTTTGACCACGGCGAGGTCATCCAGCAGGGTACCCACGAGCGCCTGCTGGCCGACACCGCCGGAAAATATTATGAGCTGTGGAACGCACAGGCCCAATATTACACGGAGGAACCGGCATAAAGACACTGTCCGGATGGGATTTTTTGCACAGTTTTTGCTGCAAAAAACTATGCGTTTCCACAAAAAGCGGCTCGAATTGTGAACTCTTAGGGCGAACGGCTTGAAAAGAATTTGCATCCTGTGTACAATGAAACGAAAGTGAGAACGATCATGACGCGGAAAAAGTACCTGTGTGCGGCACTCCAATTCTTTGAAGCGAAAAAGGAGGGACGTTCGACCCTATGAAACATTCTTTTCACCCGATGGGACGGGCGCTCTGTGCCCTGTTGCTGGGGGCAGCGCTGACCCTCTCGCCGCTGGCGGCGCAGGCAGCGCCCCGCGCGGAGAACGGTTCCGCAAAGCTCGCGCTGGAAGTGACCGAGATGGAGCTGGAGATCACGGCGGACGACCCGCGCCCCAAGGCCTACCTTTACACCGGCGGGCAGAGCGATTATTACTTCATCGTCTGGATGAGCAGCAACCCCAGTGTGGCCACCGTGGACGGTGACGGCAAGGTGACAGCCCGCAGCGTGGGCAAGGCCACCATCACCGCCATCTCGGACCACGGCGACCGCGCCGCCTGCGAAGTCACCGTCACCCGCAAGGGGGAGAAGGCCGAGGCGCAGAAACCCACCCTCAGCGAGACCAGTCTGGAGCTGGTGCAGCAGTACGATGACCTGCACCCTACACAGCAGCTCATGCTGACCAACAGCGACCATTCCTTTATTTATGTGTACCAGTGGCGCAGCAGCGACCCCAACATCGCCTCGGTCGATGACAAAGGCGTCGTGACGGCCCAGAAGCCGGGCAGCGCCACCATCACGGCCTTTGCTTCCAACGGGCAGGCGCTGCGGTGCGCCGTCACGGTCACATCCGAGGTCGGCAAGGTCACACTGAACAAGGCAGACCTGCTGCTCAAGACGGTGGGCAGTCAGGAGGCCCTGTGCGCCACGGTGGCCGTGGAGAGCGGCGGCAGTGTGCCCATCACCTGGGTCACCAGCAATCCGGGCGTTGCCACGGTGGACACCAACGGCGTCGTGACGGCTGTGGCCGACGGCGAGGCAAAGATCACCGCCCTTTCGCCCAGCGGCCGATACGCGGTGTGCAGTGTGGTCGTCGGCCTGGCCGGGGACAAATACGACACCGAAGAGGACCTGGCCGACGAGCTCAAGCTCCCGGACCCGTATGTGGCCGTCCGGCTGAATCGGCTTTCCTGAGCATAAAAATAAGCCGCGCCTTCGCAGGTGCGGCTTATTTTCATGCGGTCAGATCTCGTTGCCGGAGTCAAGAGAAGATCCGAAATTTCACGAAAATTTTTTTACACCCCCGGCAGGAACAGCATCGTCCCGCGGGCGGCCATCATGGGCTGGAACGCGCAGCTGAACAGCCCGCCCGCCACGGCCAGCACCAGGGCGAAGAGCAGCAACAGCAGCACCAGACGGGGAGCGTGGGAAGACCTGCGGGGACCTTGCTTGCGCTGCATGGCGCATCCTCCTTTCCGGAACATCATCTGCCCCAGCCTATGCACCCGCTGCGCCGATTGTGCACCGGGGCGAAGTGTGGTACACTAAAGGGGAACGATACGGAGGATTTTTTATGCTGACCATTACTCTGCTGGGCACAGCGGCCACCATGCCCCTGCCCGACCGCGCCCTGACGGCGGCGGTGGCCGAAT
>ENA-OYWK01001084-OYWK01001084.1-human-gut-metagenome-genome-assembly--contig:-NODE-1084-length-13514-cov-16.551007_pt1 | contig 13514 bp, 15 predicted proteins | sample MGYA00244808_ERZ653392 | MGnify/ENA primary metagenome ERZ653392 (study PRJEB26926, sample SAMN06165125) | human gut metagenome | biome: ENVO:00009003; feature: ENVO:2100002; material: ENVO:00002003...
CATTATCTCGTATTTGGCTTCTCCAAGTAACTCCACAGCAGTCTTGGTATCTCCGCCTTCAACATTCATGATTACTTCTTTTCTTATATCATCTATAGTCTTATCCACTTCAACATTAAGCACTGTAGAAAGTCCGACCGCCGGGTCAGCATCAATCGCGAGTATCTTCTTATCTGGGTGTGCCTCAACAAGAAGCTTTACAATAACTCCCGCTAAAGAAGTCTTACCGACCCCTCCTTTTCCTGCTACTGCTATAATCTGTGTTTTCTTATCCATTATGCTTCTCCTTATACATTATTGTTTTCTTTATGTGGTTTTGTTATATTAACTTTTCCTGACTTGCTCTTTTTGGACTTTGACTTGCCTTTCCGCCGCTTTGACGTCCAATCCGCCGTTCTTACGAATCCCTTTTGGACTTTGGCCTGTCTTTCCGCCGCTTTGACGTCCAATTCTCGGCTCTGGCTCACTCTTTTTGGACTTCTTCGTGTCTTCCCGCCGCTTTAACGTCCAATCCGCGGCTCTGGCTCGCTCTTTTTGGACTTCCTCGTGCCTTCCCGCCGCTTCAACGTCCAATCTCGGCTCTGTGCTCACCCCTTTTGGACTTTGGCTTGCCTTCCCACCGCTTTAACGTCCAATCTGCCGTTCTTACGAATCCCTTTTGGACTTTGGCCTGTCTTTCCGCCGCTTCAACGTCCATTCCGCCACGTCAGCTCATCCCTTTAGTGGTTTCTCAATACCCGTAATACGCATTGATGCCCACCATCAGACCATCCGCTATATTTTCGAGTGTCTCATCACTATGATCTGAGCTTGCATTTCCAAGCTCCATATCTACAGATGGAATTGTGCTATATGACGTCTGCATAAGATCTATTGCCATACTTCCTGAACCATGTATCTTCATACCCACATCACCAAGCCCATTAACAAGCGATGCTCCAAGTGCATTGTGCTGCTGCCAGTGTGTGGCAACCGGCTCCATATCTTTAATTGCATCCGGAACCGCAATATAGAAACAGCCTTTGTCATAACTAAGTCCGTCTCCATCCCAATGCAGCGATATATGGCAGTCCGCAACATTGTTGCATATCACAGTCCTTGCTACATTATCAAGCTGTACATCTGCACTATCCCTTACCATCAGCACATCATATCCCTGTGAAAGAAGCCTGTCTCTTAGAATCTGCGCCATTCTAAATGTAACTTCACTTTCTGGTGTTCCATCATAGAATGTCATGCCGCCTGATACAGCAGTTGCTGTTGTTGCACCCGCCGCCGTACTTCCTCCAGTACTCTTAGGTGAGCCGTCCGGATGGCACAGTGTTCTCACTGATGAACCACCTGCCGTTCCATGCCCTGCATTAACTCCAACTATAATATTCTTTCTCTCACCTGCTGCTTTATATAGAACAGCATAACCATCACTTATCGCCGAATGGTCTGCATATTCCCATGTTGTATTCATATAAATGTGTTCCATATCTTCATATGCCGGAACTCCTGTATATGGCTCTCTTGCTGCTATATATGGATTGCTTGTTTCTTCCTGACTGTCCTCTTCACTGGCTGTTTGTCCAGAATCTTCTGCTTCTGTATCTGTTATCTCTGCATCTGTTGTCTCTGTATCAGTATTATCTTCACTTAGAGAATCCATCTGTGAACCTTTCTCTGATTCCGATGTCTGGCTTAAAGACTCTGTAATATCCGATTTATTCAATCCTGTTTTATCAGAATGTCTGTTGCCACACCCCACCAGTATAATGGCTGATAATACAGTTAACATCATGCTTACTGATATGATTCTTGTCACTTTACTCATCTATATCCTCCGGCCATACAGAACCTTCATCAAGCCCGCTGTCTACAAGCCACTTATCTTCTACATATACATACTTCTTCTGTCCACTCTCATTAACAAGTGTAACAGAAACCTTAGGTGACTGACCTTCTGCCAGCTCTTCACACCCATAATCCCCATCAAATATCTGTTTTATCTTCCACATAATAATCTCCGTTTCTGATAATTATTTTTATTATAAAACATTTGGGTAAAATATGCTATACAGTTATAATCTACATAAAAATAGTTTGGTATCTTCAATATATGACAGATACCAAACTATTTTAATCATATCTTCATCCCATACTTATCCAGATTAACCCTGCCATTAACAACCTCTATTCCATCCGCCATAAGCAGCTCTGCCTGCTTTCCGGCTCCGCCAAATGCGAATTCACCGGCAAGTTCCCCTTTGGAATTGACTACCCTGTAACATGGAATTCCTAACGGGTCTGGATTCTTATGAAGTGCATTGCCAACTGCGCGCGCCATCTTCTTATCACCTGCAAGCTGCGCAATCTGTCCATAAGTTGCAACCTGTCCTCTCGGAATCTTCCTGACAGCTTCGTATATCCTCTTTGTCGGACTGTCAGATACAAGGTCATAACTTTCTGCAATCATGCGTCTGATATCTTCATCAGGAATAGTTCCATCAAGAATAATAGTATTCCAGTGTTCTTTATTCTGATGCCAGCCCGCAATCACCGATGAATATGTACTCCGCCATAGGTCGCGCCACTCAGGTGAAACCTTCACATTAAGATTAATATATCCATTACGCTCGTATGTCCATAAAAATACTTTCTTACATCCTTTAACTCTTACAAGCTGCCAGTTCTCATCATGAAAAGGTGCTTCCTGATAAGTATCTGGAAAAGAAAGTCCATATGCAAGTGCTTCTTCCCTAGTCGTCATGTTATTACCAGTCCTTCATAACATTTGTTAATATAAGCTTAATTATATTTGTAGAAACCTTCTCCTGTAGACATTCCAAGCTTTCCCTCATCAATATACTTCTTGAGAATAGCCTCCATCTTCTTGAAATTATATGGCATCATCATCTTCTTAAGAAGTGGTGAGAATATTCCCGGAACACTCTGATACTGGTGAACAATATTGTATGCAGTATTAAGTCCTACTGTATCAAATATCTGGAAAGGTCCCTTAGGAGCTCCTGTTCCTCTTGTCCATGCAATGTCAATGCTTTCAGGATCAGACACTCCTGCCGCATACAGGTCAAGACCACTAAGAAGGAATGGAACCAGCATAGAATTAAGCAGATATCCGCTCTTTTCCTTTCTTACAGGAAGTCCAATCATTCGTATATCGTTAGCAAACTGCATAACTTCGTTAAAATACTTCTCATCAGTCTGAGCCTGTGTCATAACCTCAGCAGTATTATTCTTCCATATAGAATTAGCAAAATGTAATGACAGATATTTGTCTGGTCTTCCAGTATATTTTGCAAACATCGATGGAAGAAGTGTTGATGAATTAGTTACAATAACAGTCTTTTCTGGAAGGAGTGGGGCAAGCTTCTCATAGAAAGCAATCTTATCCTTCTCATTCTCAGCCATAGACTCAATCACAAGGTCTGCATCAGCAACAGCCTTAGCCATATCAAGTTCAAGCTTGAGATTAGCATATGCATTCTCAACCTTCTTAAGGCACTCTTCCTTGTCAAATGTATCTTCATCTGCAAGTCCTGCACACCATGCATTCTTATCCTCTGCCATCTTCTCAATAGCATCAATATAAGTCTGCTTTAGATGGTCAATCTTAGGCTGGGTTCTTCCGATAGAACCCTCGCTTCTTAACCATATAGTTACATTAAACCCACAATATGCTGCCTGAAAAGCAATCTGACTCCCCAGCACTCCGCCTCCGGCAACAACAACATTAGAATACTTCATAAGTTCCCCTTTCTCTTATTCAACATCCTTACTAACCCTCGCGAACATCTTCACCTTAGTAACAACATTCTTCGGCTTAGTAAATATCGCATAAAACCACCTTGCAATCCAGCAGAATGGCAGCAGCCACGGTACTTTCTTCAGAAATGGAAATGTATACAGCATCTTATTAAGCGGTGGAAATGCGTTGTACATGAACATTCTGAATCTGCCCTTTTTCTCAAGCTGATTCGTATATGCATTATACAGATTGCCATAAGTTCCACTTGAAAGAATATAATCCGCCATATCCTTAACATCAGCGGTAAGTTCTCCATTTCCGAACCAGTAGTCAACCAGCTTCGATGCCTTAGTATAGAACTCAGTAAGTCCAAGCTTTGAAAATTCCGTATTAACGTAACCCATATCCATACCAGTCAGCGACTTCTTCATAATATACATATCCATAACCGAGCGAATTCCTGAGCCGCCGAGCTGAAAATGCTTTGCAAAATGTGCAACATTATACACATAGAAATCTTCATCCGTCATCAGGCGTGCGTACTCATTATCCACAGTAACCGTCCTATCCAGAATATTATCATATTCACGGTAGAAAGTCACCCCGTCGCCATCATCAAACAGACTTGTATGAATCTCAATATTATATATAGGGTCTTTGAAATACACATCCTGATGGCTTATATCATACATATCGCATGTATACCCCATCCCGATAAGAATATCATGCACCTTCTTTTCGTCCTCACGCTTAATAAGAATATCCATATCCGACATGCTTCTCATATCAGTCGATGGATACATATTCTTAATTATGCTGCCCTTAAGCGGAATATGCACAAGCTTCTCCTTAGTGAATACATCACACACATTATTCAGCTCTGCCTTAAAACGTATGCTTACAGACAATCCACGCAGGTGCGCTTCTTCCCATTTACTTAAAATCTCAGAAGGAATCGCGCATTGCAGCTTCTTAATACCATAATAAGCTGTTGTCTGCACACTGTGTTTTTCAGCAATCTCATACACCTTTAACAGGTCAATATTATCGTCAGGCTCAGGCAACGGCTTGCCAGCCACAACATTTGCAAGAAGCCCGATAAGATACTCTCCATTATTCAAAATGTTTATCCTCCAATACCACGCAGCGGTCACATACCTCAAGCACAGCTTTTCTGTGCGATACAATAATAACCGTCTTGTCCGTAAGTTCCCTTATATTCTTAAGCACCTTCTTCTCAATCTGCTCATCAAGAGCCGAAGTTGCCTCGTCAAGCAGCAACACAGGAGCGTCCGTATACAAAGCCCTCGCAATAGCAAGACGCTGTGCCTGTCCCTCCGAGATACCCATTCCACGCTCACCGATAAGCGTGTCATATCCATGCTCTAATTTTTCTACAAATGTGTCTGCACATGCAATATGCGCAACTGCCTTCACTTTGTCCATATCAACATCAGCACTGGTATCATCAAGAGAAGCTATAGCACTCGTAACATTGCCGGACATAAGGAAATTGCCCTGCGGCACATATGCGAACATCTTGCGGTACCTTTCGGTCAGTGCATAACTTTCCTTTTCAGTCTTAATCTCAAGTGTCCCCTTTTCAGGCTCATATATAGCAAGAAGCAGCTTAAGAAGCGTACTCTTGCCCGCGCCGGAGTTACCCATAATCGTTATGAGCTCACCCTTGCCAATAGATATATCGGCATTTTCAAGAATAATGTCGTCCTCATATCTGAAAGTAATATTCTTACATTCAATCGCTGTCATGTCTTTATAAAGCTCTCTGCAATAATCCCTGCTAAACTGGCTCTCAACGTGCTCTTCCTCAAGAGTCTCAAGCTCCATGCAGCGCTCCGCACTTGAGAGCATACCATAGAACTTTGGCAGATAACCGGTCATATTAGCAAGCGGCGCCCACAACTGGTCAACAAGCTGAAGTACTGCCGACAGCGTTCCGTAAGTAATACTTCCATGCAGAATTCCGAAGCTGCACCAGCACAGACCGAATATATAGCCGCCATTCATAACAAGTCCGAAACCGACATTACATATATTAGAGAATCGGTTTCTTTTCATACGCATGAATCTGTGCTTATCCATGTACTGTTTAGAAGTATCTATACTCTTTCTTTCTGCGCCAAATGTCTTAAGAACCATAAGGCTTCCAAGATTCTCTGACAGATAAGAACGAAGTACACCATCAGCCGCCTGCACATCCTTGTGAAGCTTCTTCATAACACGGCGAAACAGTGTTGTGAATATAAGCACAAGACCACCGCCAGCAAAAAATATTATAGAAAATCTGTAATCTAGCACGAAAAGCACCGCCGCCGCGCCGGCCAGCTTAACAAGCATTGCAATAATTCCCGGAATAATCTGCACGAACCCATCTGCCACAACAACCGCATCATTAGTAATTCTGTTCAGAAGTTCCCCTGTGTGAAATGCAGTAATAGCGCTGTATTTTCTTGACAGAATAGTTTCATAAAGTCGTGTTTTAATAACATTTTCCATGCCTGAACGTACATACTCATCTAAGAATCTTATTACACCTCTCGCAGCAATCTGCCCAAGCATAATAAGTCCAAGTATGATAACAAACTTAAGGAATACCATCTTATTGCCGGAAACTGCCCCGTCAATTGCTTCCCTCAGCACAAGTGCAAATGCCACCGCACTTATTGATATTGCTGAATTAAGCAGCACAAGAAGCAGCACTCCCAGCTTTAACTTCCCTGACACGCCAAAAATCCAGCTCATGGCTGGATTCTTAACTATCTTCTTTAATTGGAGCTTCTGTTCTTTGTCCATAATTTTCTAACTCTTCTTAATACTTTCTTAGCTTCATCTCTCAATCTCAGAATCGCACGACGCACCGGCAGCGCATCGCACCATATATGTGCATATATCTTAAGACGTATATCATCAGCATCAATCCACCGGCCTTTGCGGTAATACTTAGTAGCTACGCCGACAACCGTATCCTTAGGAATAATCTCCTTACGCCAGCAGTTATCCCCATAAAAAATGTAGTAATCATCCTCTACTTTAAGAATACGGTGAAGAACATACTGATCTGTGCTTTCTCTGTGATATAACGCAACATCATATCTTTTCAGTTCCCTGTCAACTGGAACAATGTGAACCACGCAATCCGGTGTCTTAATCAACGGCCACATGCTCACGCCTCTTGGAACACTATAATAATGTCCGTCTTTGAACAGTGGTTTGAGCTTTTCCCTATCCATCAATAAGTCCAGCCTCTCTTATCTTAGCAACTAAAGCCTTAACATCTGCCTGTGCCTTTTCTCTGCTCACATCATATCGCTCAAGAAGTGCATCAACCAATTCTTCCTCTGTCTTATCTTCCTTCAACTGTTCAAATACGAAATTAGCTGTCTTATTATTTCTTATAATTCCATTAAAAGACTTGGCTGCCTCTCCTGTTGCAACTACGATATATTCATCACCAGTCTTTTCCATAACAATTCCTGATTTCAGTTTCATGGTTAATTCTCTCCTTCTTCTCCATATGCTGCCCTGTAAGCCACATGTGCAGCTTCTTCCTGCATGTTACATCTAAGCTCGAACAATCCGACATTCTCAGCCATTGTCCTTGATAATATAAGTGTCTTTCTCATAAGCTCCGCATTATCCGGACGATATGTCTGATTGAACACATATGGAAATGCTTCATGCATAGTAAGCTTTCTTGCTACATTAGTCTCATTTCTCTTAAGCAGGAATAATGCCTTAACCGGCGCAGATATATTATTCTCAATTCCATGCTTGCCACACCACGGTGTTCCGTATACATTAACATGAACTCCACGCTCATCGGTTCTTACACTGACAAGAGGCTTGTCATCATTAATCATTGTCACCCTGTCACCATACACCTGACGCCACAATCTTGTGTGAGTTGACTTTCCCGTTCCGCTCGGAGCAAGGAACATAACAGCCTCACCATTAATCTTAAGCACAGATGAATGTACAAGAATAATTCCCTTATCAACAAGACATTCACATATCTTTCTATATACGGCAAGTGTCTCAAGATAATCCGGTGAGCACACATACTCGTCACTCTGCTCAGCATTAATCTCCTCGTCACTCACTTCAACAACCATCTCAGGTGTAACATCATCAACTATGTAATTCCTGCAATATTGCTTTATATATTGGTATCTTTCATTAATCTGAATAAATGTATCTGCAACCCGTATTGTAAACATAGCTTATCTTCTCTTTTTCTTAATAAATATAATCGCACCAGCCGCAAGACCAATAATTACAATTACGCATACTATGTATGCAATAATCTTAGGTGCTGAAAATTTCTTGGTGGTCTTAGAACCAGTTTCGTTCTTATTGTCATCCACCTGTGTTGACTTATTGTTGTCCTTCTTGTTGTCAGAGCCGGATATAGTTGCACTGCTATCGCCTACGTTCTTATCAATATTCTCTTCAATAACAGTTCCATTAGATGAATCTATTATAACGTTATTGTCAGAATCAATTATTGCTCCACCAGAACCTACTGAACTACTACCGCTGCTACCATTGCCAGATGATGAACTATTACCATTATCATTGCCCTGTGTATTGCCACCATTGGCATTGTTAGAAGAATTGTTATTGCTGTTGTTATTGTCATCATTATTAATATCATTGCTATCTAACTGACTTCTGTCTGTAACAATCTTAACATTCTCTCTTACAACAATATTAATTCCCTGTGCCTTAGATATAACTGCCTGTAGGTTATCCATTCCTATAAAAGACATATCACCAACTTTAACAATTGTATCTGGAAGTGTAAGAATCCTGACACTTGCACATCCATCAAACGCATGGTCATCTATCTGTGAAACAATAATTCCTCTTCCAACCATGAACGGAATCTCAAGGTCTGTTGCATCCCCAGAATATCCACATATAGAAGCCCACTTCTGTTCATTATTAACCCTATACTTAACACCATCATATACTTCTATAGTATCTTCTGCTTTAACATAACTGTTATTCAACAAAACCGTTGCAATTATAACCATGCAAACTAATAAACATTTTAATATCTTCTTCATCGTTTACTACTCTCTTTGCTCTTTATTATGTAGTGTATATAAAGAAAGGCGGGACTGTTTCCCGCCTTAGCTTTACTTATTAATCTGGTGTTTTACCATTTGGTAATACATCATTTGCTTCTAATACATTAGAAGTTGTTATAACATCCGCTTTCTCAAACACAACTACTTCGCATGCAATATCTTCATATTTTTCTTTCATCTTATCAATTCTCCTCTATTATTTAATTAATTCATGGTATCTACATTACCATATATAGTATCTGTTTCTCCTGTAGCATCTTCATATGTAAGTATTGGCTTAACATACCATGTATCAATACCTGCATTCTTTAATGTATATCTAACTGTCTTATAACCAGCACACTCGCTTGTACCTAACTTATATACGCCTTTCTCATAAGCATCTACTTTTGCTTTATTCAGATTTGTCTCATTAGTAGACGCTAATACACCAGCAAAATTCATTGTATATTCTTTTGGTACTGTATACTCAAAGATAATAGTTTTAGTTGCTTTATCATAATCAACCTTTGTTATAATTGGTTTTTCATTAGCATTGGTATCAGAATCACTATTCTTTACAGCTTTAACAGTTATAGGTCTGTTTGCTAAAAAATAATATGTTGAATTATAACTTAATGGTTTTCCGTTCTCATCTGCCCAATATGCAAAATCTTCTGATGTAGTAGATGCTTTAACTTCTGTATTTACTATATATGTATCTGTACTCTTTGAGCCACCAAGCTCTGTTGTATCAATTGTTATTTCATACTTTAAATCTGTATTGTCCTTATATTTAGGTTTTACTGTAACATCTTTTCCGTTTGCAAGTGAAGTTTTTACAGTTTCTACATCAGTATCCCAACCATCAAATGTATAACCATAACGTGTTGGTTCATCTGGTGCTTTAAAATCAGCGGCCTTTACATCCTCTGCATAATATGTCTTTAATACGCCGCCATATGGTGTAAGATACTCAACCTTAGCACCTGTCTTTGCATATACTGCTGTATATGTATCTGAGTAATATACAGGAATTTCCTTATCGCCTGTAGCAACAATTACACCATTTGAGTTCTTCCAATAAAGTAAATCAGTACCCTTTGCTGAAAGCTTTAAAGTTGAACCCTCTGCGTAAAGAGCTGTTACTGTTGCAGAATCTGCATGCTCATCATTTACTGTTATTGTATAGCCTGGGTCTGTTACAGTTACCTCAAAGCTGAATAAATAAGCAGTCTTAGAACCTATTCTTTCCAATGTGTATGTTCCACTTCCTACATTAAATACAGATTCTAACAAACTATTCTTTTCAGTTGCTGTCTCACTTAATGTATCTGATATCTTTAGTCCCACACCTATATTACTAGTTGTCCACTTAGCAGTTACTTTAGCAGCAGCTCCGTTTGGAATAGTAAATGTTATTGTTTTATCAGAACCATTAATCAAATATGCAGTAGTATAATTTCCTACGCTCCTTGATGTAGTATTAATTTTACTTACTGTAAAAAAGTTCTTTACAGGATTATTATCTGTACTTAAAGCACCATCAACATCTGCTGACAATGTATATGTGGTTGACTGCGCTGCTTGTGCTTCTACTGGCTTTTTCAACATGCTACTAACTGGCAGGAGTCCTATTATCATAAGAAGAGCAAGTGCTCCTGCAAATAATCTTTTTTTCATAATTTTCCCTCCTAAAAATTATTTTATCATTGTGTCAAACGTTGATAATTGTGTTACTTTTTGCGATATCTCAACGTCCTTACTTATATTACTATTTTAAACATATACCGTCAATCGTCTTTTTTGCAATTTACAACAAGTGCACATGTTTTTTTATTCTTTTTGTGCATTTTTCACATATGTACACTTTTTTGAATCAGGTATATGCATTTTGTATGATTTTCTCTGGTGTATAGACATTTCATTGTAACTTTTCATTATTAAGTGTGAAGCATTTTTACTCTGCATTTTTATATGAATGACTTAAGAATATCAATGTGGGGCGATGACAGCTTTCGTTACTGGTATGCCCATCATCATATTATTTCATATACATTTTTTTCTAATCTCTTCTATTGTTCTATTCAATATGTGCAGACGGTCTGCGCCAGTTGCTTCTTCATATCTCTTGACGTATTCTCTGCATGTGAAGCTGATACTGATGTGTATGATGGAGAAGATATGATTGTGCTGGGGACTTCTGGAGGTGGGGATGATTTGGTGTGTAATGTGGTGATTTTTCTTGGGCGGGTGGACTTTTTCCGAGCCTGCCGCGGCTTTGATGTCCAATTTGTCGGGATTTACACCATTCCCACTTGTTTCGTGAAGATAAAAATGAGGTTTGGTGTAAAAACTACAGCATATGCTCTCTTTCTGATAGCCGCTGTTTGTCGCTTCCGGGTAACAAAAAAGCGCCGTATTCCTACGACGCTTTTGTCTTGCTCGGAAGCTGGAGCAAGGGAACGCTATTCAATTATTTGTTGTACTTTTTCTTTCTACTGACAACCGTTATACCAATAGCAGCACCGCCGCTGACAAACAGCATGGCAATCCACAAAGCAAGATTGCTTGTATCGCCCGTCTGCGGACTCTTATCGGATGTTCCCGGTTTGGTACTGGCAGGCTTTTTCTCAAGAGCAGCAATCGCATCTTCGATAGCCTTTGCCATCTTGTCTACTTCAGATTGCTCCGTAATATTTTTACCACGGACAACAGCTTTGACAGCGGTTTCCACACCGGAGAAATCCTTGTAGTCATCCTTCTTCAAAGCATTTGCTTTGGCAATGGCTGCATCTACCTTAGTGTAGTCGGCAGGTAAATAAGTCATTGCAATGGTCTGCGTATGAGTTGCTGTATCAGCCGTAATCGTAATATTGAGATTGAAAACCTCGCAATTATCTGCGCTGACTTCGACAGTATAAGTACCCGCTTCCAAATCAACAGGGTTTGTTACTTCCTGACCATTCACTTTAATGACTACATTCGCCAACTCAGCAGGTGTTACAACAAAAGAAACTGCATATTTCGGTGCTGGCAGAATAGGTGTGCCATTTGAGTTAAATCGATAATTGCCGCCGGCAGCAGTGATTTCATTAAAGAAATCTTCCGTTTTCATAAAGTCAAGGGTCTTTTCTGTTCCAGCATCCTGATACTTAAAGCAAGCCGGGATATTTTCAGTTTCCAGGAAATAATTATTTTCAAAAACAGGGGTATCAGAAGAAGCACCGCCTGCAATACCGCCTAAACGCTTATAAGGTGTAGTGGCAGTATATTGAGATAAATCCATTTCACCAGCGAAATAACAATGTCTGATTTCTGTACCTGCACCAACTATCCCTGCAATGCCGCCGAAATCCGTAGTTCCATTGCCAAGAGGAACCATTTTCCCGGTGGAATAACAATTGATAATCTTTGAGTTTTGAAACAACTGCCCAACTATTCCGCCGGTACAAGGTGTCCAAGAGGTCATATCGCCTGTATTAGCACAATACTGTACGGTACTGTTTTGAGCAAGACCTACGATACCGCCCATCTGAAAAGAGGTGACATCCTGCGTTATTGAAAAATTTCCCTTGTTTTGGCAGTATTCAATCGTGCTATTTATCGCATATCCGCACAAAGCCACAGTACCGTTAATATATTTGTCTGTATCCGTGAACGACACATCTGAAGCGCAGTCAGAAATTTTGCTGTCTGCTGCAACGCCCGCTATCGTTCCAAAATAGACATACCCTGAATTGGACACATCCAGCTTGCCTTGAATTGTCAAACCGGAAATTTCAGCGCCGTAAACCTCACTGAAAAATCCGAAAGACGGATACTCTGTCTTTCCATAGTTTTCGGAAAAATCTAAATTGGAAATCGTATGCCCATTTCCGTAAAATTTGCCGCTGAAGTAATGCAACAGAGTTCCATCAGCAGCAAATACGCTGCCAATTGGTGTCCACGCAACACCTGTTAAATCCAAATCTGCATCAAGAGATACAACCGCATCTGTTTTATCGTCATATTCGCCATTGTCCACAGCTTTTGCAAATTGCAAAAGCTCATCTACTGTTGTGATTGAAGTTTTGCTGCTTTGCTCGTTCTCTTCTGCAAACGCTGTCATCGGAACAAGTGCCATCACAAGGCACAACGCAAGCAGAAGACTTAGAAGTTTTTTCTTCATTTTCATTTATTTATTTGGTTAGTAATTTCTCCTATTTTATTTATTGTGATGAGGGAGTGGCTTATTTTATGGCAATGCCTTCAATCTCAATTAGTCATTCATCTCTGCATACATCTGCACACATATAAGAAATAGGTATGTTCAGTTGATAGTCATTCAGTAGCTTATATGCTTCTTGGTAATGTGACTTGTCTTTCAGGTATACACGCAATAATTTTAAATGTGCGTCTCCTGTTAGTTGGGCTATGTTTTCCATAGTGATGTGAAGTTGTCTTTCGAGACCTACTCCGGTCAGGCTTTCTTCTCCCCGGATTGCAGCTGTGCCGGATATATAAATGAGTTGTCTGTCATCAAACGTCATACTTTTGGCACGTTCAAACTTTGGTGTTGATTTTTGCTGGTGAGCCATTTCCAGTACTTGCGGGGAATAGGCATGAGCTGCTACCTGTAACTTATTATCAATAGGAGTGGCAAAACATTCCGGACGGGTAAATAC
>ENA-OYWK01001091-OYWK01001091.1-human-gut-metagenome-genome-assembly--contig:-NODE-1091-length-13465-cov-7.438180_pt1 | contig 13465 bp, 8 predicted proteins | sample MGYA00244808_ERZ653392 | MGnify/ENA primary metagenome ERZ653392 (study PRJEB26926, sample SAMN06165125) | human gut metagenome | biome: ENVO:00009003; feature: ENVO:2100002; material: ENVO:00002003...
TGCGTACACAGGTTGGTTATAATAAGAAAGGAAGATAATTATGGCAAATAGAGATAATAAGAGAAGTCTGCGGCAGAAAATACAGGATTTTATGTCTACTCCTAAGGGACAGACAATCATGAACTACGCTTATAACTGGGGAGCATCGGTAGTAATCATGGGCACGCTCTTTAAATTAACTCATTTGCCGGGGGCCAACTTTATGTTGTTTGCCGGGATGGGTACTGAGGTATTGATATTCTTCCTTTCTGCTTTCGATCTTTCGGGGGTAAAGCGGAAAGAGGAGACAGGAGATTCAATGGTAGTGGGTGCTATACCCGCTGGGACTGTGGTTGCAGGTGATGCTATGTCTCAGCAGGGAGCAACGCCGGTGAATACAGGTGCTATGCTCGGAGGGAATGTAGCTACAGCCGGCGGAAGTCCTTCGATAGTAGTGGTACAAGGTGGTGGGCCTGTACAGGCAGGTGCTCCGGTGCCATCCGTGCAGTCTGTTGCTGATCCGGTGAATAATGCACCTGTTACTCCGGAGATGGAAGAAGCTACTGCTGCCGGTGGACGTAAATATGCCGAACTTTGTGCATTGGCTTATCGTCAGGCATTGGCTGCACATAAACTGGTACAGGCTCCGAACGGTGACTTGGTGTTCCTTTCTAAGGAGAACTTCAGTAATGGTTCCATCGGAACAGTCGACCTGACTTATCCGGGAGCTCCGCTGCTTTTATACTACAATCCGGAATTGGTGAAAGCTACCATGAACCATATCTTCTATTATAGCGAAAGCGGAAAATGGGCGAAACCATTTGCTGCGCATGATGTCGGTACTTATCCATTGGCTAACGGCCAGACTTATGGCGGTGATATGCCGGTAGAAGAATCGGGTAATATGGTGGTATTGGCTGCTGCCATTGCAAAGGTAGAAGGTAATGCAGATTACGCACAGAAACATTGGGAAACCCTGACTACGTGGACAGACTATCTGGTAGAGAACGGACTTGATCCGGCCAACCAACTTTGTACCGATGACTTTGCAGGTCACTTTGCACACAATGCCAACCTTTCTATCAAAGCAATCATGGGTGTTGCTTCATACGGTTATCTGGCAGATATGCTGGGCAAAAAAGATGTGGCTGAAAAGTACACACAGAAAGCGAAAGAAATGGCTGCCGAATGGGTGAAAATGGCTGATGATGGTGACCACTATCGTCTTACATTTGACAAACCGGGAACATGGAGCCAGAAGTATAACCTGGTGTGGGATAAACTGTTGAATCTGCAAATCTTCCCTAAAAATGTTGCAGAAACGGAAATAGCTTACTATCTTTCGAAGCAAAATAAATATGGTCTTCCGTTGGATAACCGTGAAACATACACAAAGACCGACTGGATCATGTGGACAGCTACATTGGCAAATGACAAAGCTACCTTTGAGAAATTTATCGAACCCGTATATCTGTTTATGAACGTTACACCTAACCGTGTTCCGATGTCCGACTGGGTATTTACAGACGAACCGAATCAAAGAGGCTTCCAGGCACGTTCCGTTGTAGGTGGATATTATATCAAAATGCTTGAAGGAAAACTGATTAAATAAAACAAAAATACCATGAAGAAACTAGCTCTATTCGCTTTTACGTTACTTAGTGCATGGGCTATGACTGCAAAAACAATTACCGGACCGGTGGACTACGTTAGTCCGCTGGTTGGTACGCAGTCAAAGCACGCATTATCTACCGGAAATACTTACCCTGCCATTGCGCTGCCCTGGGGAATGAACTTTTGGGTTCCGCAGACTGGTAAAATGGGCGATGGATGGGCCTATACGTATGACGCTGACAAGATCAGAGGATTCAAACAAACCCATCAGCCAAGTCCCTGGATCAATGATTACGGTCAATTTGCCATCATGCCGGTAACCGGTAAGGCAGTATTTAATCAGGATGAGCGTGCCAGTTGGTTCTCTCATAAAGCTGAAACGGCTACTCCTTATTATTACAAAGTATATCTCGCCGATCATGATGTAGTGACCGAAATTGCTCCGACAGAGAGAGCGGCTGCTTTCCGTTTCACTTTCCCCGAAAACGACCACTCTTATGTAGTGGTAGACGCTTTTGATAAAGGCTCGTTTGTGAAAGTAATCCCTTCGGAGAACAAGATTATCGGTTATACCACTAAAAACAGCGGTGGTGTTCCTGCCAACTTTAAAAACTACTTTGTACTGGTATTCGACAAACCGTTTACTTATACGGCTGCCGTAGCCAGTGGTGTGATTGACACCAACAAACTGGAAGCGACAGACAATCATGCCGGTGCACTGATCGGTTTCAAAACCCGCAAGGGCGAACAGGTAAATGTGCGTGTAGCTTCCTCTTTTATCAGCCCTGAACAGGCGGAATTGAACTTGAAAGAGCTGGGTACGGACAACATTGAACAGATTGCTGCGAAAGGCCGCAAGGTATGGAACGAAGTTCTGGGACGTATCGAAGTGAAAGACGATGATATCGACCATTTGCGTACTTTCTACTCTTGTTTGTATCGTTCGGTATTGTTCCCCAGAAGTTTCTACGAGATAGATGCTAAAGGAGACGTGATGCACTACAGCCCTTATAATGGTGAAGTACTTCCGGGATATATGTTTACCGATACCGGTTTCTGGGATACGTTCCGTTGTCTTTTCCCATTCCTTAACCTGATGTATCCATCCATGAACACAAAGATGCAGGAAGGATTGGTGAACACTTATAAAGAAAGCGGATTCCTGCCGGAATGGGCAAGTCCGGGACACAGAGGTTGCATGGTTGGAAACAACTCCGCTTCCGTAGTTGCCGATGCCTACCTGAAAGGATTGAAAGGATACGATATCGAGACATTGTGGGAAGCCGTGAAACATGGAGCGAATGCAGTGCATCCGAATGTTCGTTCTACCGGACGATTAGGACATGAGTATTACAATAAATTGGGATATGTACCTTATAATGTAGGTATTAACGAGAATGCAGCCCGTACACTGGAATATGCATACGATGACTGGTGTATCTATCAATTGGGTAAAGCCTTGAAGAAACCGAAAAAAGAGATTGAAATCTTTGCAAAGCGTGCAATGAATTATAAGAATCTCTACGATCCCGAACACAAACTGATGCGTGGTAAGAATGAAGACGGTACGTTCCAGTCTCCGTTCAATCCGTTGAAGTGGGGGGATGCCTTTACGGAAGGTAATAGCTGGCATTATACCTGGTCGGTATTCCACGATCCTCAAGGTCTGATCGATTTGATGGGCGGTAAAGACGGATTCAACCAGATGATGGATTCTGTATTTATCCTGCCTCCGATTTTCGATGAAAGTTATTATAGAGCCGTTATTCATGAAATCCGTGAAATGCAGATTATGAACATGGGCAACTATGCACATGGCAACCAGCCGATTCAACACATGCTCTATATGTACAACTATTCCGGCCAACCCTGGAAAGCGCAACATTGGATTCGTGAAGTGATGGACAAACTTTATACCCCTGCTCCCGACGGTTATTGCGGTGATGAGGACAACGGCCAGACTTCTGCCTGGTATGTATTCTCGGCAATGGGATTCTATCCGGTATGTCCGGGTACGGATGAATATGTCTTGGGTACTCCTTACTTCAAGGAGATGAAGCTGCATCTGGAAAACGGAAAGACGGTGACTATCTCTGCTCCGAATAACGGAGACGACAAGCGTTACATTTCATCAATGACATTGAACGGTAAAGAATATACCAAAAACTATCTGACCCATCAGGACCTGTTGAATGGCGCTAGCATTTCTTACAAAATGGATGCGAAACCCAATCAGCAACGTGGTACCAAAGAGTCCGATTTCCCTTATTCTTTCTCTAACGAATTTAAAAAGAAGAAGTAATCATGAAGAAACAGATCAAATATATTAGCGCAGGTATGCTGGCAGGTATGCTTCTCTGTGGCGGGGAGCTGCAAGCCTCCAACCGTATGACGGAAATGCATGTATGTCTGGCGGATGCTATTCAGAAAGATAACCGCCCGGAAATATCCAATCGTTTGTTCCGTTCTAATGCGGTAGAGAAGGAGATTCTCCGTGTACAGAAACTGTTGAAGAATGCGAAGTTGGCATGGATGTTTACCAACTGTTTCCCGAATACACTGGACACTACCGTACATTTCCGTAAAGGAAGCGATGGCAAACCGGATACGTTCGTATATACGGGCGATATTCACGCCATGTGGCTACGCGACTCCGGTGCACAGGTATGGCCTTATGTGCAATTAGCTAATGCGGATCCTGAACTGAAAGAAATGCTGGCAGGTGTTATTCTCCGCCAGTTCAAATGTATCAATATCGATCCGTACGCGAACGCTTTTAATGACGGCGCTATTCCTGACGGTCATTGGATGAGTGACCTTACAGACATGAAACCGGAGTTGCACGAACGTAAATGGGAAATAGACTCCTTGTGTTATCCGTTGCGTTTGGCTTATCATTACTGGAAGACTACCGGAGATGCAAGCATATTCAACGAAGAATGGATTCAGGCAATCACTAATGTACTGAAAACATTCAAAGAGCAACAACGCAAAGACGGAGTAGGTCCTTATAAATTCCAACGTAAGACGGAACGTGCACTGGATACTGTGAGCAATGACGGTCTGGGAGCACCGGTGAAACCAGTCGGTTTGATTGTTTCCAGTTTCCGTCCTTCGGACGATGCTACTACGCTCCAATTCCTGGTTCCTTCCAATTTCTTTGCCGTATCTTCTTTGCGTAAGGCAGCCGAGATTTTGGAGAAGGTAAACAAGAAGACAGCTTTGTCTAAAGAATGTAAGGACTTGGCGCAGGAGGTGGAAACAGCTTTAAAGAAATATGCGGTGTATAACCATCCTAAATATGGTAAAATCTATGCATTCGAGGTAGATGGTTTTGGAAATCATCATCTGATGGACGATGCCAATGTGCCGAGTTTGCTTGCGATGCCTTATTTGGGTGATGTGAATGTAAACGATCCGATTTATCAGAATACCCGCCGTTTTGTGTGGAGTGAGGACAATCCTTATTTCTTTAAAGGCAAGGCAGGCGAAGGAATCGGCGGACCGCATATCGGTTACGATATGGTGTGGCCGATGAGTATTATGATGAAAGCCTTCACAAGTCAGAATGATGCTGAAATCAAGACTTGCATTAAGATGTTGATGGACACGGATGCTGACACCGGCTTTATGCACGAATCTTTCCATAAGGATAATCCGAAGAAATTTACCCGTGCATGGTTTGCCTGGCAGAATACTCTTTTCGGTGAGTTGATTTTGAAGCTGGTTAATGAAGGAAAGGTAGATTTATTGAATAGTATACAGTAATATGCTGACATAGTAAATTGAACGCGGATAACGCGGATGATGCGGCTCTTTTTCTGATGCAAAATTAGAAAAAACGCGTTATCCGTGTCGTCTGCATCTAAATATGAATAGCTGAAAACTAATATTTAAAAACCAATTGTATCATGAAAAAGTTATGTGTATGGGCAGTTGCCGCCCTTTTAATGGCAGCTTGTACTCCGAAAGCTGAAAAGGCTACAGATTCCGGTTTATTGCAGAGTAAATTCCAGACAGAAGTAGATGGAAAGAAGACTGATTTGTTCACTCTGCGTAACAAGAACAACATGGAAGTTTGTATCACGAACTTCGGTGGACGTATTGTTTCAGTGATGGTTCCCGACAAAGACGGACAGATGCGTGATGTTGTTCTCGGTTTCGATTCTATTCAGGACTATATCAGCAAGCCTTCGGATTTCGGTGCGACTATCGGACGTTATGCCAATCGTATCAATCAGGGACAGTTCACTTTGGATGGTGTAGAATATCAGCTTCCCCGCAATAACTACGGTCATTGTCTGCACGGCGGACCGCAAGGATTCCAATACCGGGTGTTTGATGCAGCATTGTTGAATCCGCAGGAATTGCAGTTGACTTACCGTGCAGAAGACGGTGAAGAAGGTTTTCCGGGAAACATCACTTGTAAAGTGTTGATGAAACTGACGGACGATAATTCCATCGATATTCAATACGAAGCGGAAACAGACAAACCGACGATTGTAAATATGACCAACCACTCTTATTTTAATCTTGAAGGCGATGCCGGCAACAACTCCGGTCATTTGTTGATGGTGGATGCGGACTATTATACTCCGGTGGACAGTACTTTCATGACAACTGGCGAGATTGTTCCGGTAGAAGGAACTCCGATGGATTTCCGCACCCTGACTCCGGTAGGCGAACGTATCAACGACTATGATTTCGTACAGCTGAAAAATGGCAATGGTTACGATCACAACTGGGTGTTGAACACGAAAGGCGACGTAACCCGTAAGTGCGCTTCTTTGAAATCACCGAAGACTGGTATCGTACTCGACGTTTATACTAACGAACCGGGTATTCAGGTATATGCAGGTAACTTCCTCGATGGTTCGCTGACCGGAAAGAAAGGCATAACTTACAACCAACGTGCTTCCGTATGTCTCGAAACACAGAAATATCCGGATACTCCGAACAAACCGGAATGGCCGTCGGCTGTACTTCGTCCGGGCGAAAAGTATACAAGCCAATGTATCTTCAAATTCTCTGTTGATAAATAGGTTATAAAGGCAGTTCATACCATTGAAGAACGGGTTGTCTGATTAGAGATTATCCGTTCTTTGCTTCGAATGTAATTTGTTGGTGCTCGATAGGGCTCATAGGGAAATTAGGATGATTTCCGGAAGTAGTAGAATAGACGAAATGAAGAAAAATAAAACGAAAGGACTTTTTGCATCGATAGTGCTTGGAGTGGCGGTTACAGCTTGTGCGTCTGCTTCTTCTAGTGGTACGGTGACGGTAGTGGACCGACCGGACATACAGTCCGTCAATACCAATTACATCGGGTATCGCGCTCCGCTTCGACCGTTGAATTTTATAAAGTTGCCGGTAGGTAGTATTCAGCCTGAAGGATGGGTGAAGAAGTATCTGGAGTTGCAGCGTGACGGTCTGACCGGACACTTGGGAGAAATCAGCGCTTGGCTGGAAAAGGATAATAATGCCTGGTTGACAACTGGCGGAGACCACGGCTGGGAGGAAGTCCCTTACTGGCTCAAAGGGTATGGCAATTTGGCATATATCCTGAATGACCCGAAGATGATTGAAGAAACCAAATATTGGATTGAAGGTGTATTTGCCAGTCGCCAGCCGGATGGCTATTTCGGTCCGGTCAATGAACGTAACGGCAAACGCGAACTTTGGGCACAGATGATTATGCTCTGGTGTCTGCAATCTTATTATGAATATTCTCAAGATCAGCGTGTCATTGACCTGATGACGAATTACTTCAAGTGGCAGATGACTGTTCCCGATGATCAACTTCTGGAAGATTATTGGGAGAAAAGTCGTGGCGGTGATAACATCATCAGTATCTACTGGCTTTACAACCATACTGGGGATGCTTTCCTACTCGAATTAGCCGAGAAGATTCACCGTAACACAGCCGACTGGACGAAATCCACCTCCTTACCTAACTGGCACAATGTAAATATCGCCCAATGTTTCCGTGAACCTGCCACTTATTATATGCAGACCGGAGATTCAGCGATGCTGAAAGCCTCTTATAATGTCCATCATCTGATTCGGCGTACTTTTGGTCAGGTTCCCGGAGGTATGTTCGGTGCGGACGAAAATGCTCGTCTGGGATATATCGATCCCCGACAGGGAGTGGAAACCTGCGGTTTGGTAGAACAAATGGCTTCTGATGAAATCATGCTTTGCATGACAGGAGATCCCATGTGGGCTGAACACTGTGAAGAAGTAGCGTTCAACTCTTATCCGGCTGCCGTGATGCCGGATTTTAAAGCATTGCGTTATATCACTTGTCCGAACCATGCCATCAGTGATTCGAAGAATCATCATCCGGGCATTGACAATCGTGGCCCGTTCCTTTCGATGAATCCTTTCAGCAGTCGTTGCTGCCAACACAATCATGCACAGGGCTGGCCTTACTTCACCGAACATCTGGTACTGGCAACTCCCGACAACGGAGTGGCAACAGCTATTTATGCAGCTTGCAAAGCTACAGTGAAAGTGGGTGACGGCAAGGAAATCACTCTTCACGAAGAGACAAATTATCCTTTTGAAGAAGCTATTGCCTTTACTGTTTCTACCGGTGAAAAGGTCGCTTTTCCATTTTATCTTCGTATTCCTTCATGGACTCAAAAGGCGGAAGTACGGGTGAATGGCAAGAAGGTAAGTGCAGCTCCTGTAGCGGGAAAATATCTTTGCATCAATCGCGAGTGGGCGAATGGTGACCGTGTGGAATTGACTCTTCCGATGTCTTTGTCTATGCGTACCTGGCAGGTTAATAAAAACAGCGTAAGCGTAGATTACGGACCTTTGACTTTGTCTCTTAAGATTGCAGAGAAATATGTAGAGAAAGACAGTCGCGAGACTGCTATCGGTGATTCAAAATGGCAGAAAGGTGCTGATTCGAAAAAATGGCCTACTACTGAAATCTATCCGGATAGCCCCTGGAATTATTCGTTGGTATTGGATAAGAAAGAACCTTTGAAAAATTTCAAGGTCATCCGTAAATCCTGGCCGGCTGACAACTATCCTTTCACAGTAACCAGTGTACCTTTAGAAGTAAAAGCTATCGGTCGTCCGGTTCCTGAATGGAAGATAGACGAAACAGGACTGTGTGGCGTATTGCCGGAAGAAGATGCGGTGAAAGGTGATAAAGAAGAAATAACATTGATTCCTATGGGTGCGGCACGGTTGAGAATCTCTGCGTTCCCGAACACAAAAGAATAAATTAATAACTAGAAAACTTAGAATAAATGAAACGTATTGTTTTTTTAGATTACATCCGTGTGTTTGCATGCTTTCTCGTCATCCTTGTTCATGCCAGTGAGAATTTCTATGGTGCTCCCGGATCTACTGATATGGCAGGTCCGCAGTCTTTTCTAGCGAATGAAGCAGACCGGCTATGGGTATCAGTATACGATGGCTTTTCACGTATGGCAGTACCTCTGTTCATGATAGTCTCTGCCTTCCTGCTTGCACCGATGAAGGAAGAGCAGTCTATGTGGCAATTCTATCGCCAGCGTTGTCTTCGCATCCTTCCACCGTTTTTCATATTCATGCTACTGTACAGCACTCTACCTATGTTGTGGGGACAGATAGACGGAGAAACATCTATGAAGGACTTGTCGCGGATATTCCTGAATTTCCCGACGCTAGCCGGACACTTGTGGTTTATGTATCCTCTGATAAGCCTTTATTTGTTTATCCCAATTATATCCCCATGGTTGAGAAAAGCCACGGCTAAAGAAGAGCGTTTCTTTATAGGGCTGTTCGTGTTGTCAACCTGTATGCCTTATCTCAATCGTTGGTGCGGTGAAGTGTGGGGACAATGTTTCTGGAATGAATACCACATGTTGTGGTACTTCTCCGGTTATCTGGGCTATCTTGTTCTGGCGCATTACATTCGTGTACACCTTACCTGGAACCGTTCCAAACGTTTCATTATAGGAACTATTTTAATGGTGATCGGTGCTGTATGGACTATTTATTCATTCTATGTGCAGGCTATACCCGGCGAACTCCATTCCACACCTGTAATAGAAATAGGATGGGCTTTCTGTACGATTAACTGTGTGCTTCTCACAACGGGTACATTCCTTATGTTTACATGTATCAAACGTCCGCAAGCTCCCAAGTTAGTGACGGAAACATCGAAACTTAGCTATGGTATGTATCTTATGCACATATTCTGGCTCGGACTGTGGGTGACTGTGTTCAAAGATACATTGGCGCTTCCCACTGTTGCCGCTATACCATGTATCGCAGTGGTTACGTTTATCTGTTGTTTTGTAACAACTAAGATCATTTCGTTTATACCGGGCAGTAAATGGATAGTAGGATAAATATCCGGAAACAAAGTAGCATATACTACTGACTTCAAGCAGATGATCCTAGGCTATAAACAGTAAGATTTTGAATAGATAACCAAGTTATTCCTGATTTTCTATTCAAAATCTTACTGTTTATAGCTTATTTTCCTCTTAATATCCTCTTTCTCTTTTCACCTCTTTCACTCCTTTGTAAACACTTTTTTACCAGTTTTTTACGGGTGAACCCTCCCTCTGTTTGGAGCTTTATGCCGCTTTCATCGGTTTCACCAAATATACATTCCCATATTTGGTATGTTTGCGGGTGACCCCTGCCGCAAGCAAAACTTGCGCGAACGTAGCCGGATTACTTCCACGCATGGCAGCGGGGTCATACATCTTCAGTCTCCTGAATATGTCCGAAGCCGAGAGCCGTTCGCTTCCCTCTTCATTATCTTTAGCAATCCGGAAGCAGGCATGAAAGACTTCCTCTGCCGGGCACGGATGATAAAAAGCAGCATTGTGGCGTTGCAGTTCCCGTTCCTCTTCTTTTGTGAACCAATAGCGGATGCCGGAGAGTAGTTCAGCTTTCAGTTGGGCATAGATCTGATCGTGCATGATCCCTTCGCAATCGATCAGATGTTCTGCTTCAATGCAGATGAATCGCCGGCTACCGGTGGGATCGGTGAGCAAGTCAAAACGGTTGCTTGTACCGATGAAAGAAGCGATGCGCGGCAAGTTGCGGAAATTCTTTTGATAAGCTTTGCAGATATTCAGGTTTGCCATTTGCATCAGATTTTTCAATAATGGCATTTGCTGCGTTCCGTACTTGTCAAATTCATCCATGTTCAGAAGTCCCATTTCGGCAAGTAACCTTTCCGGTTTTCCTTGTGCAGACAGTTTCAGGTTGTCCATGTAATAACGTGACAATGCCGGCGGCATCAGTGCCTTGCAAAATGTGGATTTTTGTCGTCCCTGCTCGCTGCTGACAAGTATGGGGGCTACGCTGTTGGCATGTATTCCCGTCATGCCTAACCATTGGGCGGTGAGTCCCAGCATCCAGGTATGGAAGCTTTTTATCCAGAGCTGATTGTCAGAGACACGCTGCGCCAAAGCTTCCAGTCTGTCTGTCCCATCCCAGCCGGGCAGTTCCTCCATGTAAAGCCGGAAAGGATGGTATTCAGGAATACAAGTGGAATAAATGTAACGGCTCAAGTCTTTATCCCAGCAGGATATGCCCTGGTCGTGTGCTTCCATGCAGAAAGTGTTCAGTTCCCGCTTACTTACAGGTTCGAAAGGAACGGCACGCTTGTTGGCAGGACGATATTCCGTTTCTTCCGTCAATAGGTTGTAACGAAAATCATACTGTTTTTGCAGGAATGTACGTACCTCTTGGGTTAATCGGACCGGTTGTTTTCGTTCTGCCTCTTTCTCTCTTCCAGTAGGCGGTGCAGTGTCCGGCAGGGGAATGGTATATTTATCTTCATGACATTTTAGCATTTTCTGTGGCTCTTTGTCTGTTTTCTCAACTGCATCTTCTTTGTTCTCCTTCATTTGAAACAATTTTAGTTCCTTCAATACCTGTCTCCATATCAATGTTATTGCATTCATTATTTTTTCTATTTTTAAGTGATTAAAATCGGTTTATTGTTCAGCGCTGATACTGCGAATGTACTATCGGATGATATCGGTTTGCAAGTATTTCTCCGGAAAAAATATTAATTTCTACGTACCTGAAGAAGTCGGCTTCTTATCGTCCTTTTCTCTATTTTTTATCGTATCTTTGACGAAGAGTTATTGTTGATTCACTTTCGTGGTTCAATCAAATGACAAGAGTGATTTACTTGGATAACAGCTGTGATTTAAATGAACCACGGTAGTGGTTTGATGATAAACTTAAAGTTTTTCAGGGAAAACGCACGAGTTAAAACGCTTTAATAAAGTTGTTTATCAAATTAGCTAGATACTCATCACTCCATCCAGCCTTCTTCCTTTTCCTATTGACAGAAGTCTTCTTGTCTTCATCCTGATAATTCTTCAAAATGGTCAATGCCATTTTAGTTAAAGTGGAAAAGTTTTGTGCCGAATTCATCATTTTTCTTCCATCATCTTCATTAAATGTAACATCCAACTGCCAATGCAATCCATTTTCTACCGCCCAATGCTTTCTCTTATATTTAAGAATAAGCTCTGGATTGTTCACTAATGAAGAGATGAAACAATGTTTCTCATTCTGTATTTCCCCTGTGGCTATATTTATTTTCTCGGTCTTTATTATTCCATAAGTCCTAAGATTCTTCCAATCGCGATAACAGAACCCTAATCTACTGGGTTCAGAGCAGGATATGCAGGTCCTTGTCACCATAAATCCATGACCTTCTGTGGTTTCTTCAGCTCTTTTGATAAAATCATTTTCTCTTCCGGAAATTAGCAAGTACTCCGCATCGTTTTCGATATTTTCCCTTAGTTTTAAATGATTATCTTTCACCTCTAAAAGATAATCGGCTTGTTTCTCTGTTATTTTTTCTACAATCTTCTTTTGGGTGCCAAGTGCATCGATGGTAACTACATCTCCTTGTCGTATATCAATGTCGTCCAGTAATTTGGGTATTGCTACTATTTCATTCTCTTTTATTGAGACCCGTTCCTGCCCTAATGACAGACTCATATCAGAAAGAAAGGCACTGACAATATGAAGTTTGGCTGATGCTGCCTGCTCCTTTGTTATTTTACCCGCCGACTCTTGTACCAGTTTATCAGCATTGATGGCACCACAGATCGTTTTCCCGTCAATAGCTATATGTCTATTCGTATAAAGATCATTACCCTCACCTATTTGAACTTTCGACCAGTCGCAATCTTCTATGGACGGTGAATCACCTCTCATATTACAGGCCCATTCTCTGTAACAACTCTCTAATCTTTCTGTTTTTATGATACAAAAAAATCGGCGTAATGTATCATGTGAGGGGGTAGTTTCTAAATCCGGTATGAATCTCCTAAGAAAATCTTTCTTATAACGGGCGAAGTCTGCTATATCATTCCAACTCTGACAATCACAAAAAACACCCGATAAAGTGACAAGCATTATCAATTTGCCCGAATAAGTGACTTTATTCTTTTCACGTGGGTCTATTGTATCAATAGCTTCAGACATACTAGCCATATGACGTGCCAATTCGTCATTTATTAAAAAATCCTTTGCAATCTTATCCATTACTGTTTATTATTTAGACGTGAAGATAATGAAATACCAGAATGAATACAATATAAATAATCAATATATCAATTGAAGAAGCCCGAAGATTAAAAAGGATGAAAGCAATAGGTGGCATGACCATGTAAAGTTGTGACACGTCTATATGAGGAAAAGTAACTAGGAAGACTTTATTTATTATTAGATATACAAGAGTATTGCCATTAAATAAGTTTTGAGAAGAGAAGGGAACTATTGATTATTAAACAATTAGCACTCGTGCGTTTTCCCTGTAAAGTTTTTCAGGGTCGACGCATTATATTTTTTACTATCTTACAACTTGTATTTTATTTTTATA
>ENA-OYWK01001097-OYWK01001097.1-human-gut-metagenome-genome-assembly--contig:-NODE-1097-length-13392-cov-6.429557_pt1 | contig 13392 bp, 10 predicted proteins | sample MGYA00244808_ERZ653392 | MGnify/ENA primary metagenome ERZ653392 (study PRJEB26926, sample SAMN06165125) | human gut metagenome | biome: ENVO:00009003; feature: ENVO:2100002; material: ENVO:00002003...
TTTTATTGCTTATTATCCGCACCCAAAAAGTTGCATTTATAAGTTGAACTCAAGAGAGCTTTTCCTTTTTTAATCAGTTACTTCCAATCACACAGCCTCGGCAGACAAACTGGAAATCACTGTATCCACCCAATATACAACTGTTCTATCCGCCGGCAAAACTCCTTCCAGATAAGGTGAATCGGATACCTCCTCCAACCATGCCGTAGTAATCGGTCCTCTTTCTCTTGTAGAACTTTGAGTTCCTAAATACGGACTAAAATTAAAAAACGTGTGTTGTTGCTCTACATTATTTTTATCTATATATGTAAAGACAAAAGCCTTTTTCTGTTTTCCACCCAATGAAGCCCACTCTATCCGGTATGTTCCTTCAACAAGAATTTGCTCATCCTCTGTCTTATAAATGAATTTCCCTCCTGTTCCTTCTTCAGATAAATGATATACATCATCCGGCCGCAAAATACAGATATCTCCTTTATTTATAAAAGAATAAGGAGCCATTGCCACATTTACTTTTTCCTGCAACTCGCTTTCCGAATCCAATGACAACATATCTTCACTGGGTCTGGAAACCTGAAATTCAGGTTGGTCGACGCACATAAATGTCAATACGCCATAAGAAACAGTCACAGGCAGGGTGACATAATTACCATCCTTATCAGTAACGGTAACCGTTACTTTCCCTTTTTTACCATGCGAACTAAGCCATAATCGGTTGTCGATGACTGTTGCTGTCACAATTGTTTCATCGGAGCTTTGTGCAGAGTAGCCACCTTTTCCATTGGCTATCCCGATATTCTCCGCTTCCCATCCGTTAAGATACAAGACTGTAGAAGAAACAGTGTTTGTACAAGTTCCTGTTTCGTCAACCAGTTCGGAACCACTAAATAAGATAATCTCTGCATCATCTTGACAGGCTGATACACAAAAAGCCATAACAGAAAGAAGAAAGAAGCCTAATAAAGTTTTTGTTTTCATATTTTCAGTGGTATGGTTAAATCCCGGCATATGCCATTGTTTTGCAAAGATATAAAGTATTTGTAAAAAACACTATCTTTGTATGAAAAGTTACCAATAGTACAGATCCACTAGATTCTTCCATACAGTGTAAGTTATATGAGATATACAACAAAAGGTCATTGAAAAGGACGTTCCCGGGGGAAAAAGGGAATGGGAAATACGGGAACGTCCTCAAAACATAACAATACAGAAATATGGACTTTCACAAGGGCGCATTTCTGTCTCTCTTATGCAACATTCCCTTCTATAAAAATATGGAGGAAATATCTGGAGAGGATATCATTATGTGGGAAATTTAGTTTATAGTCTTAAAAGCAATCTGATTGCATCAAAGTGATGAACGATAGGCAGTCCGAATATATTCTCCTACTGCATTGTCATCATTGATTTCTATGTATTTTTTCAATAAATCCGCAAATCCGAATTTTATTTGTTCCGTTTGCTTGTTCTCGCAGGCTGTAGAATATTCATCAACAGCCATGAGAAAATCCTGCATTCGTTCATTCAGCATTGTTCCTCCTGTACAAACCACATCGGAAATATAGGCTTGGATACTACCATTTTCTATGACAACAGGGAGGCGGTATTCCAGTCCCGATTTGTTGGCACGAATAGAAAGCACTTTTACTACGGGCGACACAATAGTCACCGTATCGGAAAAATCAAACTTTCCGTGGATTATTTCTGCACTATCTACCGGCTGCCCGTTCGAAACATCTTTCATATAAACCATTTTTCCTTCGAATTCGGGCAAAGGTGCACTGCCGTTAATCTCGTAACCTTTTATCTGATGCCCGGTGCAAGCCACTATCAGACATATTCCCGGAAGAAAAGATAAAAGTTTCACATATCTGTTCATTAAGCTCTTCATTCTTCTTTAAAAAAGAAAAGCCGTCCGCACTATCAGCTGAACGGCTTTCTCTTTTCATTCATACATTTGTATAATCATTCATCCTTAGAATCTGAATCCCAGTTTCACCACAGGCATTTCAAATATTTTGATATTGTGGTGACTGGCGTTATATTTATCAAATCCTTTCGGGCAAATCTGTATCAAGTCATAGCGATAAGCCAGAGGGTGCATTTCGAAACCGAAAACAAAACCTTTGGCAATGCTATACTCAATACCTGCTACGGCAGCTACTTTGAAACCGTACATCTGACCGGCTTTACTTCCGGAAACATAGACCTGTGACGGAAGTTCTTCCGAGTCGTCACTATCCTTGTAGGTGTCTCCGGTGTATGGTTCGGTCGTTTCAATGCGTGCCATCTGGAAGCCGAGTGCGCCTCCGAGATATGGATGAATACGTTCGTTGCGAGTCTTGAAATAGTAGTTGGAACCGACAGATACATACCAGTTGTTGGTCATCTGCGCATTGATATAACTTTGCGCAGGGATAATCATGTCAGGTACACTGTTGTCTCCTTCTACATAGTCTTTCTTAGGAGTGAGGCTAACGTTCATGCTGAACTGGAAATTTACATTCCAATTGTCAGACACGAAATACTTACCTTCAATTCCGGCTATATTGACCAGACTATTATTATTCAGACTCCCGATGTTCAGATAGCGGTTCAGATCGCCGGAGTTATCCTTCCCTCCATTGGGAAGTCCGACTACTCCTCCGTCATTGGAGAACTTAGGAAGCAGATAAGAGGTGTTCTCGTTAAAGAACTTTCCGCTACCAAGCAGGACTGAAACCTGCCACTGTCCTTTCTTCGGGGCAAACGACGCATCATCACTGCTGCTGTAACGCTGCGCCATTGAAGGCGCAGCTGTCATACAGGTCAGCAAAAGTAATGTGCATAGTTTTTTTATCATCTTGTTACTTTTACGTAGTTAGGGAATTATTTCAAGAAGATAGCAAGAAGTGCTTTCAATTGAGCGCTTGCAGCATCATAGTCTGCCTTGGCAGCATCATATTCAGCCTGTTTTACTTTGATCTTTTCCTGGATATTTGCAAATGTATCCTTGATATAATCATTATCAGTATAAGTACCTTCGGCCAACTTTTCTAAATTTCTTTCAGCAGTAGCCAAAGCTGCTTTTTTATCAAGAAGGCCAGTAACAGCTTTTAAATATTCAGCATTAATAGCTTCTTTGATTTCCTCCAAAGTCATATCTTTATAATCATCGCCCAACTCATCAAGGCTAGCAATATATTCAGAAATTGTAGACTCAATCTTATCTTTTATAGCATCTTTATAGTCATAATCCTCACTAACTTTCTTAATATTTGCCTCTACTTCCTTAAATACTTTATCATAAGCAGTTTTAGCATCAGCCAAAGCAGTCTCTGCTTTCGTTACATTTGCAGCCAATTCTGTTTTTTTCTTATCCAGCGTTAGTTTGTTCTTTAGCTTTTTGAGCAGTAAACTCTGCTTTCAAAGCTTTATAGGTATCAGCCTGATTTATCACAGCTGTCAGACGTGCAGCTTCTGCCGTAGCATAAATAGAGATACCAAGAGTTCCATAGTCACCATTTTGCAATTCTGTTGCCAGTCTATTGCCATCAACTTCCTTAAGAACCATATCAGCTGACACAGCAACCCTTCTAGGTTCATTATCACGATTAAAGTTATCACCAAACACTTTTGTTGAAGCTTTTTTCCATGAGTCATATGGAACATCACCAGCAGATGCTCCAAGTTCAAGAAGCTTGTTTGCATTAGCTTGTTCTATTTTATTAGCTTTTGTCACAGCACCGGCTGTCCATTCTATTAAATTTAATTCTAGCCCTACAATTGACTTGAAGTTTGCCAAAGGATTAGCTATTATCCAAGCAGAAATTGCTTTTTTAGTATTGGTAGAAGCCTCTGTTGCTTCTGCTTTTGTACTTTTAAGCTCTTTATCCAAAGCATCCTGATAGTATTCAGCCAAGGCAGTAGCTAATTTACTGATATTAGCATCCTGTGTTCTAGCAGCATCGCCCAGTTTATTATAAGCAGCTATTGCAGTTTCGGCAGCTTTTTTTGAAGCATTTATATCAATAGCTTCAACTTCAATATATTTATCGCGAGCTTTCTCCCATGCCTTATAGTCAGCATCGTAAGTTTCATTCGCTTTTGTTGCTTCAGCATCTGCTTTCACGACTTCAAGTTTAGACCATGCAAGATCTTCTAAATCAATCCCTTGAGTAGCTGCATCAATAAGCTTATTCCAGCCATCAATCTGTTCTTGCGCCTTAGTAACTAGTACAGTTCTTGCATAGCTGAATTCACCTGTTGATTTATTATAGCCAGCTACTCCACCAGAAATACCATCAAAAGCATCATTCAGGCCTTTAAGAATGCTCTGATCTGCTTTCTTAGAATAAGCAGAAGCTACATTAGTAGTAGTATTAACTTTAGCAAGAGCATCCTTAGCATCGGCTAATTTTTTCTCTGCAGTAGTTTTGTTCTTTTCTAAGTTAGGATTAGCAACTTTTAATTCTTCTTTTTTAAGTTCATATTGTCGTTTCTGAACATCCAATGTTGCCATTTCATCCTTCAGCTTTTTAACCTCTGTTTCCCAATCAGCTAATGTAGTATATTCATTATCCAAAATAGCCTTATATCCATCAGCTGTTTTTTGTGCTATATTCAAATTGGATTCAGCGATTTCCACAGCATTCTTCAATTTAGCCTCGATGTTTCCATCAGCTACCCAATTAGGATAGTCCGCCAACTGTTCCTGAAGTTTCTTCAAGCTGCCTTCTGTATATCCGTTATTTGCATTATCCGGATTTTGTGTAATTACATAATATGTAATATACTTTTCATCAGTACCAGTAGTAGTTGTTGTTCCAGCTCCTTCGCCAACACTTGTCTGTGAACTTGTTGATTTAGATACAAGTCTTTGTTCAGTCTCAACTTCTGTCGTTGAATATCCATACATAGCCTTATCCATAGCTATCTTAGCATAAGCAACTTTTGCCTCTACAACATTTAAACGTAATTGTTCTTCATCTGTCAGCAACAACTTGGAAGCTTCAATCTGTTCCATAGCTTGTTTGTAAGCTTCCTGTGCTTTAGCAGTGGCAGTTTCGGCAAGAAGCATTTTTTCCTTATACTGCTCAACAATCAATGCCTTTTCATTTTCCCACTTAGTTTTGTCAGCTTCCGCTTTTGCAATGGCAGCTTCCGCTTCTGCTTTTGCTTGTGCAGTAGCAGCTTCTTCCTTTTCAATCAGGAGTTGCTTCAACTGAATATCCAGTTCATGCAACTGCAAATCAATTTCTGCAGATTTATTCTGAAGTGCCAAACCTGCATTAACTAACTCTTGCTCTGCAACCTGTGCTTTTCTCAATTCAGCCTCTACAAGCTCAACTGCAGCTTGAGCTTTGATAAAATCAGACTTTGCTCCCCTAAGTTCTGCAATGCCTTCCGGTTCATCGGTATCAATACATCCCGTGAATGTCGCCGTCGTACCTGCCATGAGCAAGGTTGCGACTAAATACGTCCATTTTCTCATAAAAGTAAATTAAATGTTATACAATTAATAAATAAAAAATTTGTTTGTACTAATTCATGATTTATTTCGCTTCACTCCCCCTCTTCCCGTTACTTTGTAGGTAACGGGAAAACCCTTGTGCCTGCTCTTTTAGAGTAGTCTATACTAGAAAATAATACGATATATGACGAATCTTCTTACCCCTGCTTATGAGAAAAAGTAGAGGGGCGGGAAATCTATTGCAAAATTTAGACGTTAACAAAGCTCTAAGACAAAGAATCCACGTGTTCTTCTGTGTTTATTCCTATTTTGAGTAGTTTATTAGAAAAAATGTACGATTTTGTTTGGATGTTTTAAGAAATATGCTCATATTTGCAGCGTCTTTTCTTCCCGTTACCTACAAAGTAACAGCACTATCAATCAACTACTTGCCACAAACATAGCTCCTCTTCAGCGAAGATAGAATCGTCACATTCGCTTCATCTATTTTCTTATTCTTAAAAGGTTTTAGATAAGTCTCTGTGACGATAATGGATGAATGTCCCATCGCCTCTGAAATAATGCCTGGATGTATCTCGCAATAATATGCCATTGTAGCCCAAGTATGCCGAGCCGTATATGAGCTTAAATCAGAAGTCAATGCAAGTACTTGTTTCAGCAACAGAAGCTGATAGTTAAAATTACGCAAAGCTATCTGATATTCCCTGTAGGTAGCTTCGGTACTCTCTCCGCCAGTCAGTATGGGAAAAAGATAAGGAGAAGCAGAATCGGTGTTCATATACTTTTTTATTAGTTTCATAGTTTCCGGCAGAAGCGTCACAGTTAGAAGCCGCCCGGTTTTTCTACGACGATAAGTAAGCACATTCCCCACCATATCCTGCTTTTTAAGATAGGCAAGATCTACAAACGGCATACCACGAAGCATGAACATTAAGAAAAAATACGCGCGCGTACGTTGTAATTCTTCCCTTCCCTGATGAATTTGTTTGGGAAGCTCTTTCATCAATCGTTCCATATCCTCCTTTTCCAGTGCACGCTTTCTGTCAGCACGCGTTCCTGTATAAACATACCGGAAATGATGCGGTATATAAGATGCCATACGACGGTCAACCGCGCGGTTGTACACCGCCCTCAATGTACGCATATAGGTTGAAACCGTGTTCCAACTACAATCCTTTTCCCGCAAATACGTTTCAAAACTTTTAAGAAACTCCTGATTCACTTTCTTGAATGACAGATTCCTGCTCCCGTTAAATGCAATGATAGCATTCATGCTACTCCTGTAAACATGAGCAGTTCCATAATTCCCACTTTTTCGAAGCCCTTCAGCTACTTCCTTCATAAATGAAATCAAATTCCCCATTTTTATTAATTTTAGTTATCACTCAAGCACGTCCCTGAAGAAAAGCGCCCTCACCGCAATTCCCCCCAATGCTCTTAATTCAAAATCTCAAAGTATCATCATACAAATATGATGAATTATGTTTTCTTTATATACACCCGATGTGTTCCTCTGCCATCAATCCCGATACCGGAACCGGGCGTATACGCCCATTGGCGCAATTCATTGGTAGCCGCTGTGCGCAGCAGACCTGTCAGCTTCCGGTATTCGTAGACTGTCAAAAAAGGATGTTCCTCCAAATATCTGACAGCCAATGCAAGCCGTTGCGCCGGAGTATACTTCTGTGAAGAACGTTGCGACTTCCACGGAGCTCTTTCCAGCAGACATCTTCCATTGATACGCCTTATCATCTTCCTGTCTACACGAAAGTTCACGTTTCCCACCACAATGCTTCGTGCGTTACGATGGGTTTCGCCTTCTCCGGCCTTTTCACGCTCTTTATCTTTGCATAACGCCAACGAAGGAGAGAATGTTCCAATGCCATCCAGCTTCACAGACTTGCCTTCTGCCATCTGATGTGCCATCTCAATACCTATTTGTGTAATTACGCCTTCCACATCTCCGACATTAAAACCACTGCTGGATGCTATCTGACGTATCAGCTCCTCGGTAGAAACCTGATCCATCATTGCAAACCGAGGATAAAGTACTTGTTCGCCCGTTCCATGAATATCGGGCATTTCTTCCATTACATACATTGCCATAGTACTAAAGTTTATTTGAAATATTGATTACTAATAGAAAACATCCTTGCTATAGGTAGAAAACTTGTTCTCCCCTAGAAGAAAAGTTCTTTTTCCCTTAGGGCAAACTAAAACCGCAAGTTCTGGTTTTATAACTGAAACTTCTGATTACATAATCAAAAGTTCCGGTTTTATAATCAGAACTTGCGGTTATAGTTTTCTTACCAACAAAGATACGTTTTCCTGCCGGGATAAGCAAGTTTAATCCCTATGAAAAGAAAGTTTGATTACAATTCAGTTACTATCACCGTTTCTTTACTTTATATCCTTTCAAGGTAAAACCTACTTCAAACAAATTCAAAAGGGCTATCCGGATGTTATCTTCAATATAGGTTCCCATAGTATCATATTTCGCAAAGTTGACGGGAAGCAACCTGTTATTTCTCCTATAGTTTTCATCCGGTATTTTACCAGTAAACCGTTCTTTCTTCTTCACTCCCCAACGAACGGTTTTACTGCAAGGGAGAGGTATACCGATCGTCAACACTTTTTCTTTTGTTGCCGTATCGGTGATTCCATGTTTCCGGATACTGATATGATTGGCTCCCAAATAAGTACCGATATACAGGACAATTGTCAGCTTCCAATCGTCCAAAGCCTCATCGGTTTGAATGCCATTTACCAAATCAGAGAAATAGTCCTCAACCATTTCTTTGTCAAAACTGTTTAGTTCGGGCCATTCACATTTCTCAAACAACTGATGCACATTGACAGGAACCAGTAAAGTGGTTATTTCTAATTGATATTTCATTCATTTCATTTTTATACCATTGCATTTTAAATCGTCTCAAATATCTTACCGACTATAAATATACAATTTTATCAAATCAAATGCTAAAGAACAGAGCTTTTTTATCCAACCACCTACTAAAAAGAAAAGACTGTTTGACATACCCTCACTTATATAAATAGGGTTTATCAAACAGTCCTTTCCTTTCGAGTTATCATTCGTTTTTTCCAGTGAAGAACGTTATCGTTTCCAGCCTTTACGGCATTTCAGTCTCCACTTGGAATTTACGGCTTACTTTCATTAAGTTGATGGTGTAAGTGACTACGTTCTGTGCTTCCTGAACCATCGTGAGATATACCATGCTAACCCGGATACTTCCTGATTGGCTTTGGATGCGTTGCAGTTCCTTACGTTTCAATAGCGAAAGCTGTCCGTTGAGGTCGTTGGCACGACGGATTTCTTCTTCCAGATTGTTGTACTCGTTGTTTTCCATTTTCTTACGGCATTGCTGAATCAGATATGTAATATCTTCGGCAACATCGCTGAATTCACCTTTCTGAATGGCATCCAATGGGTTGAAGTTATTGTCGGTATGTTCCAGGCAAGGTTCGCAGAGACGAGAAATACTGTAAACGAGTTCGCTGGCAAAGTCGTTGCCTTGATAGTAATAAAGTCCCTTTTCGAGTACGGTGTTGTTGTCGAGGCGGCACATGGCTACGGTGCCGGAACGTTTCATCTGTTTGATGAGCTGTTTTTCAAATTTTGTGGAACCCATAGCACGACGCAGTCCTCGAAGATTTTCGTGGAGGAAAGAAGTGACGGTCAGTTCGAAGTTAGTTTCTGCATATTCCAGCACTTTGGAAAGTTCTTCACGGGTGTGCTTACGCATCAGTTGCAGGGCTTCTGTGCTGTCTGTGGCTTGCATAAGTTGCTTCAGAGTTTCGTTACCTTGTTCTTTCGCTTTGCGTTTTTTGTACATCACTTGGCTACGGATCAGAATGAATACAGCTATACCGATGAGTGCGATGATAGAGATATTTCCTCCATAATGAAGTACGAGGGCTACGAAGAAACAGATGGTGAAGGCAGCTCCGGCAGTGATGAACCAGCCACCGATGACGCTTAATACGCCAGTAATACGATAAACGGCAGAATCACGTCCCCAGGCACGGTCGGCCAAGGAGGTACCCATAGCTACCATGAAGGTTACGTAGGTGGTAGAAAGAGGAAGTTTCAGGGAAGTTCCCAAGGCGATGAGCAGACCCGCTAATACTAGGTTGACAGAAGCGCGGACAAGGTCGAAAGCTGCTCCGTCGGCAATGATGGCTTCGTCTTTGCGGAAGCGGGAGTCAAACCATTCTTTGCTGCCACTTGGCATAATGCGGGAGATTCCGTTGGCAAGTGTCATACTGATGCGGACTACTGTACGGGCAATCGGGGTACTTCCGAATGTTTCTTCTCCTTCATCTTGACGGGAAAGGTCGACGGATGTTTTAATTACGGCATGTGCCTTTTTAGAAGTACAAAGGGCGTAGACCATAACGGCTCCGGCTCCGATAAGGAAATACCACGGGGTTTTGGCGGGTCCCAGCAGGGAGGTCATCAGGAAGCCGTTCGGATTTCCTCCTCCGTTGGCGGTATAGTCCATAAAAGAGGAGAAGCCTGCGAGGGGAACACCGATGAAGTTGACAAGGTCGTTGCCGGCAAAAGCGAGAGCGAGGGCGAAGGTGCCCATCAATACAATTACTTTGAAAACGTTGATTTTCATCCAGTGAAGGATTTGCATCAGTACGGTGAAGAACACGAAGAAGACGGCGATTAACATCAATGTGTTGTCTTGTATCCAGTGTTTGTTTTCGGGGGTCATGAAGGAGCTGTCTTTCAGTCCTTTGATAAGCATGAAATAGATGATGGCGGTAGCGGCTACACCTCCGAAGAGGGCAATGCTGTATTTCATCTTTTTCGTATAGTTGAAGGTGAATATCACACGGGCCAGCCATTGTACGATCATTCCGAAGAAGAAGGCGATGGCGACGGATACGAAAATGGCCATGATGACGGAAAGGGCTTTGTCGGTGTTTATGAGGTCGCCCAAACCGAGAGTGTCGCTATTATGTACTTTGATAAGTGAGAGGGCGAAGGTTCCTCCGAGTAGTTCAAAGACTAGTGAAACGGTGGTGGAGGTGGGCATACCCATGGAGTTGAATACGTCCAGCAGTACTACGTCGGTCAGCATGACGGCTAACAGGATGCACATGATTTCGGCAAAGTAGAAGTGCTCGGGCTGGTAGATGCCGTGCCGGGCTATGTCCATCATGCCATTGGATAGGGAGGCGCCAATAAATATGCCGACGCCGGCTATGAAAAGGATAGTTTTAAACGAAGCGGCTTTGGCACCTACCGCGGAGTTTAAGAAGTTGACTGCGTCATTGCTGACTCCGACTATCAAATCGAAGACGGCAAGGACGAAGAGGAAGATGATAATGCATAAATAAATAGTCTCCATAAATAATATGTGTATGTTGTTTCCAGTTGCAAAGGACGGGATTTGACGTTGCAGGGAGGTGTCATACATGTTACAATTGTATTACAATCGTCTTTCTTTTGTCTTGAAACAAAAGAAAGAAGCAAAGAAAAATTCAAGGCTGACTTTTTTCTCCTACTCGCTTCCTTCACTTCGCTAAAGGGCAGAAACTCGCTACGCTCAAACAGTCTGCCCTTCTTGACGCTACGTTACGGGCACTCGCTTGACGGAGAAAAAAGTAGGCCGGGAAACCATGCGGGGTGCAGGTCATTGTGATCGTATGTACGATGGGGGGGGGTATGGTTGTAATGATGTGTTTTCCGCAGCATAGTTGCTGCGGAAAGGATTTGATGTTAGCTGTTAGTTTTGTTTAGCCAGTCGTAGAAGGTATATTGGGCTCGGACGGCAGGGGTGCCGGGTGTTCTTTTTTTGAATATGTTTTGCAGCTTATCATCTACCCAGCAGGCTTTTTGGTTGTCGGCAAGCTGGATATTAAGCATTTCGATGAGGCTGTCACGCAGGTCGGGGGCAAGAACGGGGGTGATGGCTTCGATGCGGCGGTAGAGGTTACGGCGCATCCAGTCGGGAGAGCCCATGAATACTTTGGGTTTGCCGTCGTTGCCGAAGTACCAGATGCGGGCGTGTTCGAGGAAACTGTCTACAATACGGGTGACACGGATGTTACGACTGTATGACTGTCCGGGGATAAGACAACAGATACCACGGACGATAAGGTCGATTTGTACACCGTGTTCGGAGGCTTCGTAGAGGCGGTCTATCATGGTAGGGTCTTGGAGGGCGTTCATTTTTAGGATGATGCGTCCTTGCTTGCCTTCGTCTGCGAGGGATATTTCGCGGTCGATCAGGCGGTTCAATTCGGGAATGAGGTTGAAACGGGCTACCAAAAGGGTGGTGAACTTCGGGTCTTCTTTTCCTTGCAGGGTACGGAAGAGGTTATAGAGGTCGGCCACTATTTCTTTGCGACAGGTGAAAAGACCGCAATCGGCGTAAAGGGTGGCGGTTTTTTCGTTAAAGTTACCGGTGCTGATGTAGGCGTAGCTGGGGATTTTCTCACCGTTTAATCCGCGACGACGGATCAGGGCTACTTTGGCGTGCACTTTCAAACCAGGGATGCTGTAGATTATCTTGATACCGGCGGCTTGCATCATTTCGGCGGTGGCAAGGTTGTTTTCTTCGTCGAAACGGGCTTTCAGTTCCACGAATACGGTGACTTTCTTGCCGTTTTGGGCGGCGGCTATCAGGGTGTTGATGACGGCGGAGTTTTCCGCTACGCGGTATTGAGTTACCATGATTTCACGGGTTTCCGGGTTGTGCACGGCTTCATATAGAAAGTGGATAAAGTGCTCGAAAGAGTGATAAGGGTAATATAATAACAGGTCCTTTTTGGCGACGTAATTGAAAATGGATTCTTTCTCATCGAGGACGGTCAGCTTCATCGGCTTCGGTTTTTCGAGGCTATGAAGGGATTTGTTCGGGTTGGGAAGATGACGCAGGTCTTCGAGGTTCAAATGCTTATCACCGGGGACAAGTTCGTCACGCTGAATACGGAAGGCATCCACAAGGAAGTCCAGGAATTCAGAAGGCATAGCACGGTCGTAGACAAAACGGCAGACGTCACCGATCTTGCGTTTCTTCACTTTCTTCTTGAGTTGGGCGACGAGGTCGGCACTGCTGGCGGTGTCGTCAATCAGTATATCAGCATCACGGGAGATTTTGATGCAGTAGCTGGAGTCGACATCGTAGCCGGGGAAGATCAGGTTGAGGTTTGCCTTGATGATGTCTTCGGTAAACATCAAATAATGATTTTTCTCGCGAGACGGAAGTTCGATGAAGCGGGGCACTTTGGCGTAGGGTTGTTTCATCACAAAGTAAAGGGGTTGTCGGAGGTCTGTTACATTTGGCCTTGCTGCTTCCATACCTACTTTTATACCTTCTCCGTCATTTCTTTCATTTATGCACTCTCCGGTATATTTTTCTATATTTTCTTTAGTTTCTTCTCCTTTGTTTTTTTCTTCTTTCTTCGGATAGACTCGTATTGCCAGGTAAAGGCGGTTATCCCGCAGGAAGGAGACAATTTTATCTTTGGATACAGGCACAGGTTGCAGGTAGGGAAAGATTTCCTCCCGGAAAAAGTCTTTGATAAACTGTTGGTGGAACGGTTCTACATGGTTGTCCTGATAAAAGATGATATGATTTTTGCGCAGGGCAGGCAGTATTTTTTGTTCATAGATGCGTACACGGTCATCCAGCTGGCGGGTGACTTCTTTATTTATTTCCTCTACCAGTTCGCGGGCTGACTGTACGGTTTCTTCATCGCTTTCCGTAGCGCCGGAAGCAACAGCTTTATGGTCGGCTACACGGATTTTGTAAAACTCTTCGAGGTTGGAAGAGTAGATAGAGATGAAGTTGATACGTTCGTAAAGCGGCAGACGCTCGTCCAGAGCCTCCAACAATACGCGGTAATTGAATGAGAGCCAACTTATATCTCGCTTGAAATAATTATATTTGCTTTCCATGTGC
>ENA-OYWK01001107-OYWK01001107.1-human-gut-metagenome-genome-assembly--contig:-NODE-1107-length-13280-cov-14.007032_pt1 | contig 13280 bp, 7 predicted proteins | sample MGYA00244808_ERZ653392 | MGnify/ENA primary metagenome ERZ653392 (study PRJEB26926, sample SAMN06165125) | human gut metagenome | biome: ENVO:00009003; feature: ENVO:2100002; material: ENVO:00002003...
ATAATGGTTTCATTAATTTGCCGCAAAAGTAGCAAAAAAGAACGTGAATAAAGAGTAAAAAAGAAAGGAATTACGGAGAAATTTCCGTAATCCCTTTCGTTAACGAACACGAGAACAAGGATTAGGGGTTAAGGATTAATACCCTGCGGAATCATAGTGCAGCCCACTAATCCTTAATCCCTAACCCCTAATCCTTATCATCACTTTTCTTCAGCGAACATCGGGTCCCATGCCGGCAGGCGGACGGGCTTTTGTTTAAACAGTTCCATCACTTTGGCGGGAACATACTTTGTCTCCACTACCAGACGGAACATGTATTCATTGAACCACTCGTCGGTCATGATGAGATGTCCCTGATAACCGGAAGCGGCTCCCCAACTGTTCTCTACCATCCATTTTACGGGCTTTCCGTCTTTGTTCAAGTCAACGGCCATCAAGGTCATGGCGTGGGAAGAGCCACTGGAGAAAGTCTGGATACGTTGCTTCTTGTCCATCCCGAAGGTGGTGCCCATCAGTGATTCGTAGTCATAGTTTTTCACATCGAGCAGACCGCGTTCGGAATTCAGGAACTTGCCCACGTCGCAGGAGAAGTACATCATGGTGCTGTCCTTCAAGGAGGCAATGGCCATCTCTTTGATGTCCTCTACGGGCAGGTTAACATAAGTCCAGTTCTTGCCGTCGTAACGGTGGCGGTCATAGTCTATTTCATAGCACTTGTAATACTCGCGACTGGGGTCGTTCATCAGCATTACGTAGTTGGTCAGCAGTTGTTTGTCTCCATATTTCTCAAGGAAAGACATGGGAGTGTGATGCTCTGTCTCCACAGGATTACCCTTGGCATCGTGGCGGACATAGTCGAACTCCGTGGGAGGTACACCGAGGTTCAGCACCAGCATGCGGTAGATGGTTCCGAGCATCGTAGTTTTCTCCTTCTCCAGAGCTTCGGGCTTGGCACCGGCGGCAGCCATGTCACGCAGTTGCAGACCATACTCTTTCAGCTTCAGAGAGATGAGGTTGGCCATGCGGGAGGTATTTTCACTGCTGTCTGTTTCGGGCATGGCATCTTTGGGAACAAGGCCGTATTTGGAAACAATGTCGGCCACACCGGTAAAGGTACCCCCATCGCTCAGCGGATGCTGGAAGAGCCATTCCACGGTCTTATCAGTCAGGGGACTCTTGGAGGTGTCGATGATGCCTTGCAAGAAGAGGTTTGCCTTCTCCAACTGGTCCCAGAAGAAGGGATAGACTTCGGAGAACTCGAAAGACTGGAAACCGTATTCGGCAAGGGTCTTGGCACGCATCACATTCAGCCCCGTAAACAGCCAGCAGCGGCCAGACGACTTCTGGTCGGTGATACCTTTGGATTCTACCTTGATGGAGAAGTGGGTATCCATGCCCTGCATATTCTCCTGGTTGAGTGCCAGTTTACGGATGTCATTATTGCCTATGGCATTGCGGAGCGCCTTGTCGGCAGCCGTGCCTTGATAACTTTGCTTGATTTGTCCAAGCATTTCGGGGCTGATACCCCCTTTTCCCTCTTGTGCCTGCACAGAGAACAGTGCGGCACTCAGAACAATTACAGATAAAAATCGTTTCTTCATTCAGATTATGTGTTTTTAGTTATTGATGTCTTGCTTCGTGAAGCAGACAAAAGTAATGTCTTTTTTGATAATTTTAGTGACATCTTTAGATTTATTATCTATTACAGTGAAAACTATTCGGGATAAAATAGTTTCCTTTGCACCCACATTTCGTACGACATGAAAAGATATATACTAAGCATTATCGCACTGGTGCTGTTCGCCACCACCTTTTATGCCCAGGAACAGACTGCGGCCGCCACAAACGACAGCGTTCCTGCACTGACCAAAAAAGAACTACGCAAGCAAAAGGTAGCGCGTCGGAATCTGCATTACAATATTCTGGGCGGACCCAGCTACACCCCCGACTTCGGTGCCGTGCTGGGAGGAAGCGCCCTAATGACCTTCCGTATGAACCCCAGCGACACCACGCAGCTGCGCTCCGTAGTGCCCATGGCCATCGCCTTCATGTTCAACGGTGGCATCAATCTCTTCTCCAAACCGCAACTCTTCTTTAAGGGCGACCGTTTCCGTATCTTCGGAAAGTTCAGCTATAAAAATACGGAAGAAAACTTTTACGGCATCGGCTATAATACCAATAAAGATTATGTACGAAGCGACAGTACCAGCAAATACCGGTACAGCGGCGTGCAAATCAACCCCTGGTTCCTTTTCCGACTGGGCAACAGCAATATCTTTGCCGGACCTCAAATCGACATCAATTACGACCACTTGACGGAGCCCGGCAAGTTCTTGGTGGACGAACCCTCGTACAAAGAGGCAGGCGGTACGGCTAATGGCTATAACAACTTCAACTCCGGCCTCGGTTTCCTGCTGACATACGACAGCCGTGACGTCCCTGCCAACGCCTACCGTGGTATGTATCTGGATTTCCGCGGCATGATGTACGCCAAGTTCATCGGCAGCGACCAGACCTTCTACCGCCTAGAGATAGACTACCGCCAATACAAGTCACTGGGCAAGCGCAGGGTGCTCGCGTGGACGGCACAGACCAAGAACGTGTTCGGTGACGTCCCTCTGACGCAATATGCCCTCACCGGAACGCCTTTCGACCTGCGCGGCTACTACATGGGGCAATATCGCGACAAGTCCTCGCATGTGGTCATGGCAGAATACCGGCAGATGCTCAATACCGACCGCAGTACCTGGCTGAAGCGGATGCTCAACCACATAGGTTTTGTAGCCTGGACCGGCTGCGGCTTCATGGGCCCCACTCCCGGCAAGATAGAGGGTGTACTGCCCAACTATGGTGTAGGTCTACGCATTGAGGTACAGCCACGCATGAACGTCCGCCTGGATTTAGGCAAAAACACGGTAAACAACCAGATGTTGTTTTACTTCAATATGACAGAAGCGTTTTGAGTAACGCCGTATCTGCCCGTCTCCCTCCTATGGAGAATGATGATTAAAAGGCTTCTAACCATTATTACATCCTGAGACACAAACATTCTATTTTTCTTTTCTTTTTCTTGCATCGGTAAAAGATTATCCATACTTTTGGCAATCACATTTCTTTTTCTTCAAAAAGACAGCAAACAAAACAGAGGCATGAAAGCTCTTGAGATACTCTTCTGGATAAGTTTATTCATAGTGTTCTATACCTATATAGGTTATGGTATACTATTATATATCCTGGTCAAGATAAAAGAATGTTTCCGCAAGCCTACGCCCCGTCCGATGCCTGCCGACGATGCTTTGCCCCCATTGACGCTGTTTATCGCCGCCTACAACGAAGAAGATGTAGTGGACGAAAAGATGCGCAACTGCCTGGAGCTGGACTATCCCACCGACAAGCTACACATCTTCTGGGTGACCGACGGCAGCAACGACCATACCAACGAACGCCTCTCTCACTGGCCGCAAGCCACCGTCCTCCACCAACCCCAACGCCAAGGCAAGACAGCCGCCCTGAACCGCGGTATACATTTCGTAGAAACGCCCCTTGTCGTGTTCACCGATGCCAATACTCACCTCAACCGCGAAGCCCTGCGGGAGATAGTGCACGCCTTCACCGACCCTAAAGTGGGATGCGTGGCAGGCGAAAAACGTATCGCCGTGCAAAGCAAGGACAATGCTGCCTCGGGGGGAGAAGGACTATACTGGAAATACGAATCCACCCTCAAAGCGCTCGACGCACGCCTCTATTCGGCAGTAGGCGCAGCGGGTGAGTTGTTTGCCATGCGCCGCGAGCTGTTCGAGGAAATGCGGACAGACACGCTGCTCGACGACTTCATACTCTCCCTGCGCATCGTCATGCAGGGACACGCCATTGCCTATTGCGCCAATGCCTATGCCGTAGAAAGCGGCTCGGCAGACATGCGCGAGGAAGAAAAGCGCAAGGTGCGCATCGCTGCCGGCGGCTTGCAGTCCATCTGGCGGCTGCGTCCGCTGCTCAACCCATTCCGTTACGGCACATTCTGTTTCCAATATATTTCCCACCGGGTGCTGCGCTGGTCGCTCACTCCTATCCTATTGTTTCTACTGCTTCCCCTCAACACAATTCTCATCTTTACGACAAGCACGCCATTACTGTATGCCGTTATCTGGCTGTTACAAACTCTTTTCTACCTCATGGGAAGTTGGGGGCATTACCTTTCAACGAAGCATATAAAAAACAAAATACTTTTCATCCCCTACTATTTCCTCTTTATGAACGTCAACGTCATACGAGGATTCAACTACCTGCGCAAACGCAAAGGCAATGCAAGCGGCGCATGGGAGAAGGCCAGAAGGGCATGAAACTAATACTATAAGAATGAAAAACATTTTGAAACAAGCTGAAAACGCCGAGAGACTGTTGAAGCTGACGTCCGACACCATGATTCTTCTGGACAAAGACGGTATTTGTGTGGATATTGCAGTTTACAACATCAATCTCTGGTTCTTGAAGGAAGACCAGTTGCTGGGCAAGAATCTGTTCCAACTAATGCCCTTATCCACTTATAACCAAATCTATCCGGACTTTAAAAAAGTACTGACGCACAAAATACGCTCTATCCATAACTACGAAATGGCCCTAAACGGTACCAATTATTTTTTCAAGTGCATCATGTCCCCTTTTGACGGAATGGTACTCTGCCAATACCGCGACATCACGGAACGCAGCCAGCGCAAGCTGGAACTCGAAAGAAAAAACCAAGAGCTGAATGAAATCCAAAAAGCTGCGCTTATCGGAAACTGGCAATACGATTCAGACACCAAGAACTTCAAATATGCCGGACACACCAATATCCTATGCACAGAGGAGACACAAGAAATCAATCTGAACGACTATCTGAAACTGATACTTCCCGAAGACCGGAAATCTTTCACCAACTGGCTGAAAGAAAACCTGAAAGGGAAAATGGAAAACAGTGTGGACTATCGCATCCTGCTCCAGGAAAAGATTTTCTATATACGTCTCAAGGCCTTTGCACGCGAATATCATAAAGACAAAAATACCATTCTGGAAGGATATATACAGAATATCACCGACATTCAGCAACGGCGCAACGACATCAACCTGCTGACGCATGCCATCGACAACTCCACCGAAGATATTTACTCGGCACACGAAGACGGTACACTGATATTCGGCAACCGCTGCTTCAAGGAGCGGCATGGCATCGGCAATACCCAAGACATCACGAAACTGAAAATATACGACTTGCCTTCGTATGGAAGAGACAAAAAATCGTGGAAAGAATTTGCAGAATGTGTCAAACGCGGAGAAACCTCCCAAGGCTATATTGTTCACAATCCGTTGCCACTGCGTCCGGAAGTACTCGCCATAGAAGGAAACGCCTATTGGGTGACGAGTGACAAAGGCGAAGGGACGGTCTGGACTTTCGGAAGGGATGTATCCACACGCATCCGGCATGAGCAACAAATCAAACAGTTCTACCTGATTCTGGACAAAATCATCGAAAACCTCCCGGCAGGCATTGTTGTGAAGGACATCAACAACAACTTCAAATACCTCTACCGCAACCGCGAATCATATAACCGCGAAATCCCCATACAAGAGGCATTGGAAAAGGATGACTTTGACTTTTATCCCCTGGATACTGCCCAGGAAAAGAGGGCACAAGACATCGAAATAGCCAGAACCGGCAAAGAGATGCACTGGATTGCGGAAGAACGCGACGGAAACGGTAACTCCATCTATCTGGACAAGCGAAAGATGAAGATTGAAAGCAACGACTTCTCCCCCATCCTGCTGAACATCGAATGGGACATCACGGAAATGGAACAGATGAAACGGGAACTGCTCGTAGCCAAGGAGAAAGCCGAGACCTCCGACCGGCTCAAATCTGCCTTTCTCGCCAACATGAGCCACGAGATACGCACACCGCTCAATGCCATTGTAGGCTTCTCACGAATTATTGCCGAAAGTACCGACGAGGAAGAACGGCTAGGCTATTACGAAATAGTGGAATCGAACAACGAACGCCTGCTCCAGCTCATTAACGAAATCCTCGACTTATCAAAAATAGAATCGGGCATCGTGGAGTTCACCATCACGCCCGTACGCCTCCATCCACTCTGCAAGGAGATACACGACGCACATATTTTCCGCTGTCCCGAAGGAGTGGAACTGATATACGAACCCTCTGACGAGAATATCGTGATTGACGGAGACAAGAACCGGATTTTCCAGGTCATTTCCAATCTGATAGGCAATGCCTTCAAGTTCACCACCACCGGGCACATCAGTTACGGGTATCGCCGGGAAGGCAAGTATGTAGCATTCCACGTCACCGATACGGGTATGGGCATTGCACCGGACAAGGTGGACCGGATATTCGAACGTTTCGTCAAGGTGAACAACTTTGCCCAGGGCACCGGATTGGGACTTTCTATCTGCAAAACCATCATCGAACGTCTGGGTGGCAACATATCCGTCACTTCAGAGGTGGGTAAAGGCACCACATTTACTTTTGTTCTCCCGCTGGAATCCACCAGCAAAACAGAGGCGGAAAAGAAAGAAGAGGACAACCAGGAAACGACAGCAGAGACACACTCCACAGAGCAGAGGGGCAAAAATGCAGCCCCCGGAGATTCCCCGAAGAATGAAGAGGTCGGAGCACTCCCTACCCCTCCTTCCAAGACCATCCTGATTGCCGAAGATACAGAAAGCAACTTCATCCTAATTAACGCCATTTTAGGCCGACTCTATCGGCTGAAACATGCCAAAGACGGCATGGAAGCCGTAACGATGTTCGAGGAAGTCCACCCCGACCTCATCTTGATGGACATGAAAATGCCCAACCTTGGCGGAATCGACGCCACTCGCATCATCCGTGAACTGGTACCGGACGTCCCCATCATCGCCCTTACGGCCTATGCCTACGAGCACGACAAGCAAGCTGCCCTGGAAGCAGGTTGCAACGACTTCCTTACCAAACCCTTCACTCAAGAAGTGCTGAAGGAAACCATCAAGAAATGGCTGGATGATAAAGGATGACTGAAAAACAGTCATCCTCCACTTTATGCAAAAATATCACTTCGCTGGATATAAGCAATCACATCCCCTTTATTGACCACATCCCCTTGCTTGGCACAGACTTCCACCACACGTCCGGTAAATCCGGTCCATATCTTCTCGTATTCGCCCCACGGCGTAGAGATGTAGCAGAACACCTCATCATGCTGGTACTTGCGTCCGATGAAAGGAGCAGAAGAAGGACCTTCGACGGAAACCTCCCAAAGCACTTGCCCCTTGGAAGGCGCGATTATCGGGTCTGCCTTGGCACGCTTCAGCTTCTTGATTTCTTCTTCCGAGTATCCGTTTTTGGCCATCGCCGCATCCTTGGCACGCTGCAGGTCATCCTCAAAACGTTTCTTGGCAACGCCGGATTTATAGTCGCGATACTGCCGGTCGTGCATGGCAAGCTCGAAGAGTTCCTCGTCATCATCGCCATATTCCCAACCGTTTTCGTCCATCTCTTTCCGGTATGTATCCAGAGCATCCGGGTAGTTCAGCTGCGGGTCCGTATCCACGAACTCAAAGCCTTTGGACTTAGCCAGTTCCACTATCTCGGGCGCTAAAGTACCGGGGAGGCGTCCACTCTTGCCCAGAATCATGTCCCACGTATGGTTGTCTATCATCGTCCAACGCTCCTCTCCCTTTACCTGCTGCATGAGGTTCATCAAAGCCACATTCTTCACATACTGGCTGAAAGGAGTCACCAAAGGAGGATAACCCAGCTTGGGCCATACATATTCCACTTCGTCGAACAGCATGACGAGCAGGTCGTCCAGACTGAGTTCCGGCTCGTTCTTACCGCGCAGTATCATGTTGATGCCGGAATGCACTCCCTTCAAGTCGGCCATCATGGAGCCCATCATGCCACCCGGCAAACCGCACTTCAGCAAGAGTGAGGACATATGTTTATTGGTGGGGTCCATGAAATAACCCAAGAAATCGTCAATGAACTCCTGCGTCATGGCACGGGCTTTCATGTAGGCTTTCATGTTTATGTCGGGCACTTGGAAACCCAGGTCTTTCAGCATGGCCTGCACGGAGATGATGTCCGGATGAACCTTGCCCCACGACATGGGTTCCATCGCCACATCGATGATGTCGGCACCGTTCTCACAGACTTCGAGAATGGAAGCCATGGAAAGTCCGGGACCGCTATGCCCGTGGTATTGTATCAGCACATCGGGGTGCTTCTCCTTAATGGTTCTGACAAGCTGTCCCAGCATACCCGGACGTCCGATGCCCGCCATATCCTTCAAGCAGATTTCAGGTGCCCCGGCTTCAATCAACCGGTCGGCAATACTGGCATAGTATTCCACCGTATGGACGGGAGAATACGTGATGCAGAGCGTAGCCTGCGGTATCATGCCCGCTTCCAGAGCATATTTGATAGAAGGAATTATATTCCGCGTCTCGTTCAATCCGCAGAAGATACGGGTAATGTCCACACCCTGGGCATGCTTCACCTTGTACATCAGCCGGCGCACATCTGCCGGAACGGGATACATGCGCAGTGCATTTAGCCCGCGGTCGAGCATATGCGTCTGTATGCCTGCTTCCCTAAAAGGTGCGGTAAAGGCGCGTACAGCCTTGTTGGGATTTTCACCATACAGAAGGTTTACCTGCTCAAAAGCTCCTCCGTTCGTTTCGACGCGTGCAAAACAGCCCATTTCAACTATCAACGGAGCAATGCGTACCAACTGGTCTACCCGGGGTTGATACTTACCGGACGACTGCCACATGTCCCGGTAAACAAGACTGAATTTAATTTCCTTTTTCATCATAGTCAGTAATAAGAGATTTTCCTTCGGTTAACTTAACATATACAAATATAAAGGATTATTCTGACATATAGTCAAGAATAACCCTTAAAAATTCATCATAAGCAATATGTTATATATCATATTGCTACTATCAAATTATTATCAGATGAAATCTTTCAATTCATCCTGCAACTTCTGGCGCGTAAAGAAGATGCGGCTTTTCACCGTTCCGAGCGGAAGGCCGAGGCGTTCGGCAATCTCGCGGTACTTGAAACCGGACACATGCATGGAGAAAGGGACTTTATAGTCGCGTGGAAGGGCATTGACGATGCGATGCATTTCTTTCAGGTCGTAGGCACCCTCGGTACTGGCAAAACCAGAGTCCTGGGGCATGCTGAGGTGATACTGATTGTCCGTCTGGTCCACAAAAGTCTGTTCGCGAACTATTTTCCGGTAATTATTGATAAAGATGTTGCGCATAATGGTATACATCCAACCTCTGAAATTGGTGTCGGGTTCAAATTTGTCTTCGTTATCCAAAGCCTTGAGAGATGTCTCTTGCAACAAATCATTCGCTTCTTCCCGGTCGGCTGTCAACTTGTATGCAAAGCGAAGCAGTTCTTCTTGCACTGCAAGCAAATCTTTTCTAAAACTGTAAGTATTCATACTTTGCTCAATTTTTAAATAGTTAATAATGGTTTAGGTTTTACGATTGCAAGTATAAGGAAGATTTGAAGCCCCGGGGGACGGAATACGGTTTTTATTAGGGGTGAAAACTATCATTTGACAGTTTACACCCCCCTCTCTGATAGTTTACGGGTGATATTATATACTGAAAACTATCATTTTTCCGAAGATTTCGTAAATGTTACGTGATTTTTTTATAGCTTTGCCTACATATAGGAAAACACTTTTATTACATAAAAACACTTTATTTTATGAAATCATTTCAATTTAAGTCACTTCTTCTGCTGACTACCCTTATCATTTCCCTGCCCTCCTTCGGACAAGGACTGAAGGCGTTCAAGCTGAAGAACGGTCTTTCCGTATATATATGGGAAGATGAATCCAAATCGGACGTGTTCGGACTGGTAGGCGTACGTGCCGGTTCCATCAACGACCCCGAAGAGTACACGGGACTTGCACACTACCTGGAGCACGTCATGTTTAAAGGAACAGACAAGATAGGCGCGCTGAACTGGACGGAAGAAGAACTGATCTACAAGGAAATCATCGCCAAGTACGACCAGATGGCCGAAGAAGCCGACCCGGCAAAAAAAGAAGCCATCAGCAAGGAAATCAATGAGCTGACCGTCAAAGCTGGAAAATTGGGACTTCCCAACGAATACTCCAACCTGATGGAAAGCATGGGTGCCAAAGGGGTGAATGCAGGCACCTACTATGACTGGACCTTCTATCACAGCTCCTTCCCTGCCTATCAGATAAACAAATGGCTGGAAATCTCCTCACAACGTTTCCTGCATCCCGTATTCCGTTCCTTCCAGTCGGAGCTGGAAAACGTGTACGAAGAATATAACCGTTCACAAGATGACCAGGGACGTGCACAGAACCAGTTCGTGATGGAGAAAGCTTTTGAGGGACATCCTTACTCCCGTTCCATCATCGGCCTGCCCGAACATCTGAAGAATCCCCGCCTGAGCAAGCTGATTGAATTTTACGAACAATGGTATGTCCCCGAAAACATGGTACTGGTACTCGTAGGAAACATCAAAGCCCAACAAATCAGCGGACGCATCAATGCCGCCTTTGGACGTCTGGCTGCTAAACCCTCACCCGAGCGCAAGGTCTACCAGAACCTCGAAATAAAGGGCCGCAAACAGTATTCGGCTAAAGTAGGATTCTACCCGCAAGTGGCAATGGTATTCAATGGAGTACCTGCCGGACATCCCGACGAAGACGCTCTGGACATCGCCCTGGCACTGCTGAACAACAACAGTCAGACCGGAACTATGGACAAGCTGGTACTGGACGGTGAACTGACCAGCGCCGGAGCCTACACCCGTACTTTCCGCGAACAAGGACGCGCCATCGTAGCGGCCATTCCCCTCTACGACGAAAACCAGCGCCGTTTCGAGTCGACCAAGAGCGCCGAAAAGAAAGCCTTGAAAGCCATCCAGCAAATCGCCAACGGAGAATTCGAGGACTGGAAAATTGATGCCATCAAAGCCGAGAAATGCCGCCAGTTCGACCTGGAAATGGAGTCGAACGAGGACAAGGCCATGATACTGATGAACGCCTTCTACAACGAGCAGGACTTGGGCGACATACTCAATTACAAGGACAAGATTATGGCCATCACCACTGACGACATCAAGCGAGTAGCCAAGAAATATCTGTCAGACAATTACCTGGCCCTATATATCGAAAAAGGAAAGCCTGACAAGAACGCCAAGATTGAGAAGCCGGGTTACAAACCCGTAGAACCTCCGATAGGAAAAGAATCGCTCTATGCAACACAATTCAAAAACCTGCCCATCGGACAGATGGAGGAGAAATTCGCAGACTACGGCGAAGTGCAAATCAAGCAACTGAACGACCGTTCAAAGATGTACTACACACCCAACAAGGAGAATAACGTATTCCAGTTGGTTGTACAATACGGAGCCGGTGAACGCGAATTCCCAAAACTTGGCTATGCCGCCCAGTTGATGAACAACGCAGGCATCATGGGGGCCTACGAACCGCAAGAGTTGAAAGAAGAACTCAGCAAGCTGAACGCAACCTGCCACGTGACAGCCGATGATGACAACCTCTACATCATCATGGAGGGCTACGAAGCCACCCTGCCGCAAGCCTGCCAGCTACTTTCACGCCAGATTTTGATGCCAAAACTGGACGAAAAGCAACTGGCACGTCTGAAAGGTTCGGCAATGGGTATGCGCCAGCAGCGCAAAGACAACGTCAGCATCCTGAACGAAGCACTGCGGCAGTACATGCTCTACGGAGAGAAATCAGACTACATCAAGGAACTGACCGACAAGGAGATTTACGAATTACAGATTTCAGAACTGACGGGCGACATCAACCGCGCCTCCAACTACGAGGCAAAGGTGTTCTTCACCGGAACACTCCCCTTCGACCAAGTATACGATATCCTGAGCAAGAACCTCCCATTGGTGGCCAACGAACGCCCGTCCAACTCCCCACAGGCAAAGGACATGATGCCGGTGACCGAAAACACCGTCTACTTCCTGCCTAACAACGATGCAGAACAAGCCCAAATCCACCTCTACATCCCGATGCAGAAGGCTGACAAAAAGGACGACGTGCTGCGTAGCGCATTCAACCAATACTTCGGTCTTGACTTCACCGGCATCGTTCTGAACGAAATCCGCGAAAAACGCTCCATGGCCTATACAGCCTACGCATTCGTCGGCACGCAAGGCATAGCCGGAAAAGCAAGCTATCTGCGCGGCTACATCGGTACCCAGAACGACAAGGCAAACGATGCATTGGACGTACTGATGGGTCTCGTCAACGACATGCCGAAAAATCCGGAACGTATCGACAACATCAAGAGCTACCTCCGCCAAGCCATGCTGACCAGTCACCCCAGCTTCCGCAACAAAGCCATGGAACTGGTAGACTTGGGCTACAGAGGCTACACAGACGACCCAGCAAAGGAAAACCTGCCGAAAGTAGATGCACTGACCTTTGACGACATCGTGAAATTCTACGAAGAGAACATCAAAGACAAACCTTACTGCATTTCCATCATGGGCAACCCAAAGAACATTGACCTGAAGCGACTGGAAAAATTCGGCAAGGTAGTGAAACTGAACGAACGCAAACTTTTCAACACGAAGGATGCATTGTTCTAACCTTGTTTTATCCCTTTAGCAATCCCATCCTCCTTCCCCCTTATCAGGGGAACGAGGAATATGAAAGATTCCCCGACATTTCGGTTGCAAATGCCGGGGAATCTTATTTTTAACACCTGAAGTTCTTTTGCACATTGCCCGGAATTTCACCGGAAAATCCCTGAGATTCTCAGACAGCAGATAACGGACTACCCTTCCTGCTCCTCTTCATTGCCCGAAAGGATAGGCAGGCAAATCCTATACTTCACCGCCAGTATGCGGGTAACGAACACCGTCACACCGCCCACAATCTGACACACGAAAGACTCCATCCCCAGAAGATGGCACATCCAGTAGAAGGTTCCTCCCACCACACAAGCCATCGCATAAATCTCCTTCCGAAATATCAGCGGAATTTCGTTAATGAATACGTCACGTATCACACCTCCCGCAGCCCCGGTGATGCTGCCCATAATGATGGCCACCCAGAAGGGATAGCCCAGCGCGATGCTCTTGCCCACGCCGACCACCGTGAACAGTGCCAGGCCGATACTGTCGAATATGAAGAACGTATTGTGCAGATGCTGTCTCTTATACACATCTCCGAGCCCACGAGACGTAGAGGAATCTC
>ENA-OYWK01001108-OYWK01001108.1-human-gut-metagenome-genome-assembly--contig:-NODE-1108-length-13264-cov-24.812174_pt1 | contig 13264 bp, 13 predicted proteins | sample MGYA00244808_ERZ653392 | MGnify/ENA primary metagenome ERZ653392 (study PRJEB26926, sample SAMN06165125) | human gut metagenome | biome: ENVO:00009003; feature: ENVO:2100002; material: ENVO:00002003...
ATGTAGACAGTAATAACCGTGTTAAATGCTCTGCTTCTAACTGTTACACCAAAAAAGCAGGCATTTTTCTTCCACTCTATGATAATTGTGATTTAAACATATTTAAAAAAGATTATTCTTGCCCGGAAAAATATTGCAACGCAGATGATATACTGTTAAAAAACACTGACAATACAAGCAGATACATACATTCCGTTATAAACCATATTCTATTGTAACTCTGCTATTCTTTTATAAAACATGAAAGGATTATTTCTAAACTAATGGATAATGAAACTCTTTTAAAAAATAAAATAATGGACGCAGCCAATCGTTCCTTCAGACAAAATATATACACATATACTAATTTTCTTGATATTAATGAGCAATCAGTATTTGCACAGATGAAAAACGCACTTAATTTCGTAGCTTTTAAAACATACGGTGGCAATGATGCAAGTGAAAGACAGATGGTGCAATTTGGTTCTTACGAAACTCTTGGCTATGAAGAGGAATTTCCAATAACTCTTATAAAGATATCTCCTCTTATAGAAAAATATGCTGAATCACTGTCACACAGAGATTACCTTGGTGCTCTTATGAATCTTGGGATTAAAAGAGAAATGCTTGGCGATATAACAATTAAAGGCAAAGACGCTTATCTTTACTGTGTATCTCATATTGCTGATTTCATAATTGACAACCTGTCTACAGTAAAGCATACACATATCCAGTGCACAAAGACTGATATTAACGATATTGAATGTTCACCTGAGCTTGAAGATATCGAAGTATTGTCTGCAAGTGAACGAATTGACGCTGCTGTTGCCAGCCTCACAAAGCTAAGCCGCAGTCAGGCAGTTGAATTATTCAGGGCAAGAAAAATATTCATTAACAGCCGTCAGATGGAAAACAACAGCTATCAGTTAAAAGCTAATGATATACTTGTTATCCGCGGAACAGGTAAATTCATCTATCAGGGCTGCGGTAAAGAAACAAAAAAAGGCCGTGTTTATCTTTCATTCAGAAAATATATTTAAAAAAGGGGCTGTTTTCCTACAGCCCCGAATTTCTATGTTTTTTTATCTTAAAATATATCAAATGAAACACAATACATAACATTCCAAAAACAACAATGGCAGGAACTCCATAAAACATATATTCCATTCCATTTAAATAAATGCCATCACCCCTGTATTTTTGTTTAATAAGCAGTCCATTATTAACAAGTATAAAAACAATTACTCCAGATACCAGAAATGCTGCACTATAACCGCCAAACCATGCAAGAAGCTTTTTCCGGTCCGGCTTGTATGCAATGTAATTATAAATATAACAGCAGACTAATATTACAGGCACAATCATGTATATAATCAAACCAATAAAAAAGCCTTTATCTAATACCGTTTCATCAATATAATCTGAAATCAGTAAAATAATCCAGACTAATACACCAGCACATAAACCATTCACAATTGACGGCTTGTTTTTCGAATACATAACAATACCTCCGATTACCAGCATATTAAATGAGGCATCTGCCCACTGATGTGAACAAATGCCTCAACATAGAGCTTTTCACAGCCCTTATAATATCTTTATTACTCTTCTGTTGCTGGAGCTTCTTCCTGAGCTTCGTTGTCGTTAAGTAATGCCTTAATGCTTAAGCTGATCTTCTTATCAGCTTCGTTAAGGTCAACAACCTTAGCTTCAATTTCCTGACCGATTGAAAGTGCGTCAGATGGCTTTTCAATACGATCTCTTGAAATCTGTGAAACATGAAGTAATGCATCGATACCATCTTCTAACTGGACGAATGCACCGAAATCTGTCATTCTTGCAACTGTTCCCTTAACAACATTACCTACAGCATACTTCTCTGCTGCGTTATTCCATGGATTAAGGTCTGGATACTTAACTGAAAGTGCAATCTTATCTCCGTTAATCTCTTTGATAAAGCACTTAACTGAATCACCAATCTTGTAAACCTTCTTAGGATTCTCTGTTCTTCCCCAAGACATCTCTGAGATGTGAAGAAGACCATCTACACCGCCTAAGTCAATGAATGCACCGAAATCTGTAACATTCTTAACTGTTCCTTCGATTGTATCGCCTTCCTTAATCTTAGAAAGAACTGCCTCTGCTGCTGCCTTCTTAGCTGCAACAATAAGCTGCTTGCAATCACCGATAATCTTTCTGTTCTTAGGATCATATTCAGTGATGACAAATGTAACTTCCTTACCGTTATATACAGATAAATCCTTAACAAATGTATCTGAAATAAGGCTTGCAGGAATAAATACTCTTGCTTCATCAACGATAACCTCAAGACCACCCTTGATGTTCTTAGCTACACCTGTAATTGGCTCCTGATTATTAAATGCATCTTCAAGTTTCTTATTGCCATTATCTGCAACAAGCTTTCTATATGTAAGAGCAACCTGTCCCTCACCATCGTTTGATTTAAGAACCTTAGCCTTCATCTCATCTCCAACTGAGACTACAGTAGTAAGATCCACATCAGGAGCTGATGTATACTCTGAACGAGTAATGATTCCATCAGATTTGCCACCTATATTAAGTACAATTCTATCTGGCTTAACTGCAATAACTCTTCCGTCTACCACCTCTCCTGTACGGATTTCCTTCCATTCTTCGTTATCTAACATCTGTGCAAAGCTTTCTTCTGACATTAGTATAAACCTCCTCAATGATATTGTTTGGGGTTGATGCCCCGGCTGTAATACCTATGCAGTCTGATGATTTGAGCTTATCAAGCTCAAGGCCGCTAAGAGTCTGAATGTAAAAGGTTTCCTGACATTCCGTCTTGCAAATTTCATACAGTTTACGAGTGTTTGAACTACTGCTGTCCCCTATAACAATCATAGCATCAGCTCTTCGAGCAATCCGTCTTGCCTCGTTCTGACGCTCCTCAGTTGCATTACATATCGTATTACTAATGCAAATATTGTACTCTTTTTTCTTTATAATTTCAACTAAATCTTGAAATTTCTTGTAATTAAATGTCGTCTGGGATACCACACGCACATTTTTACTCTTGTCAAGTTTCAACTTTTCAGCTTTTTCAACTGTATCAACAACATGTACAGGTGTCTCTGACCACCCCATAATGCCTTCAACTTCAGGATGCTTCTCATTGCCAATAATTACAATCTGGTCACCTTCAGCACTTGCATCCTTTACAATCTTGTGAATCTTTAATACAAACGGACATGTTGCATCCACAATCTTTGCCCCGCTGTTCTTTATTGATTCATATACTGCCTTTGATACTCCATGAGATCTGATTATAACAGTTGACTTTTCAGGTTCTGGAATCTCAGATATATCATTAACAGCCTTTACACCCTTGCTCTCAAGTTCATTGACAACCTCAGTATTATGAATTATCGGACCATATGTATATACATTTTCCTTATCCGCCTCGGCATATACTGTATCCATCGCACGCTGTACGCCAAAGCAGAAGCCTGCTGACTTTGCAAGTATTACTTCTTTCAATTATCTGCCCGCCTTCTTTTCATCTATTATCTTACTTAAAGCAGCTACAACCTGTTCTATATTCATATCTGATGTATCAACAAGCACAGCATCATCTGCCTGTTTTAAAGGAGATATTGCTCTGTGCATATCTTCATAGTCTCTTTTTTCAATATCTTCCTTGATAGCATCAAAACTACGGTTTTCACCTTTTTCCTTAAGTTCATCATATCTTCTCTTAGCTCTCGCATCAGAACTTGCAGTAAGATATATCTTTGCAAATGCATCTGGAAGCACTGTTGTTCCTATATCTCTTCCATCCATGATAACATCTGTTTTCTTTGCAAGTCCTCTCTGAAGTGCAACCAGCTTAGTCCTTACTGCTGCATACTTAGATGTCTTTGATGCCATCTTTCCTGTTTCTTCTGTTCTTAAAAGTGATGTAACATTCTCACCATTAAGTATCACCTGCTGTACGCCGTCTTTGTACTCAATACTAATATCAATATTATCTACAGCACCATTAATTGCATTCTCATCATCTGGATTAATGTCGTTCTGTGAAAAATATACAGCCATTGCCCTGTACATTGCACCTGTATCAACATACACATATCCTAACTGCTTTGCTAAAAGCTTTGCTATTGTACTTTTTCCTGCTCCTGCAGGTCCGTCGATTGCTATTGCACTCATTTTCTCTGCTCCTTTAATTCAATTATTGTATATGGCTTGCAGCAGCGTATGCTGTTGACCATGCAACCTGTAAGTTAAATCCTCCGGTCACCGCATCAACATCTATAACCTCTCCTGCAAAATATATATTCTTAACAAGCTTTGATTCCATTGTCGAAGGATTAATCTCCTTTACATTAACCCCACCCTGTGTAATTATCGCTTCATTAAAACCTCTCGTAGAAGTTACTGTCATGTCAAAATTCTTAAGAAGCTTCACAAGTCTCTGTCTTTCTTCCCTTGTAACCTCATTAACCTTCTTTTCAGGCTTAATTCCGGACTGCATTACAATCACAGGAATAAGCTTCTTAGGAAGCAGCTCATCTAATGAATTCTTAAACGCCTTGTTCTGTTCCTTTGAGAAATCCCTTAATATTCTCTCATCAAGCTGTTCATCAGTAATTGCAGGTTTTAAGTCTATGCTTAATCTTACAGGTCTTTCCTTAACTATTCCAGTAATAACGCTGCTTGCGCTTAATATTACAGGACCGCTCACACCAAAATGTGTAAAAAGCATTTCTCCAAAATCAGTAAATACTTTCTTATCTCCATCGTAAAATGTAACCTCTATATTCTTAAGGCTTAGTCCCATAAGAAGTTCTTCCCACTCTTCTCTTACATTAAGAGGTACAAGTGCCGGAAGTATTGGTGTAACGCTGTGTCCAATACTTTTTGCAAATCTGTAACCATCCCCTGTAGAGCCTGTGGATGAATATGAATTACCGCCTGTTGCAATAACGCACGCATCACCTTTAATTATCTTCTCTCCGGCTGCATCTTTTATTGTCACTCCTGCAAATGTGCCATTCTCCTCATTCACAGCTACAACCTGTGTATTAAGAAGTACATTTACACCAAGTTTTTTCATCTGCCTTGAAAGTGCTCCTATAACATCAGACGAATGGTCTGATTCCGGGAATACCCTGTTACCTCGCTCTATCTTGAACTTAAGTCCCAGCTCATCAAAAAATCCCATACAGTCATAGTTAGAAAACCCTCTTAAACTGCTGTACATGAACTTTTTATTGGTAACTATGCTGTTAAATATATCTTCTTCATCCCCGGCATTGGTAAAATTACATCTGCCCTTTCCTGTAATAAAAAGCTTCTTTCCAAGCTTTTCATTCTTTTCAATAAGTGTAACCTTATTATTGTTTCTGGCAGCAGTTATCGCAGCCATCATTCCTGCTGCTCCACCGCCAATTATTATAACATTGCTCATTATCGCTCTCTCTTACTTTTCATCATCAATAGCTGCATTATCCATACATTTTCTTAATTCATTGACAACATTTTCATCCAACATATTAATCTCATCATTGCCTGAATACTCGAAATTATCAACAAACGTGTTAATCTTCTCAATATTCTCTACTACCTGTTCACTATTCTTAAGGCATATTGATACTATTAAAGCATTAATAAGACTCATTGGTGCAACAAGTGAATCAACTATTGACGCCATATCACTTCTTGCAAACAGGTTACATGATGAATACATATTCATTGGTGAGTGTACTGAATCTGTTATGGCAATAACTCTCGCCTTCCTGTTATTGGCAAATTCCATTGCTTTAAGCGTTCGCATTGAATATCTGGGAAAGCTGATACCTATTGCAACATCACCTTCACCTATGTACATCATCTGTTCAAATAATTCGTTGGTATTGCCAGTCTTTACCACCTGTACATTTTTCTTGACCAACCTAAGATAATACCCAAAGAATTCTGCTAGTGGTTCGCACGACCTCGCTCCAATTATATACACGCTTTCTGCAGCCATTATATCCTCAACAGCCATATCAAACGATGCTGTATCAAATGACTTTAATGTATGCTCTATCTTTCTTGCATCCATTGACATAACATTATTCACGACCATATTGGTTGTCATGTGTGAATTAAGTACATCTATTCTGTCGAATGAGTGAATTTTTTCTTGCAAAATGTCTTCTAACGCTTTCTGGAACTCCGGGTACCCTGAAAACCCCAATGCTGCCGGAAATCTCACTGCCGTAGACTCACTTACTCCAACAACTTCTCCCAGCTTTGCCGCAGTAAGGAATGCACATTTTTCATAATTAGCCAGAATATACTCTGCTATTCTTTTATGTCCCTTGCTAAGTCCTGACATTCTCACTCTTATGAGACTTAATATATCTGTATGTTGTTCTAAATCATTCATTATCTATAAAAAGCTCTTCAAAATATGGCAGTTCTTTTACCCAGTCACAGAAGGTATGCCACTCTGCAAGCTTATGACCCTTTCTAGAATAATATATTCCAACAAGATTCTCATAATTGAGAGTACATGTTCTCATCTGGTTATAACTTTCAGGGAGAAGCTGTATCATGCTGTACCATAATGCTTTATCCTTAGTCTCTACAAACTGTGTTCTGATTCCTTCCAGAAAATCAATATTCTTCTGCATCATATCAAGTGTGGCATCAGTCATATGGTCTGTACTGAAATCAGACATCTCAAAAGGCTTGCTGTGAATCTTGTGCATTGTACTTGTTGAATTGGCAACTGTTCCAACCTTATATGTATCGTATTCCTTCCACCAGTAAAGTGGTGCTGTTATATCGACTGTAACAAATATCTGTCTTATGAACTTTCTGTGGTCTGAGCCTGCCTTACATAATCTCTTGGCAAGGTCAAGATCATTAGGACCAAAAACAAATTTCCCTTTCTCATCAAAATAGCTATCCATTCTTGCCCAGCTATTCATTGGGTTTCTTGCACCTCTGATAGCATTATTCATATTCATAACTTCAAATCGTTCTAACTTAATCACAATCGTGCTCCTTTTGTTTAATCATACGGTTTAATTTTACATGTAAAATGCATTTATATCAAGGGGAACATTCTGGATTGCAGGCTTGCTGCCTTGCTTTTTTTGCAGGTCAAGTCTCTACGCAGCTTCGCTGCAAAAAAGACCGCCACATACGCTTTTGCGCACATGACGGCCGTTATTATTAATTATTAGACTGGATAAGCCTTATTAGCTGTATCTGCCTTTGTAGGATCAACCTTTGTCTGCTGAGCTTCTCTATACTTGAAGAACTCTGTCGCAACCTGTGGGAATAATGCATATGAAAGCACATCCTCATCCTGCTGCTTGTACTGCTGTACAATTGGATCATTCTTGAATTTCTCAAGCTGTGGTTCAATCAAGTCAGCTGGACGGCATGTAATAGGCTTTGTATCACCGATAGCCTTCTTCTGAACTTCCGGATTGAATGGCTTGATTGTCTGACCAAATTCACCGGCAAGAACCTTCTTAGATTCCTTAGTAATCATCTTGTATCTCTCACCCTGTAATACATTAAGAACAGCCTGAGTACCAACAATCTGTGATGAAGGAGTAACAAGAGGTGGTTCACCATAATCTTTACGAACTCTTGGGATTTCCTCTAATACATCTCTGTACTTGTCCTCTGCACCAGCTTCCTTAAGCTGTGATACAAGGTTAGAAAGCATTCCACCTGGAACCTGATAAAGTAATGTCTTAATATTAACTCCAAGAACCTTAGTATTCATAAGTCCGCTCTTTAATGCTTCCTCACGCATTGGCTGGAAGTAATCAGCTATCTCAGCAAGAAGATTCTGGTCAAGTCCTGTATCATACTGTGTACCCTTAAATGTCTCTACCATAACCTCTGTAGCTGGCTGTGATGTTCCCATTGAGAATGGTGACATAGCTGTATCAATAATATCAGCACCTGCTTCTACTGCTTTTAAGTATGTCATTGAAGCTACACCAGATGTATAATGTGTATGCATCTGAATAGGAAGAGATGAACCATCCTTTAATGCCTGTACAAGCTCTGTAGCCTTGTATGGAAGCAAAAGTCCAGCCATATCCTTGATACAGATAGAATCTGCACCCATGTCTTCAATTCTCTTAGCTGTCTCTTTCCAGTAATCAAGTGTATAAGCATCACCTAATGTATAAGAAAGAGCAATCTGAGCATGTCCTTTTTCCTTCTTGGCAGCCTTAACAGCTGTCTCTAAGTTTCTTAAATCATTAAAGCAATCGAAAATACGGATAATATCAATACCGTTAGCAATTGACTTCTGAACAAAGTACTCAACTACATCATCTGCGTAATGATTATAACCTAATATATTCTGTCCTCTGAAAAGCATCTGAAGCTTAGTATTCTTGAATCCATCTCTAAGCTTACGAAGTCTTTCCCATGGATCTTCCTTAAGGAATCTGAGTGAAGCATCAAATGTAGCTCCTCCCCAGCACTCTACTGAATGATAACCAACCTTATCCATCTTATCTACGATAGGAAGCATCTGCTCTGTTGTCATTCTTGTAGCTATAAGAGACTGATGTGCATCACGCAATACTGTCTCAGTAATCTTTAAAGGTTTTTTAACCTGTTCTGCCATAATATCCTCCTTTTACATAACGCCAAACATGGCCATAAATGTACCAGCTGCAACCGCTGTACCAATAACACCGGCAACATTAGGTCCCATAGCATGCATCAGAAGGAAGTTAGAAGGATCTGCCTCAGAACCAACTTTCTGTGAAACCCTGGCTGCCATAGGAACCGCAGATACACCTGCTGAACCAATAAGCGGATTAACCTTACCATGTGTAACAAGACACATAATCTTACCAAATAACACACCTGCTGCAGTACCAAATGCGAATGCAATAAGTCCTAACGCAACAATCTTTAATGTATCAAAGTTAAGGAATGCTTCTGCACTTGTTGTAGCACCAACTGATGTTCCAAGGATAATAACAACTATGTACATAAGTGCATTAGAAGCTGTCTCTGCAAGCTGCTTAACAACTCCACTTTCCTTGAAAAGGTTACCTAACATAAGCATACCAACAAGTGGTGCTGTTGTAGGAAGAATAAGTACTACTACAACAGTAACTACTATAGGGAAAAGAATCTTCTCAAGCTTAGAAACAGGTCTTAACTGTTCCATCTTAACTTCTCTTTCCTTCTTAGTTGTTAAAAGCTTCATAATTGGTGGCTGGATAATAGGAACCAGTGACATATATGAATATGCTGCTACTGCAATAGGTCCCATATATTTAGTCTGACCAAGCTTACCTGCAAGGAATATTGAAGTAGGACCGTCTGCTCCACCGATAATTGATATAGCTGCTGCTGCCTTATCTGGGAATCCCATAAGGATAGCCATAAGATATGCTGCAAAGATACCAAACTGTGCTGCTGCACCAAGCAGGAAACTTGCTGGGTTAGCAATCAATGGACCAAAATCAGTCATGGCACCAACACCTAAGAAAATAAGTGATGGTAAAATACTCCATTCATCAAGTAAATAGAAATAATGTAACAAACCACCTACACCGTTACTTGAATCCTCTATTGCTAACATAATGTCAGGATAAAGGTTTACAAGAAGCATACCAAAAGAAATAGGTACTAAGAGCAGAGGTTCATATCCTTTTTTAATTGCAAGATAAAGGAAAACAAACGCAACCAGAACCATAAGGTAATTACCCCATGTAAGTCCGAAGAATGCACTCTGGTGAACGAGGTTTCCTAAAGTTGTTATAATATAACTCATCTTATACCTCCGTAAGTCACTTTATATCAGTATCATAATTAATTTAATGAAACTAATACCTTACCTGACTCTACAGAATCACCAGCTGCACACTCAACAGTTGCAATTGTGCCATCCTGAGGAGCACAGATTTCATTCTCCATCTTCATAGCTTCAAGGACAACTAATACGTCACCCTTCTTTACAGCAGCACCTGCTGTTGCATTAACCTTAAGAATCTTTCCTGGCATTGGAGCGTTAACTTTAACTGCTCCCTGAGCACCTGCTGGTGCTGCTGCCTTAGGTGCAGCCTTTGGAGCTGCTTTAGGAGCGGCTGCCTTAGCTGCTGGAGCTGCACTGCCTGTTCCTTCTTCTACAGTAACATCATATACGTTACCATTAACTGTAATTGTATAGTTCTTCATGATTATTTCCTCCTATTATTAACCTTTCTAATTGAGCGGACAACAAGACCATCCGTAGATGTTCCTTCTGATGCTGCAATTGCTGCAGTAATAACTGCAATAAGTTCAAGATCGTCCTCAACATTTTCTTCTTCATTAGAAACAATCTGTGCTATAGCATTATCAACACCAACAGAAGCTGTGTCTTCTTTCTGTTCTTTCTTTCTGTTCTCATATACGCTTATATACTTGAACAGAGAAATAATGAATGAAATGAATATAAGAACTACAAATACAGTTCCCATACCAATAAGTGTATTCATTCCGGCCTTACCCATCTTCTCACCTGTTGTGTATGATGGATTAATAGCTCCACTTTCAAGTGTGTAATCTGTATTGATTACGAATTCGAATGTACATTCTCTCTTTTCGAATTTAAGTTTGACTGAAATAGTACATAATTCACTTGTTTCATCACTGACCTTTACATTAATGTTGTTAACATCAACAGACTCTTTGAGTTCACCAAGTTCATCTTTAGTGCTGTTCCAGCTATTGTATAATCCTATTGTTTTAACATTCATTCCCTGCTGGTTAACAATATACATCTTACTGTTAACATCATTAAGGGTTATTCCTGCTTCTGCATCTGCAATAAGAGCATCTGTTCCTGCTTCACCCTGATTGCTGTCAAGGTAAAGAATCATATCCTTTGCCCAGTCCTTGAGGTAATTCTCAACATAAGCAACCTCGTTATCTTTAATGGATTCTTTAGCTGTATTAGTATCAATCTGTGCATTACCACAGGCTGTCATACTGAATACGCAGGCTAACATGCAGAATAACAATAAGAATCTTTTCAAATTAGTCTTCTTCATATTGTCACCTCTTAATTAAACTGTTCCATGCTTCTTGTCAGGACGAACCTCTCTCTTTGAAAATAACATTTCAAATGCAGCGGCTACATACTGTCTTGTATTCTCCGGGTCAATAACAGCATCAACATAACCTCTTGCTGCTGCTGACTCAACACTTGACTGTAACTTAGCATATTCAGCTGCTTTCTCTGAAACAGTTGCTGCCACATCAGAAGCGGCTGCTATCTCATCAGCATACATAATCTTTGCTGCAAGCTGTGAATCCATCATTCCGATAGAAGCTGTTGGCCATGCGTAGACAAGGTCTGCACCTAAAGACTTAGAGTTCATAGAAACATATGCGCTTCCATAAGCCTCACCTGTAATAACATTAACCTTAGGTACATCTGCGTTAGCAAATGCATATGTAAGCTTGGCACTTGCAATTGCAATTCCCTTCTCAGCTGCCACTGTAGCTTCGAATCCCTTAACATTAGTAAGTGTAAGTACAGGAATTTCAAATGCATTACAGAAATTAACAAAATTCTCTGCCTTGTAAGCGCCCTTAACTGTAAGAACCGGTTCAAACTTCTCAGCCACTTCACCCTCTTCATCATAAAGAGCTGTTCTGTTAGCTACAGCACCAATAGTAATTCCATCTACCTGAATAAATCCTGTAACCATTTCTTTAGCATATGAAGCCTTAACTTCAACAAATACATTATCATCAGCAATATCTGAAAGAGCTAATGCAGGATCAGCAATCTCTGCTGCCATATCAGGGCATGCTCTGTTAAGATCATCTGTTGTTGCAGAAACTGCAGCATCCTCTTCGTTGTTAGCAGGAAGCATAGAAACTAACTGTCTTACACCATTAGCAATAGTCTCCTCATCTCCTGTAAAATCAACAACTCCTGCTTCTGCCTGGAACTTAGCTGACGCTGAGTCAAGCTTTGATTCATTATTACCATCTAATGCATTAGGGCTGTTAACAAAAAGCTTGGCCTTGCTATCTTCCATAAATGTAAAATCAGATAATGAAGAAAGAATTGCAAGTCCACCGCCACAGTTACCGTAGACTGCTGTAATCTGTGGAATAACACCTGATGCAATAGACATTTTCTTATAAATTGTACCGAAACCTTCAAGAGCATCTGTTGCTTCCTGAAGTCTTAAACCTGCGCAGTCAATAAGACCTATCACAGGAGCTCCCATCTTCATAGCATAATCATAAAGTGCTGAAATCTTCTTAGCATGCATCTCACCGATAGAACCATTAAGAACAGTTGCATCCTGGCTGTATACATACACAAGATTACCATTAATAACTCCGTATCCTGTAATAACACCATCGGATGGAGCCTTCTTTTCCTGAATGTTAAAATCTGTAGATCTGGCAGTCACACCAGCACCGATTTCAACAAAGCTGCTATCATCAAGTATTGCTTCAATCCTTGATAATGCCTGTGTTGTATTACTCATTACGAGACCTCCCTTGTTTTTTACGTTGCTATTGCGCAACTCTTTGTTAATTTTATTACAATCTGCCAATAATTACAAGTATTTTTAGTCCTTTGTTTCAAATACAATCACAAGTCCTTTTTTTATATTTATAACCGCCACATTTTCTTTAATTTCATTACTCTGGCATATGCTTAAACCCTGATGAAGTATATAATCATCAAGCACGTATTTAAACCCTGCAAGACTTATAATTGTTTCTTCAGATAGTGAAACAAATGATACATAATCACCATACTGTCCTGTTTTGGACACTTTCACTTCTCCCATCTTGTCATTTATAAGATATATTTTATTGTGACTGTCACATATAAAACATGGTACACCACTGTCAAGTGCAGCCTTCATATTGCATATATTGGTAAATGTGTGATCCATCCTTGTACCTGTCGCCCCAAGTATATATATGACTGACGCTCCGGCTTTCAATGCATTTATAATAGCAATATGCGTATCTGTATAATCCTTTTCTTTAGGATAAGTCTTAATATCTATACTTTTATACTTATCAAGCAGTCCATCTTCTACTGAGTCATAATCCCCCAGTATCATATCCGGCACAAGTCCGAGTTCATCAATATATTTAAGGCCACTGTCAGCTGCAATTATGTATTCAGCATTTATTGTCCTGACAAAATCCTTTGCCCAGCTTATATCAAGACTTCCCCCTGTCACTATAAGTGTTTTCATATCAATCTCCTTAATCATGCTAATCTGTAATA
>ENA-OYWK01001123-OYWK01001123.1-human-gut-metagenome-genome-assembly--contig:-NODE-1123-length-13190-cov-13.377998_pt1 | contig 13190 bp, 8 predicted proteins | sample MGYA00244808_ERZ653392 | MGnify/ENA primary metagenome ERZ653392 (study PRJEB26926, sample SAMN06165125) | human gut metagenome | biome: ENVO:00009003; feature: ENVO:2100002; material: ENVO:00002003...
TATATAGGTATAATAGATGAAAAGTAATATTTTTAGACACTTAAAACACAAGAAGATGAAGAACTTTATGGACGGGAACTTCCTGCTGCAAACGGAAACAGCACAGAGGTTGTACCACGAGCATGCGGCGAAGATGCCGATTATCGACTATCACTGTCACCTGATTCCCCAAATGGTGGCAGAAGATTACCAGTTTAAGTCGTTGACTGAGATTTGGTTGGGAGGTGACCACTACAAGTGGCGTGCGATGCGTACCAATGGTGTGGACGAACGTTTCTGTACCGGTAAGGATACTACAGATTGGGAAAAGTTTGAGAAGTGGGCCGAAACGGTACCTTATACTTTCCGTAATCCGTTGTACCACTGGACCCACCTTGAATTGAAGACCGCTTTTGGAATCGATAAAATTCTGAATCCTCATACGGCCCGTGAAATTTATGATGAATGTAATGAGAAGCTGAAACAGTCTGGATATTCCGCCCGTGGCATGATGCGCCGTTATCATGTGGAAGTGGTTTGTACTACAGATGATCCTATTGATTCCTTGGAATACCATATCAAGACACGTGAGAGCGGCTTTGAAATCAAGATGTTGCCTACTTGGCGTCCGGATAAGGCAATGGCGGTGGAAATTCCTGCCGATTTTCGCGCATATATAGAAAAGTTAGCCGAAGTGAGCGATGTGGCTATTTCCAGCTTTGACGATATGGTTGCTGCCTTGCGTAAGCGTCACGATTTTTTCGCGGAACAAGGATGTAAACTGTCTGACCACGGAATTGAAGAATTCTATGCCGAGGATTACACGGAAGCTGAAATCAAGGCCATCTTTAATAAGGTATATGGCGGTGCAGAACTGACGAAGGAGGAAATCCTGAAGTTCAAGTCAGCCATGCTGGTTGTGTTCGGCGAAATGGATTGGGAGAAAGGTTGGACACAACAGTTCCATTATGGTGCTATTCGCAACAACAATAGTAAGATGTTCAAACTGTTAGGTCCTGATACCGGTTTTGATTCCATTGGCGAATTTACTACAGCAAAAGCTATGGCTAAATTTCTCGACCGCTTAAACTCCAATGGTAAGCTGACCAAGAGTATTCTTTATAATTTGAATCCATGCGCCAACGAAGTCATTGCTACTATGCTGGGTAACTTCCAGGATGGTACGGTTGCCGGTAAGATTCAATTCGGTTCCGGTTGGTGGTTCCTTGACCAGAAGGATGGTATGGAAAAGCAGATGAATGCCCTTTCTGTACTGGGCTTATTGAGCCGATTTGTTGGTATGCTGACCGATTCCCGTTCCTTCCTCTCCTATCCGCGCCATGAATATTTCCGCCGTACATTGTGTAATCTTGTAGGCCGTGATGTAGAAAATGGTGAAATTCCTATTTCCGAGATGGAACGCGTAAACCAGATGATTGAAGATATCAGCTATTATAACGCTAAGAATTTCTTCCAATTCTAAAAAGCAATAGTGAGCTATAAGTTATGCAGTTTAACCCATAACTTATAGCTTATCTAATATTCCTTGGATACTATCCAATCGTATAAAATTGGGATGTCGTATTTCCCCTTCATGTTGCTCGTATGCCCAAGTTACGTGGTATGGTACATGGGCAGCGTATCCCCCAAGTTCCAATACCGGAAGTATGTCTGATTTTACAGAATTACCTATCATCAGGAGTTTTTCAGGCGGACAGCCCAATGTGTCAATCAGCCTCTGGTAATCATCGATTTTCTTGTCACTCATAATTTCGATATGATGGAAATATTCTCGCAGTCCGGAAGCTTCTATTTTTCTTTTCTGGTCGAACAAGTCCCCCTTAGTGGCCAACACCAATTTATATCTCCCATGAAGTGACGATATGGTCTCCTTCACGCTTTCCAGTAGTGTGACCGGTTTCTGCAGAAGCTCTTGTCCCCATCCTATTACTTCTTCTATAAGACGTATACTCCCGTTTCCGTCTGTCACTTTGCAGATGGTTTCAGTCATACTGAGCATTATGCTCTTCAGCCCATAGCCATACATATGGAGATTCTTCATTTCTGTTTCAAAAAACCTTTGTGATATGGATGAAGCAGGTAGATATTGTCTTAAAAGGTTACAGAATTTGTGCTCGAACTCTTGAATATAAAGTTCGCTTTCCCACAGTGTGTCATCAGCATCAAAAGATATGAATTCGATTTTATCTTTCATGAATGGTCGTTTTTATAAAAGCGCCCAAAGATACGGAGTATTCCATATAAATGAAAAGATAAATAGCAATAAATAGGAAGTTAATATCTTGTCCGCAACTTATTAATATTGTGTTTGCAGAAAATTAATATCTTGCAAACACGATATTAATTTCCTATTTTTGCACTTATTTTTTCATTTAATGCATAAATTTTAATCGTACAAAAGGATGATGACATCACCCCAACCCGCTTCCAAAGGCTTCAGCAGAGCTTTTTGGGTAAGCAGTACAGTAGAACTGTTCGAACGCATGGCATATTATGCCGTATTTATTGTTCTTACCATTTATCTTTCCAATATTTTAGGTTTCAATGATTTTGAGTCAAGCATGATTTCCGGTCTGTTTTCGGGAGGGCTCTATTTGTTGCCTATCTTTACAGGCGCATATGCCGATAAGATAGGTTTCCGAAAGTCGATGATTATTGCTTTCTCACTGCTTTCCATCGGGTATTTGGGCTTGGGATTGCTTCCCACCCTACTGGAAGCAGCCGGTCTAGTGGAGTATGGTGAGACAACCCGTTTTTCAGGATTGCCGGATAGTAATGACCGCTGGATGATTGTTCCCGTATTGTTTGTTATCATGGTAGGAGGTTCGTTCATCAAGTCTATCATATCGGGATCGGTGGCTAAGGAAACAACAGAGGCTACCCGTGCTCGCGGCTATTCCATCTTCTATATGATGGTGAATATAGGAGCTTTTACTGGAAAAACGGTGGTCGATCCTCTACGGAATGTTATCGGTGAGCAGGCTTATATTTATATCAATTACTTCTCGGCTGCCATGACGGTGCTGGCATTATTGGCTGTCATCTTATTGTATAAATCGGCACATACAGCAGGTGAAGGGAAAAGCATGCGTGAAATTGGACAAGGTTTTCTACGTATTATCACTAATTGGCGTTTGTTGATTCTTATCCTCATCGTAACCGGCTTTTGGATGGTGCAGCAACAGCTCTATGCAACTATGCCCAAATATGTCATCCGCATGGCGGGTGAAACGGCCAAACCGGGGTGGATAGCCAATGTAAACCCGTTTGTAGTGGTTTGCTGCGTAAGTTTTATCACCCGGTGGATGGCAAAGCGCACAGCTATTACTTCTATGAATATAGGCATGTTTCTTATTCCGGTATCGGCATTGCTGATGGCATGCGGTAATTTGCTGGGCAACGATATTATTTCCGGCATGAGCAATATTACTTTGATGATGGTGTTTGGTATTGTTGTGCAAGCTTTGGCAGAATGTTTTATCTCACCGCGTTATCTGGAATACTTCTCTTTGCAGGCCCCCAAGGGCGAAGAAGGTATGTACCTCGGTTTCAGTCATCTTCATTCATTCCTCTCTTCTATTTTCGGATTCGGTATTGCGGGGGTGCTTCTGACAAAATATTGTCCTGATCCAGTCTTGTTTGAAACCCGCGAAGCGTGGGAAGCAGCTAGTGTCAATGCACATTATATCTGGTATTATTTCGCTGTTATAGGATTGGTTGCGGCAATAGCATTATTCGTTTTTGCCAAAACTACCGAATTCATCGACAAAAAGAAGAAGGCATAAGGTTTATATATTGCATACTTTTTGTATATTTGCCGTCACTTTTTTTAAAAGCGACGGCTTTTTTGTAATTAAGGAGATTAGGATGAAAGTAAAATTTATAAGCCTTGCCAGTGGAAGCAGCGGCAACTGTTATTATATAGGTACAGAAAAATATGGAATACTCATCGACGCCGGCATTGCAGTACGGACGATAAAAAAAGGACTGAAAGAAGCAGGTATCAGCATGGAAATGATACGTGCGGTATTTGTTACGCATGATCATGCGGACCATATCAAAGCAGTAGGCGGATTGGGTGAAAAACTGAATATTCCTATTTATACAACCGCCCAGATTCATGAGGGCATCAACCGGAGCTATTGCATGACAGAAAAGTTATATTCGTCTGTCCGTTACCTGGAAAAGCAGCAACCCATGCAGTTGGAAGATTTTCATATCGAATCTTTCGAGGTACCTCATGATGGCACGGACAATGTGGGCTATTGCATTGAGATAGACGGAAAAGTGTTTGCTTTTCTTACAGACCTTGGTGAAATTACTCCTACGGCCGCAGAATATATCAGAAAGGCCAATTATCTGATATTGGAAGCCAACTACGATGAGGAAATGTTACGCATGGGTACCTACCCCCAATACCTGAAAGAACGGATTACCAGCCGCACCGGACACATGAGTAATATTGCTACTGCTGAATTTCTTTCGGAAAATATGACGGAACATTTACAGTATATTTGGCTTTGTCATTTGAGCAAGGACAACAATCATCCTGAATTGGCATATAAAACAGTGGAATGGAAATTAAGGGAAAAAGGAATTATCGTAGGAAAGGATGTACAGTTGTGTGCTTTGAAGCGTACTACTCCTTCTGATTTATACGAGTTTGAATAAAAAATCCCATTTCATCGCAAAAAATACACCGTTTTGTTTGCACGAATAAAATAAAAGGACTACTTTTGCACCCGCAAACAAGAAATAAGGAATGCACTCTTAGCTCAGTTGGTAGAGCAACTGACTCTTAATCAGTGGGTCCAGGGTTCGAATCCCTGAGGGTGTACTTAAAAAAGGAACAACTACTGTTGTTCCTTTTTTAATTTGTCTTAACAAGAACATGCTTTGATGGGTATAAGCTCCTCATACGGAATCACTAGTAAATCTATATGGGGATGATACATTATTTTTCGTTAGTCCGCATAATAAATTCTTCAGAAGTTTGTTTTTATACCTTTGCCCTCACCCGCTTTCCGCCTCTTTCGTCACATTCGAAAATATATGTCAGAAAATGAAAGTAGGAAGAAAACTTTTATTTCCTCCTACTCGTATATCTATATTACGTATATTTGTACACACATCAATGGTTTTAAACTAAAAGAAAAACAATATGGATAAAGATTCAAAGCAAGTAGTGGTTCTTCTGACACATCCCAATATAAAAGAGTCGCGAGCTAACAAGGCATTGATGGATGCTATTAGTGACATGGGAGAGGTAGCCATATACAATTTATATGAGATGCGTATGGAAGATGCTTTTAATGCAGAGATATGGAGCACTATCATATCGCATGCATCTGCGCTTGTATTTCAGTTTCCGTTCTATTGGATGTCGGCTCCTTCTTTATTGAAGAGATGGTTGGATGAAGTATTTACTTATCTGGCAAAAACTCCTGCTGTGGCTGGTAAGACATTGATGGTGGTCACTACTGCCGGCTCTGAACATGATGCTTATAGAAGCGGAGGAAGAAATCGTTTTACGGTGGATGAGTTGTTAAGACCTTATCAAGCAAGTGCTGTACATGCTGGAATGATATGGCAAACTCCTCTTGTAGTCTATGGAATGGGGACCTCGGAAGCTAGTAAAAATATAGCAGAAGGGATAAATTGCTATAAGCAAAGAATTGAAGCATTGGTGAAGAAAGACATTTCCAGTGATAATTGGTAATAGTAGGACCATATCGAAATGGAACATTCTTTTTCATTTTTGAATGTTTGTTTTTCTCTTTATCTTTTTCTAAAATACTGATTTTAAGCAATAAATAAAATATTGTATGAATTGGCATATTTCTTGTGTTAACTCATACATGAAACTTTATATTATATCAAACAGATTACCCGTTAAGGTTACCAAAGAGGATGAAACGTTCGTGTTTTCACGAAGTGAAGGTGGACTGGCTACCGGTTTAGACTCACTTCAGATTTCCTACGAAAAACATTGGATTGGATGGCCTGGAATATGCGTTGACAACGAAGAAAGTAAAGAGGAAATCACTTCTAGATTGGAAGGAATAAATTTCCACCCAGTATTCTTGTCCGAAATACAGATAAAGAATTATTATGAAGGCTATAGTAATAGTACTATCTGGCCATTATGTCACTACTTTTTTGTTTATACGCTGTATCGGAACTCTTTCTGGCAATCGTATCAGGAAGTGAACCAGTTGTTCTGCGATGCCATTTGCCGCGTGATACGTCCAGGTGACAAGGTGTGGATTCAAGACTATCAGCTAATGCTGCTTCCCGGAATGCTTCGGAAGGTTTACCCGGATTTGAATATCGGATATTTCCATCATATCCCTTTTCCTTCCTATGAACTTTTCCGGATATTACCGGAGCGTGCAGAAATCCTGAAAGGATTATTGGGTGCTGACTTTATAGCTTTCCATACTCATGACTATATGCGGCATTTTATCAGTGCTGTCGAACGGGTATTGCGTATTGACTTTAAACTGGACGAAGTACAACTCGGGAATAGAGTAGTTAGGACCGATGCTCTTCCTATGGGAATCAACTACGGACTGTATCACAATGCTTCTTCCAGACCGGAAGTACGGCGGGCGATAGACCGTACACGGAAATTTTTCGGGAATCATAAGTTGATTCTTTCTGTAGACCGCTTGGATTATAGCAAAGGCATTCTGCACCGTTTATGGGGATTTGCTGCCTTTTTAGAATGTCATCCTGAATATTGTGGAAAAGTTACATTGGCAATGGTCATTGTTCCATCACGTGACCATGTAGATAGTTATGCTGAGCTAAAAACCAAGATTGACGAAGAAATAGGTTCTATAAACGGACAGTATTCTACGATGGACTGGACTCCGGTTTGCTATTTCTATCACGGTTTTTCATTTGAAGAACTGGTGGCAATGTACTATATAGCTGATGTGGCTTTGGTAACTCCACTTCGTGATGGCATGAATTTGGTTGCCAAGGAATATGTAGCCTCGAAAAATAATAATCCGGGTGTTTTGATTTTGAGTGAAATGGCAGGTGCAGCTATTGAGATGACGGATGCATTGTTGATTAACCCCAATGACACTGAGGAGATAAAGCAGGCCATTTGTCGGGCTTTGGAGATGCCCGAACAGGAACAACTGAAACGCTTGCAACACATGCAGAAAATTATTTCCGTACAAACGGTTAATAAGTGGGCGGCAGACTTTGTAAGTGAATGGAGCGATACGTGCCGTAAGAATGAACAGCTTCGTAAGAAAAGGATATCTGCCGGTATTATTGGTGCCATCAAAATGAAATATAACCAGGCTAAGCAACGGCTTATCTTGCTGGATTATGACGGAACGTTGGCGTCGCTCAAGACACGACCGGAAAATGCTAAGCCCACCCCTGAACTCATTGCCACATTGCAGAAGCTGGTTTCCGACCCGGCCAACCATGTTGTTGTGAATAGTGGTCGCGACCATTTTACTTTAGAAAAATGGTTGGGAAATTTACCTATTGCAATGGCTGCGGAACATGGTGCTTTCTATAAGGAAAATGGCATCTGGCACAAAAACATAAACAAAGCGGAATGGAGTTCCGGATTGGTGTCCATCTTGAAGCTTTTTGTCGAAAAGACGCCTCGTTCCCACCTTGAAGTCAAGGAAACGGCTTTGGCATGGCATTACCGGGAAAGTGATGCATGGTTAGGAGCTTTGCGGGCACAGCAACTTATCAATGTGCTGGTTAACATCTGTATACAGCAAAAGCTGCAAATCATACAAGGAGATAAAGTGGTGGAGATTAAGTCTCCCGATTATAATAAAGGTTCCGAAGTGAGACGCCAGTTGGAAAAGAAACATTATGACTTTATCATAGCTATGGGAGATGATACTACGGATGAAGATATGTTCAAAGCTTTGCCGGTGAATGCAGTGACAATCAAGGTGGGATATGTGTCGGAGGCAGCAAGCTATAATATGCCATCACAAACGGAAGTCCTGCCTTTTCTTCAAATTCTGGCGAACAAGAAAGACATGAAACAACCCATTGGCGAGAATGTCAAAACAAGCTTGAAAGGGGTATTCGATTTTTTCAGAGACTTGTTAAAAACAAAATAGTAAAAATGAGTAATTTAAATTATGGGGTAGTAGGCAATTGTCGGACTGCCGCACTTATATCCGAAAAAGGCAGCATAGACTGGTTGTGTTTTCCCGATTTTGATTCTCCGTCTATCTTTGCATCACTACTTGATCGGGAAAGAGGAGGAAGTTTTGGATTTGACGTTACAGAAGACTATCATATCTCACAATCTTACGTTCCTCACACTAACATATTGTCTACTTCTTTTTCTTCGAAAGAGGGAGAATTTGTCGTACTTGATTACATGCCTTATTACCGTTCCTGCGAAAATGCCCATTATCTTCCGGCAGAATTGTATCGATATGTGAGGTGGATAAAAGGTAAGCCCCGTTTCAAAGTAAACTATGTCCCTGCTCCCAATTATGCGCAAGGTAAAGTGATTTATAATGTCACTTCTGAATTTATAGAAAGCTATTGTTCTTCTGATAATAAAGATAGACAATATTTGTATTCTTCCCTTCCTTTGCAGAACATCGAACAGAAAAAAGAAATTATATTGGAAAAAGATGAGTTCTTTCTTTTGTCATACAATGAAAAGGTCATTCCGGTGGACATTGAACGGGAAAAAATTGAATATTGCCGTACTTTGGTTTATTGGCTTAATTGGACCAACCGTACTAAGAAATATTCTCTCTATAATGATGTGATAGAAAGAAGCATGCTGGTTTTGAAACTGATGTCTTACTATAACGGAGCCGTACTGGCCGCCCTTACTACCAGTTTGCCCGAATCCGTCGGCGAAGTACGTAATTGGGATTATCGGTTCTGTTGGTTGAGGGATGCCTCCATGTCTATCGAAACTTTGTTCCAGATAGGCCATATAGGGGCAGCAAGACGTTTTATGAAGTTCATACAGTCCACTTTCGTATCCAAGCACGAATCCTATCAGATAATGTACGGCATTCGGGGAGAAAGGCAGCTGACCGAGATTATTCTGGAGCATTTGTCCGGATATAAGAATTCCAAACCAGTACGGATAGGTAATGATGCTTACCATCAAAAGCAGAATGACTCGTTCGGTTATCTGATGGATTTGATTTACCAGTACTATCGGCTGATGCCCGGTACATTAGACGAAATAGAGGATATGTGGGAAATGGTAAAGAGCATTCTTTCCACGGTAATGGAAGATTGGAAGAAACCAGATAAGGGGATATGGGAAATCAGAGGAGAAAGCCGCCATTTTGTTTCATTCAAAGTGATGTGTTGGGTGGCTTTGGACCGTGGTGCAAAGATAGCTTCCATGCTCAATAAATACGGTTATAGTGAACGTTGGCAAAAGGAAGCTGACAAGGTATGGCAGGATGTAATGACATATGGATGGAAGGAAGAACTTCAAAGTTTCTCGCAGACTTATGATAATATGGCAATGGATTCCTCTTTGCTGTTGATGGAACCTTACGGTTTTATTGCAGCAGACGATATCCGATACCATAAGACAGTGAAGGCTGTGAAAAAAGCTCTTTTGCATAAGGGATTGATGTACCGGTATAACAGCGAAGATGATTTCGGGCTTCCTTCCTCGGCTTTTACCATTTGCACTTTTTGGCTGATACGTGCGCTTTTTGTTATCGGAGAAAAGGAAGAAGCCCGTTGTTTGTTTGATGATGTTCTGACATATTCCAATCATTTGGGATTATTCAGTGAGGATATTGATTTTAATACGAAGGAACAACTGGGGAATTTTCCACAAGCTTATTCGCATTTGGCATTAGTCAATACGGCTATTCTGTTTGCAGAAGAAAATAAGAGATTGGCTTTTATCCGGCCGTAACGAGGAGGGGAACTTAATTAATACTGCAAATGGGAGCATTTTGTATTTGTCCTTCTTTCTTTCGTTTTTAATTCCATTGAATGATGATACCTTTCTTTTTTTATGTATTTTTGCATAAATAAAATTTCACTATTTCGGCAGTTGTTTTGTACTCATATCGCTGATATAGTTTAGGAACTCAAAATAAAGGATTATCATGTTACGGAAGATTAGACTGACTTTTGCAATGATTTGCTTTGTACTCATCACCTTGTTGTTCCTTGATTTTACGGGAACGTTGCATGGGTGGTTCGGCTGGTTGGCCAAAATCCAGTTTTTGCCGGCTGTATTGGCGCTAAATGTGGGAGTGATATTGTTTCTTGTAATTCTCACTTTGGTATGCGGGCGTATCTATTGTTCTGTGATTTGCCCCTTAGGGGTATTTCAGGATATACTGGCATGGCTGGGCCGGCAACCTAAAAAACGCAGGAAGCTTCCTTACTCTTATTCTCCGGCCTTATCTTGGCTGCGCTATGGCGTATTGGGTGTGTTTATCATTGCTTTGATTGCCGGAATTGGTTCATTGGCTGCTCTACTTGCACCCTATAGTGCATACGGACGTATTGCCAATAATCTTTTTCAACCTATATGGCAATGGGGCAACAATCTGCTTGCTTATCTGGCTGAACGGGCAGACAGTTATGCCTTTTATGAAACGGATGTATGGTTGAAGAGCCTGCCGACTTTTATTATTGCTGCCGCTACTTTGGCTGTGCTTGTTGTTCTGGCCGGACGCAACGGACGAACCTATTGTAATACGATTTGCCCGGTAGGAACGGTCTTGGGCTTCCTTTCACGTTATTCGCTTTTCCGCATCACAATAGATTCGGAAAAGTGCAACCAATGCAGTCTTTGTTCACGCAACTGCAAGGCAGCCTGCATCAACTTTAAGGAGCATCAGATTGATGCAAGCCGGTGTGTGGTTTGCATGAACTGCATTGAGAAGTGCAAGCATGGAGCCATTTCCTACAAGTATCATCCTTTCGGTAAACCTGCTGCGGGCAAGGCAGATTCGGAACAGATAAACGAAACCCGCCGCAGTTTTTTCACAGCAACGGCTCTGGTTGCAGCCACTTCTGTTTTAAAAGCGCAGGAAAAGAAAGTAGACGGAGGACTGGCAGCCATTGAAGATAAGAAGATTCCTGAGCGAAGCACTCCCCTCACTCCTCCCGGCTCATTGAGTGCCCGCAATATGGCGCAACACTGCACGGCCTGCCAGCTCTGTGTGTCGGCATGTCCCAATCAGGTTCTTCGTCCTTCTGCAGACTTAAGGAAATTGATGCAACCGGAAATGTCATACGAACGCGGCTATTGTAGACCGGAATGTACAAAATGTTCGGAGGTATGTCCTGCAGGGGCTATCCGTCCGATAACCAAAGCTGATAAATCATCCGTTCAGATAGGGCATGCCGTGTGGGTAAAGAAAAATTGCATACCACTGACGGATGGTGTGCAGTGTGGCAACTGTGCACGCCATTGTCCGACGGGAGCCATACAAATGGTGCCGAGTATACCTGAAGACAAGGATTCTCCAAAGATTCCGGTAATCAATGTGGAGCGTTGTATCGGCTGCGGGGCATGTGAGAATCTTTGTCCGGCCCGTCCGTTCAGTGCCATCTATGTGGAAGGACATGAAAGACATCGAATTATATAACAAAGTAGAATTTCTATAAGTATGGAAGAACATCATAAAAACAATATGAACCGTCGTGATTTCTTGAAGATAGTGGGAATTACAACCGCCACATCTACTGCTGCCCTCTATGGATGTGGTTCTAAGGAAGGAAGCAGTGAAGGCAGTAAAGTATTGGGCCCCATTCCGACGGATAAAATGACCTATCGTAGTTTTCCTGGTTTGGGGAGTGATAAAGTTTCTATTTTAGGATATGGCTGTATGCGCTGGCCTACCGTTCCTGCTCCGGATGGAAAAGGGGAAATGATAGACCAGGATGCTGTAAACGAACTGGTGGATTATGCCATTGCCCATGGCGTGAATTATTTCGATACGTCTCCGATGTATGTACAAGGATGGAGTGAGAAGTCTACGGGAATAGCTCTGAAACGCCATCCACGCGAATCGTTCTATCTTGCCACCAAACTATCCAATTTTCATCCTGATACCTGGACTCGCGAGGGTTCCATCGCCATGTACCGTAAGTCGTTCGAGGATATGCAGGTGGACTATATAGACTACTATCTGCTACACATGATTGGTGGCGGTGGCATGGAGCAATTCCGCAAACGCTACATAGACAACGGTATGATTGATTTTCTTGTCAAGGAGCGTGAAGCAGGACGCATCCGCCGTTTGGGATGGTCGTTCCACGGAGATATCGAAGTCTATGACTATGCCTTGCAGATGCATGACCGTGGTGAAGTTCATTGGGACTTTGTACAAATACAGTTGAATTATGTGGACTGGAAACATGCTTCGGGCAGCAACTTCAAGGCAGAGTATCTGTATGACGAGCTGGCCAAGCGTAAGATCCCTGCTGTCATTATGGAGCCTCTGCTGGGTGGGCGGCTCTCCAATGTCCCCGACCATATTGTGGCACGGCTGAAGCAGCGCGAACCCGAACGCAGTGTGGCGTCTTGGGCATTCCGTTATGCCGGTTCTCCCCAGGATGTACTGACAGTGCTGAGCGGCATGACTTATATGGAACATTTGCAGGATAACATCCGTACTTACTCTCCATTGGTACCACTCACAGAAGAGGAAACTCAGTATCTGTATGATACGGCAGATTTGATGATGGAGTACCCCACCATACCTTGCAACGACTGCAAGTACTGCATGCCTTGCCCGTATGGAATTGACATTCCTGCCATCTTGATACATTACAATAAATGTGTCAATGAAGGAAATGTGCCGGAAAGCAGCCAGGATGAGAATTATCGGAAAGCACGCCGTGCTTTTCTCGTAGGATATGACCGAAGTGTACCCAAACTGAGGCAGGCCGACCATTGTACCGGGTGCAACCAGTGTTCTCCGCATTGCCCGCAAACGATTGATATTCCCAAAGAACTGCATCGTATTGACAAATTTGTAGAACAGTTGAAACAAGAGACTTTATAAAATGGAGAGTATCATTGACATACTGCACAAGGGAGGATACTCTTGTGTTATGAAGAACCGGGAGGAAGTCCGTACTTTCACCCAACGGGGAGTAGCGGATTTGTATGATTTGTAAATCCGGAAAAACCAGACGTGCCGCTTAACAAAAACGATGCGTTTCAAAAA
>ENA-OYWK01001126-OYWK01001126.1-human-gut-metagenome-genome-assembly--contig:-NODE-1126-length-13162-cov-4.587625_pt1 | contig 13162 bp, 8 predicted proteins | sample MGYA00244808_ERZ653392 | MGnify/ENA primary metagenome ERZ653392 (study PRJEB26926, sample SAMN06165125) | human gut metagenome | biome: ENVO:00009003; feature: ENVO:2100002; material: ENVO:00002003...
CGAGATTCCTCTACGTCTCGTGGGCTCGGAGATGTGTATAAGAGACAGCCGTCACGTCCCGCACGTCCGGTTTCCTGATAGTAACCTTCCAGACTTTTGGGAATATCGTAATGGATCACATACCGCACGTCGGGCTTGTCGATACCCATACCGAACGCAATCGTCGCCACGATCACATCTACTTTTTCGAGCAGGAAGGCATCCTGATTCTGGGTACGTGTAGCCGAATCCATGCCGGCATGGTAGGGCAATGCGCTGATTCCGTTCACTTGAAGTTTTTCCGCCAGTTCTTCCACCTTTTTACGGCTCAGGCAGTATATAATGCCCGATTTGCCCGGCTGACCTTTGATGTATTTGATAATATCGCGGTCGATATTGGCAGTTTTGGGGCGCACTTCGTAGTAGAGGTTGGGACGGTTGAACGAGGATTTGAATACGGACGCATCGTTCATACCCAAATTCTTCTGTATATCGTGCTGCACTTTCGGTGTAGCCGTAGCCGTGAGCGCGATCAACGGACGTCCTCCGATCTCGTTGATAATCGGGCGTATGCGACGGTACTCCGGCCGGAAGTCATGCCCCCACTCCGAAATACAGTGCGCTTCGTCCACCGCATAGAACGAGATGTCCACCTGTTTCAGAAATTCTATATTTTCTTCTTTTGTAAGCGATTCGGGCGCTACATAGAGCAGTTTGGTCTTGCCAGACAATATATCGTTCTTGACCTGATCTATTGCCGCCTTGTTCAGAGAGGAGTTAATAAAGTGTGCGACACCGTCGTCTTCACTAAAATTACGCATCGCGTCCACCTGATTTTTCATCAAGGCGATCAGCGGGGAAATGACTATTGCAGTGCCCGGGAGCATCAATGATGGTAATTGATAGCACAAAGACTTGCCCCCACCTGTCGGCATCAATACGAATGTATCGTTGCCGTCAAGCAAATTCCGGATGATAGCTTCCTGGTTGCCCTTGAAGTGATCGAATCCGAATTTTTGTTTTAAGACTTCTGTCAATTTCGATTTTCCCGCCATACGGATGTGTGTTTAGTGGTTTATAAAATCAGGTCGTTCGCATAATTGCGCCTAACAAATTTATAAACAACTACCTTATTTTTCCAATTTTTTTCGGTTATTTTTTTTACTGAAATGCCAATATGTTCGATTTTTCCATCTTTGCTTTCGCATATTCGCGCGTAATGCGTATCTCTTTGCAATCGCTCGACGGAGTTTCGTACATGGCATCCATCATCACCGTTTCGACAATCGAGCGCAATCCACGCGCACCGACCTTAAATTCCATCGCCTTTTCCACGATGTAATCGAGCATATCGTCGTCGAACGAAAGTTTCACGCCGTCCATATCGAACAACTTGATATATTGTTTGACGATCGAATTTTTCGGCTCGGTCAAGATGCGGCGCAATGCCGTGGCATCGAGCGGTTGAAGATAGGTGAGTATAGGCAAACGCCCGATAATTTCGGGGATAAGCCCGAAGGCTTTCAGATCTTGCGGGGCAATGTACTGCAACAGGTTGTTGCGGTCGATTTCCGTCGAATTGCCTCCGCCCTTGTAGCCGACCACATGCGTATTGAGGCGTTGGGCAATCTTCCGTTCGATGCCGTCGAACGCTCCTCCGCATATATACAGGATGTCTTTCGTATTGACCGGAATCATTTTCTGGTCGGGATGTTTTCTGCCTCCTTGCGGCGGTACGTTCACGATCGAACCTTCCAACAGTTTCAACAACCCCTGCTGTACGCCCTCGCCGCTGACATCGCGCGTGATGCTGGGATTGTCGCTCTTCCGGGCGATCTTGTCGATCTCGTCGATAAACACGATACCCCGTTCTGCCGCAGCTACATCGTAATCAGCCACCTGCAACAACCGGGTGAGAATGCTCTCTATGTCTTCGCCTACATATCCCGCTTCGGTCAGCACGGTGGCATCCACAATCGTGAAAGGCACTTTCAGCAAGCGCGCGATCGTTTTTGCCAACAAGGTCTTACCCGTACCGGTAGAACCTACCATGATGATGTTGGACTTTTCGATCTCCACATCATCAGCCGATTGTTTTTGCAACAAACGTTTATAGTGATTGAACACGGACACTGCCAGATAACGTTTGGCATCGTCCTGTCCGATCACATATTGATCGAGAAATTTTTTTATTTCCACGGGGGTAGGCAGATCCTCCCGCGAAATTTTCCAATTGCCTTTTCCGGCTTTCGGCGTTTTGGGCATATACTCCTCCAAGACCATGTGCGCCTGCTCGATACACTCGTCACAGATGAAACTGTTGTCGTGACCGGGCATCAGCACAGAGACCTCGTTCTCGGAGCGGCCGCAAAAACTACAATGCCTGCCGGTTCCTTTTTTAGCCATTCAAAAAAAAGAGTTATAGTATTATGTGTGTGAAATCGTTATTTGCCGGCTCTTACCAACACTTCGTCGATCATGCCGTATGCTTTCGCCTCTTCGGCGGTCATCCAGTAATCGCGGTCGGAATCTTTCTCCACCCGCTCGAACGGATTGCCCGAATGGTCGGCAATAATCGTATAGAGTTCCTTTTTCAATTTCTGGATCTCACGGGCTGTGATTTCGATATCGGAAGCCTGTCCTTGCGCCCCACCCATCGGCTGGTGGATCATCACACGCGAATGACGCAATGCAAACCGTTTTCCGGGTGTGCCGGCTACCAGCAACACAGCGCCCATCGAGGCTGCCATGCCGGTACAGATCGTCGATACGTCGCTGCCGATAAACTGCATCGTATCGTAAATACCCAATCCGGCATATACCGAACCGCCGGGCGTATTAAAATAGATGGAAATGTCTTTCCCGGGATCGGCTGAATCGAGATAGAGCAACTGGGCTTCTATCACATTTGCCGTATAGTCGTCGATAGGCGTGCCCAAAAAGATGATACGGTCCATCATCAATCTGGAAAACACATCCATTTGAGTGACGTTCAGTTGCCGTTCCTCCATGATCGAGGGAGAAAGATAACTGCTCGTAATGACATGGTTGGCATACTGGTCGAGTGCCAGACCATTCATACCCAAATGCTTTACCGCATAGTTTCTAAAATCATTCACCATAATTATTCTTTTATATGTAGTATTGTTGTTGTCGTACAAAAATTTCAAACGTGTTCCTCGCTGCGGGAAGCACGGACAGTACCGTGACAAATCCGGATTATGCCGTGTGCATACGACTTTCACGCAAGGCAAAGGTATAAATAAAAACAAGTATGGAGCAAATTTATTCCACGTTCCGTTTTTTATTTATCGCTAAAAGGAGAAAAAAAAATGAAATACCGCCACGACAGCTGTCACTTCCGAACAACATACGGCAGCCGCACGCGGCTCTCCTCGTCCGGAACGCCCGTCCTGCACGCATTCCGGGCAAAGACATTCCAACGCACCGAAAAGGGGTTGCATCGAAAATTTCATTTCGACACAACCCCTTTCTATATTGTTATCGGATACGCTTATGCTTGTTCGAACATTTTCTGAAATTCGTCGAGCGAAACCGTTTTCTCGTCCAAAGCTACGGCATCTTTGATAGCTGCCTGTATTTTAGCTTCGGTAGCGCGGTCGATCAACTGGCGACGCGAATCCTTGCTTGCCACCATTTCACCGGCATATTTTTCCAATACCTCATCGGGCATTCCGGTCATACCGTATTGAGCGAACTGAGCGGCAGCCATTTGCTTAGCCAAGCTCAACAAATCGTTGTCATCGACTTTGATTTCCGATTTCTTGGCAATCTCTTCTTTGATCAAGTGCCATTTCAGATCGGGCAACATTTTTGCAAAATCGTCGTCGATCGTTTCGGCTTTCTGTTCTTTGTTCGTCGCCAGCATCCAGCGTTTCAAGAATGCTTCGGGCAAATCGAATTCACCCACATTCTTTTCGATCACACCACGTGCGTCTACCGAGAACTTATATTCGCTATCGGGTTTGAGCTGTTGTGCGATGAAGTCGCGGATCCGGTCGTAGTATTCGGCTTCCGATTTCACATTATCTTTTCCGAACACGCTGTCGAAAAGTTCCTGATTTACTTCGGCAGGTTGCAGATGCGTGATTTCAGTTACGGTCATGGCAAAATCGGACGTTACCTCGGCGGCAGCCTCTTTGTCCATGTTGAGCATCGAAGCCATTTCGGCAGGCATGGCGTTGCAGCTTGCCGACGGATTGAATATCACTTTGTCACCCACTTTCACACCGGCGAATTTAGCTTTCTCTTCGTCGTTCTTGAAATAAGCCGGCGAAACGATCGTCGATTCCACTACGATGCCGTTCGGTTTCTTCGTGCCTTTCTTCGTCACTTCCACCATCGAGCCCTTGATCAGGTCTTTTTCGTCGGTCGAAGCCTCTACCGAAACCTGTTTGCCATAACGGTTGGCAAACGAATCGCTCTGACGTTTCACCATATCTTCGTCTACTGCGATCGTATAATACGGTACATGTACATTCTTATCGAGTTGTACATTCAGTTCGGGAGCCAATGCAATGTCGAAACGGAACGTAAAATCCTCCTGAGTTTCGAAATCCACCGTCTGGTCTTCTGCCGTCATCGGCTCGCCCAAGACATTCAATTTGTTATCACGGATATAATTGTAAAGCGATTCAGCAACCAATCGGTTGATCTCCTCAGCCTGTACAGATTTACCGAACATTTTTACGAGAACACTAAACGGAACTTTACCCTTACGGAATCCGGGTATAGTCGCTTTCTGACCGTAAGCGCGGAGCGATTTATTCACTTTTTCCTCGTAATCCGCTTTCGTGATCTCGATCGAGATCACAGCGTTTAAGTTGTCTGTGTTTTGATGCGAAACATTCATTCGTTCAACTATTTTATTGTTTAATTTTAAAATCAATCGTTTAGGTCACATCCGGCATCCGCCGCAAATTCGCGACACCAGCCGATTCTTTTTGCGAGCGCAAAATTAATGGTTATCTTTCGATATTCAAACTATTGCAGCGTTTTTTTATTTAACCCTTCCGACAAGCATTTTCTCGCCACAACACGATTGCCGACACCCCGAAAACAAAACGGAAAAACCGTTGCGACCTTACTTTCTCAACTGCCAGAATGCGACCGCTGCCGCAGCAGCCACATTCAGCGAATCGACGCCATGCGACATCGGAATACGAACCACATAATCGGCATCGGCAATCGTCGCAGCCGAAAGTCCATCCCCTTCCGTACCCATTACGATCGCCAGCCGAGGCTCCGCCATCAAAGCCGCATCATCTATACATACCGAATCGTCCGACAACGCCATTGCCGCCGTACGGAAACCCAATTCACCCAGACCGCTCACCGGACGATCCAGCCACGCCCACGGCACAAGAAAAACCGATCCCATCGACACCCGAACCACCCGGCGGTTCAGCGGATCGCACGAAGTAGGCGTAAGCAATACGCCATCGATGCCCAAAGCCGCAGCCGAACGGAAAATAGCCCCTACATTCGTCGAATCGACTACCCCGTCGATCACCACGACCCTACTCGCCCCCCGGCAAACCATCTCCACGCTACGGGGCAACGGACGGCGCATAGCGCACAACACACCCCGCGTCAGCACATACCCCGTCAGTCCAGCCAGCAAATCACGGTCGCCCGTATACACCGGAATATCGCCACACCGATCGATAATCCCTGCCGCATCGCCCTCAATATGCTTGCGCTCACACAACAGAGCCAACGGTTCATATCCCGCATTCAAAGCCACATCGATCACCTTCGGGCTCTCCACGATAAAAATACCCCGGTCACCCTCCATCCGATTGCGCAACTGGCTTTCGGTCAAACCGGCAAACACCTCCACTCCCGGAGCCTGCAACGACTCAATTTCAACTATATCCATAGCTATCTCTTTCCTATCGCATATACACTATACAAACTCCAAATAATTATCCCGATTCACGACATGAAACCCGGCAGCGGGATACGCTTTCTGAAAAGCCTTAGGAACGGACGGCTTTTTGTTTCCCCATTTGAATTCCAAAGCAGTCAGATTGTCGAAGTTATCCTCTCGCAAAGATAATCATCATACCTTCAACTGGCGGGAAATACACAAAAAACACATTGTCACAGTACGATTTTTACATGAAAATCGTACTGTGAAATGGCGATTTTTACATTTTTGCCATTTTAAGACAGAGATCCTGTTCCTTTCGAGACAGTAATTCGCTTTTAATTCTCATGGACAGAATTAGACGATCCCCCTCACAATCAATACTTAGGCGCAATCATTATCACACCCCTAAACCGGCAACGAATTAAATATACTCATAATACAAAAGTATCACACCTCATAAATAACCCATTTCCCTTTCGGACCTCCGATCCGAACCAAGACACCATCAGCACGTAACCGATCAATAATCCGCCTCACCCGACGTTCACTAATACCCAAATAAGCCGAAAGATCCGCTCTCGAAATAGCAGGACTTGTCCTAATCAAATCCAAAAGACGAACCTCCATACCCTTGTCCGGAATATCACGCCCCCTATGAGTACCATAACCAACCGCATCATCCTCCTTCACAAGCATACCTCCATACGAATTCCAACCCGGCTCATTCAGTTCATTCCACCGCTTTTCCGGATCATTATTCATATCACTATCAATTCGATACATTTTCGGCTCACCACTATATCCCTTCAAATCGCCACTACGCCCTTTGGAATCATCCTTATATTTTTTCGGACCGTTTTGGCTTCCCTTCGAATCACCATCACGACTCCGATCCATACGCCAAATAACCACCCGGAAATCCTCCTCTTGAAAAAACTCCGGTCTCCGCAATCCATATCCAAGACACTTATTCACAATATCCTCCGTACCAGTACCCACTTTCTCTATATAGCCATTCCAATACATCGGATCGGCAAGCAAAGGATTCGCAGGCAAAGACTTATGCGGACCATGCAACTTCTGTACCGTAAGCCCATAAGGCAATACCCCCGGATTCCAGACCTCCAACCGATCCCTAAACAACATCACCTGCACACTCGCATTACTCGTATAATCCCTATGACAAACCGCATTCACAATTGCCTCCTTCACCGCATCCATTGGCAATTCCGGACGAGTAGGAACATCACCCCTTACACCCTCCGACCGAGTCCCTACCCAATTATCGACACGGCTCATCACAAAACTCGTAGCCTGATCCACCAACTCAAAAACATCACCCCTATAAATCTGATAAGCAGGCATCGGCTTCTCTACCACATTCCCATAAAACTGCACACACTTCACCTCCGACGTAATAAAAAACTTCTGTGGCTTCTTGCCAAACAATAAAATCGCAGCATTCGCCAACCGTCCATACTCATCAATCAAATCCAGATGCGTCAATAACGCTTCCGGCGGAGTCTCCACGGAAAGCGGGAAATTACGCTTCAATCGAGCCATGTGAATAAAATTCCGCATCTTATTCTCGTCCAAATCAGACAACGACGCACCATTATCGTACGCCGCATCAAACGGACGCCAACGGATAAACTCCTTCTCCTCCAAATACCGGACCAAAGAAGCATACACCGACGTACGCAACCCATCCATATCAACAAACGTCTTCCGCACCACATCCCGCTCCACCTTACGAATCAAAGCAGCCTCCTTCACATGACGTCGCCCCTCATTCACACTCTTAATAAAAATCAAACGACTCTTACGCAACGAAGCCGCCAAATCATACTCACGCTCCGTCGGAGAAATACCCTCCTCATCCTCATACCCATACAAATTTCCGTATAAGCCCAAATAAATATCACAAAGCTCCACCTCCCTCAAATACACATGACTCACCGGAAAACCATTCGCCGGAACATCCTCAAAAATAAAAGGCTCAAAAAACTTACCCAACAAAACATCCGTACGAATATAATGACAAAGCATAGCCCGCTCCTCAGCAAACTCACTCTGCACACTACTTATAAAAACCCTTATACGCTTCATCATAACCTACCCTCCATAAAAAACAAACAACAATAAAACACCCTTCTGGATCACCCACACCCCATTTGGATCAAACAAGCACCTTCTGGATCACCAGAAAAAAAATATATCTCACTGAAAAACAGTAAATCAGACAATACAAAAATACAAAAAAAATCATCAAACACAAAAAAACACGAAAAAAAATCCCATCCATCTGGATCAAACAACCACCCATCCGGATCAAACAACATCACCACCCAAATAAAATAAGAACATAACAAACTAAAATACAATAATATAAACAACACACATCCTCTGGATCAAGCCACACCCTTTCAGGATCAAACAACAACACCCTTCTGGATCAATTCAGACCAACCCAAAACAAAAAAGCAACATAACAAACTAACAAACAACAATATAAACAAAACAAACAACCACAACCCTCTGGATCAAACCGTATTCCTTCTGGATCAAACCGTAGCCATTCCCAATGCAACAAACACAAAACAACCTAAAACACAAAAACATAAACAACCACACACTTCTGGATCAAACCGCATTTATTCTGGATCAAACCGTAGCCATCCCCAATGCAGCAAACACAAAACAAGCTAAAACACAACAACATAAACAACCACACACTTCTGGATCAAACCATATTTCTTCTGGATCAAACAGTAGCCATCCCCAATTAAGAAAACACAAAACAACCTAAAACACAACAATATATACAATCACACTCTTCTGGATCAGCACACACTACCATCTGGATCAAATCGTATTTCTTCTGGATCAGCACATACAACCATCTGGACCAAACAACAACCCATCCAAACCAAACACCACCCGACAAAAAAAACAGAAAAACACTGAAAACCAAAACAAACACCAAACACTTCCATATTCCACTTTTTTATCGTAACTTTGTACCACAAAACCCCTCCGCGCCAAACAAAAACAACACCCATAAAACAAAAAAAAAGCGGAAGAAACAACAACAAAACAAGAAAAAACAACACAACAATGAAAAAAATACTCACCAGCATCCTACTACTCACCACACTCATAACCACCCAAGCAGCCACACTACAACTCAAAGACATCACCGACAACCAATACAAATCCAAAAACATACCCGACTTCTACGCACTCGACGACGAACACTACCTCATCGCCGACCCCACCAACACCAGTATCCTGCGCGGACAACTCCGCACCGGAACCATCACCGACACCCTGCTCAACCTCAACCACATCACCGGCGAAAAACCCCAACAATTCGACGCATTCGCCATCAGCAAAAACGCACGCACACTACTCATACACCACAACACCCAACCCATATACCGTCGCTCCTACCAAGCCGACTACTACATCTACCCCATAGGCAGCAACCAACTCACCCCGCTCTACACACACGGGAAACAACAAAACGCCACCCTGTCGCCCGACGGTAACCACGTAGCATTCATCCACGAAAACAACATCTACATACACCACGTACAAGACGGCAGCATAACCACCGTCACCACCGACGGCAAAAAAAACCAAATCATCAACGGCATCCCCGACTGGGTATACGAAGAAGAATTCGCCATATCCACAGCCCTCGCATGGGCACCCGACGCCACCACACTATCCTACATACGCTTCGACGAAACCCAAGTACCCCAATACCAGTTCACACTCTACGAAGGACACTGCCCTCAATACCCCCAATACACCCTCTACCCCGGAGAATTCCGCTACAAATACCCCTGCCCCGGATGCCAGAACTCCAAAGTATCCGTACGCACCTACCAGCTCGCCGACAGCACCACACGCACCATACAACTGCCGCTCGAAAACGACAGCTACATACCCCGTATCCAATACACCACACAACCCGACCAACTCGCCATCATCACGCTCAACCGCAAACAAAACGACCTGCGCATACACCTCGCAAACCCACGAACCGGAAACAGCCGGCAAATCATACGCGAACAAACCGACAACTGGCACGACTATGACGCCATTGCCGAAATCACCCTGTTCGACAACTTCATCGTCCTCCCCAGCCGACGAAGCGGATACCGGCACCTCTACCAATACGACCTCAACGGCAAACAACTGCGGCAGCTCACACACGGCAACTGGAACGTAACCCAATTCCTCGGATACAACCCCAAAAGCCGGCTGTTCTACTTCCAGTCCACCCAAGAAGGACCCATATACCGCAACATCTGCCACGTAAACACCCGTGGAAAAATAACCCCCATATCCCGATACAAAGGCGTAAACAACGCCTCGTTCAGCCCCCGCTGCACCTACTTCCTCAACCGGTTCAGCAACTCGCGCACACCCATGCTCGTCACCCTATGCAACGCCGACGGCAAAACCCTGCGCATACTCGAATCAAACGACGAAATCAGCCAACGCCTCTCCGACACACCCATACCCCAACAAGAATACTTCACCTGCCCCAATGACGCAGGCGACCAGCTCAACGGGTTCATGATCAAGCCCCTCGACTTCGATCCACAACAACAATACCCCGTCGTAATGGTACAATACAGCGGACCCGCATCCCAGCTCGTACTCGACGAATGGAAAATAGACTGGTACCACTACTTAGCCACACAAGGATTCATCATAGCCTGCGTAGACGGACGCGGAACAGGCGGACGAAGCACCGCATTCGAAACCTGCGTCTACCTCAACCTCGGCAAATACGAAACACAAGACCAGATCGCCGCAGCACGCTACATGGCATCCCTGCCCTACGTCGATCCACAACGCATCGGCATCTGGGGGTGGAGCTACGGAGGCTACGAAACACTCATGGCTATGACACACAGCCAAGCCTACCGAGCCGGCGTATCCATTGCCCCCGTCACCGACTGGCAATACTACAACAGCATCTACACCGAACGCTACATGCACACCCCGCAAGAAAACCCCGAAGGATACTTCCAATCCTCGCCCATACACAGCGCCGACCAGCTATCCGGAGCACTGCTCATCATCTCCGGTACTGCCGACGACAACGTGCACTACCAAAACACCCTTCAAATGGCTTCCGCACTCGTCGAAGCCGGGAAACAATTCGATATGCAAATCTACCCCAACAAAAACCACAGTATATTAGGATGCCAAGTACGCCTGCACCTCTACACAAAAGTATGCGACTTCTTCACCCGACAACTCAAAGAATAGGCAAACCGCCACACACACCATGAACCACTCCGAAATATATTCAAGACTAAAACAAGAAAATGCCCTACAACTCCTCCCTCTCGCATTCCTGTTCGTGCTGCAAGACCACTATCCCGGCGCGATCACCGCTATCACAGCCTTTGCGATAGCTATCGCCCAACGCGCACTACTCAAATGGGTACGGAAACGATACCAACTGCACCGGCAGCTCACCCTCGACATCAGCTCCAAATCGTTGGCAATCGCCGCCCCGCTCTACGCCCTGACGGCTTACTTCGCGCACCCCGTCTCCATCTTTCTATTTATCGCCCCTGCTTGGATACTTTTCTTTCTTTACTTTAAATTATTCAACAAAGAAAAATTTTGTTTTCAATGTAACATACTGTACGGCAGATGGAACGAACGGGAATCAAACGGCGATAACTGGTTCTGCCATCAAAGCCGGCACATCAACCACAGCATCTGCTACGGCATGGCGATTATCTTCGTGTCGTCGTTCACAGAGCTCTTTTTCGAAGACCGCCTGCCCGACCGCTTCGTCCACTTTATCCGATTCACCGTACCCGTCACCCTTTATATCGCCCTGCTGATTTATGAAGCCGGAAGGGAAATAACATTCTTTTTGATAAATTCTACGTTTATTATCAACAATCCCATTAAAAAAAATCTTATTATTCGAGGGTTGATATTGTGCGAAGACCACATTTATCTTGAACCGATACAAATAAACACCAATAAAAAAGGACTTGTTACAAAATGGGAAACACCGTTTTTAAAAAGAAATACCATTGGAGTGAATGATAACATTCAATCTTTCACATACCAATACATTCAAGAAGAAACATTAATATCAAATCCTCAACTCACTGAAATCTATACATTGGATTCGCAGAATAAAAAAAATAGCCACACCCATTATCTGATTCGGGTAAAAGGAAACGAACCTTACCTCGCCACACTGAGAGGCAAATGGTGGAGCTTGGACGAAATCTCCGCAGCATTTTCGGGCAATACATTCAGCATGCGTTTCAAAGAGGAGTACCACCGGCTCTATACCACCGTGCAGACCGCCCGTGTATTCAATATCGACGGCACCTACCGCGACCCGCTGCATCCCCTGCCGCCACGGTTCACGTTAGAGAATATCGACCATTTCGAGCGACCCATCAGCCACCCTATCTGGCAATTCATCCTCCACCGCAACGAAAGCCAATGGATATACCGGTGGCGCAAACGCCGTCTGGAACAAACCGTCATTCAACACCAAAAGCTATGAAACCCGACTTCGACCTGCTTGTCATACTCGGACCCACCGCCTCGGGCAAGACCACACTCGCCGTCGCCCTCGCCGACCGCCTCGGCACGGAGATCATCAGCGCGGATTCGCGCCAGATCTACCGGTCGATGGATATCGGCACAGGCAAAGACCTCTCGGAATATCGCGTGGGCGACCGCACCATACCCTATCACCTGATCGACATCTGCCCGCCGGGCTATCGCTACAACCTGTTCGAATATATCCGCGACTTCCGCGCCGTGTATCAAGATATGCTCGACCGGGGCAAACAGCCCCTGCTTTGCGGCGGCACCGGGCTTTACATCGAATCGGTGCTGAAAGGATATGCACTGCCCCCTGTGCCCGAAAATCCGGAACTGAGGGCATCCCTCGCCGACAAAAGCCTCGACCAACTCGCCGACATTCTCGCCCGCTACAAGACCCTGCACAACCACACCGATACGGACACCTGCAAACGGGCGATCCGGGCGATCGAGATAGCCGAATATTACAGCCGGCAGACCCCCGAATTTCTCGCGCCCGAACCGATGGCACACGCTCTGATCGTAGGAGTGTCGATCGAACGGGAGCTGCGCCGCGAAAAGATTTCGCGACGGTTGCGTACCCGGTTAGACGAAGGTATGGTAGACGAAGTGCGTCAATTATTGGCGAGCGGCATCGCCCCCGACGACCTGATCTACTACGGACTGGAATACAAG
>ENA-OYWK01001157-OYWK01001157.1-human-gut-metagenome-genome-assembly--contig:-NODE-1157-length-12919-cov-4.583567_pt1 | contig 12919 bp, 9 predicted proteins | sample MGYA00244808_ERZ653392 | MGnify/ENA primary metagenome ERZ653392 (study PRJEB26926, sample SAMN06165125) | human gut metagenome | biome: ENVO:00009003; feature: ENVO:2100002; material: ENVO:00002003...
CGAGATTCCTCTACGTCTCGTGGGCTCGGAGATGTGTATAAGAGACAGTCATAACGACGATAGCGATCAGCGAACCGGGTATCTTTTTCGAGAAGCGGGGCGTGAGGGCGATGATGGCGACGCTGATAACGCCTACGGCCGTTGCCCAGAGGTCGATCGTCCCGAAATTCTGGAAGTAGACCATCCACTTCCCGGCGAAGTCGCCCGGCATTTCGGGGGTCGTGAGGCCGAACAGATCCTTGATCTGCGTGGTGAAGATCGTCACGGCGATACCGCTGGTGAAACCGACGACGATCGGGTAGGGAATGAATTTGATGATCGTCCCCAGGCGGAAGAGTCCCAGCAGGATCAGGAATACGCCCGCCATGATCGTGGCGACGGTCAGTCCCTCGATGCCGTACTGTTGGATGATGCCATAGACGATCACGATGAATGCACCTGTGGGGCCGCCGATCTGTACGCGACTGCCGCCGAGCGCCGATGTGAGGAAGCCGGCGATGATGGCCGTGATGATGCCTTTTTCCGGTGAAACGCCCGATGCGATGCCGAAGGCGATCGCCAGCGGCAGGGCCACGATGCCGACGATGATGCCGGCCATGAGGTCGGCGGTGAATTTCTCCCGGGAGTAGTGCTTCAGGGATGTGAGAAGTGCGGGTCTGAATTCGATCATCTCCGAATTTTTATTTTAAGGTTAATTTTAAGGTTGAAAAATGGTGGCGCAAAGGTAGTGAAAATGAGGGGAGGATAAAACAAACGGCTTCGTTTTTTATACCGCATGTATTCTGTTCATTGCGGAAATAAAAGACTATTATTCATATTTTCATTGTGTTACGTCTTTTTAGATTGGATTGGGAGCAGATCGATTCGTGTGTCTGCGCCGTATAAAAAGCCGGGGCGGACGATTTCCGTTTAAGAGTCTGTTTTGAATTTTATAAATGAGTTAGACATTGGCCGAGAGAAAATGTTTCGGCTTTTTTGAACCTCTTTTCTGCATCTTCTTTCAGCAGGTGCTGAAAATAGTTCGCTATTTACGCAACCTCCCCAAAAGAATCTACTCGAAAACAGCTTTCAAATAATCTCTACATAAAATTCGAGCAGGTTCTAAAAATTGAGATAGGGGAAAATGAGCACCTTTCGGCATGCAATACCGGAAGGTGTCATACGGATTTTGTACTTTTATCGAACGTTATTTTTTCAGTTTCGCCAACTGTTTTTTCAGGCTGAAACGGTCGAATTCGTCGATAAGGTTCGTCATCAGCTCTTTCACGCTCTCGATCTTTTCGGCTCGCCAGGCATTGACGCCGGCGAAAGCGTATCCTGCCGACAGGTTGCCTTTGAAGGCGTTGTAGAGGGCCATGATGATGCAGTAGGGGCTGTGGGTTACGTCGCAGGTCTTGATACAGTTGAACGGACAGCTTTTGGGCTGTTTCAACCCTTGTTTCACCCGTTCCAGGAAAGAGTTGTGGATGGCCCGCCCCGGCATACCCACCGGACTTTGGATGATCTCTATGTCCTGTTGAGAGGCTTCGATGTAACTCCGCTTGAACTCCGTCGAGGCGTCGCACTCCTCCGTGGTGACGAAGCGCGTGCCCATCTGGACACCGTCGGCGCCCAGCTCCATGATGCGATAAATGTCTTCGCCCGTGTAGATGCCGCCTGCTGCGATGACCGGGATGTGCGTGTCGTGCGCCGTGCCGAAACGACGGACTTCCGAAACGATTTCGGGCAGCAGCCGCTCCAGCGAGAAGTGTTCGTCGGTGATCTGTTCCGGCTTGTAGCCCAGGTGTCCGCCGGCCTTGGGTCCCTCGACCACGATCGCGTCGGGAACGTATTTGTAGTTGGCGAGCCATTTCTCGCAGATGAGCTTGGCGGCTCGGGCCGACGAAACGATCGGAGCCAACTTCGTCTTGCTGCCTTTGGTCAGGAACGACGGCAGGTTGAGGGGCATACCGGCCCCCGAGAAGATGATGTCGGCCTTCTCTGCGATGGCCGTTCTGACCATGTCTGCGAAGTTGGACATGGCCACCATGACATTGACGCCGATGATACCTTTGGTCTTTTCACGGGCTTTGCGCAGCTCTTCGCGCAGGCCCCAGATGCTTGCCGTATTGTAGTCTTTGGAGTGTTCCCGGTAGATGACGCCCAGTCCGGCCGAGGAGATCACTCCCACACCGCCTTGGTTGGCTACGGCCGATGCGAGTCCCGAGAGGGAGATGCCTACGCCCATACCGCCCTGAATGATGGGAAGACGGGCCAGCAGATCGCCGATTTTCAATGTTTTCATAGTTAAAGTTGCTTTGAATTTATATTTTTCCTTTCTCTCCGTACGTCGTGCCCGCCGATCGTGTCGTATCGTTTGTCGATTCGGCTTTTTCGTAAGTTTCTCCTTGAGCGGATGTTTCGATCGGTTTCAGGTTTTCCCGAAAGGCGGCTCTGTGCGGGGAGAGTGGAGCTTTTTGTAAGTTTTGGATCCCGGGTGCCCGTAAAAATATTGTATGTAGGGTCGGGACAGTTTGTATTTCTGTTATTGTTCCGCTGTCGGTGCGACGGTCAGTTCGAGCTCCTCGAGCCGTGCCACGGGTGCGATGTCCAGGGTTGCGATATTGCCGTTCATGTAGCGGTAGTATCCTGCCAGGGCGATCATCGCCGCGTTGTCGGTCGTGAACTTGAATTCGGGCAGGAAGGTGCGCCATCCCCGTTTCCTTCCCTCCTCCGTGATGCCGTTGCGGAGCCCTGAATTGGCCGATACGCCGCCTGCGATGGCGATGTCGCGGATCCCGTACTCCTTGGAGGCTTTTACGAGCTTGTCGAGCAGAATTTCCACGATGGTCGTCTGCAGCGAGGCGCAGAGGTCGGCTTTGTTTTTCTCGATGAAATTCGGATCTTCGGCCATTTCGTCCCGCAACGTATAGAGGAACGAGGTTTTGAGTCCCGAGAACGAGTAGTCGAAACCTTCGATGCGGGGTTTGGCGAAGCGGAACGCGTGCGGATCGCCCTCCTTGGCCAGTTTGTCGATCACCGGCCCGCCCGGATAGGGCAGCCCCATGACTTTGGCGCACTTGTCGAACGCTTCGCCCGCCGCGTCGTCGATCGTCGTGCCGACGATCTGCATGTCGAGCGGACCGTCCACTTTTACGATCTGGGTATGTCCTCCGCTGACCAGCAGGCAGAGGAACGGAAAGTCGGGGTGCGGAAGCTGTCGGTCGGGCAGGTCCAGAAAGTGGGAGAGGATGTGCCCCTGCAGATGATTGACCTCCACCAGCGGAATGTCGTGGGAGATCGAGAGTCCTTTGGCGAACGATACGCCCACCAGAAGCGATCCCAGCAGACCGGGTCCGCGCGTGAAGGCGATGGCGTCGATCTTGTCGATGGTGACGCCGGCCTCTTTCAGAGCTGTATCGACCACCGGAACGATGTTCTGTTGATGGGCTCGGGAGGCCAGTTCCGGAATGACACCGCCGTATTTTTGGTGCACGGCCTGCGAAGCGATTACGTTCGACAGGAGTGTCCGGTCGCGGATGACTGCGGCCGAAGTGTCGTCGCAGGAAGATTCTATGCCTAAAATGGTAATGTCCATGTGATTTTTGTGTGGCAAAAACTTTACAAAGATAGTGAAAGCCGAGAGAAAATGGGAACTTGTTCCCATTTTTCCGAGGTACATCCTATCCAAGACTATGTCAAAGATACGAATAAGCCGAGCGCAAAAGCAAATTTATTTGTGTTTTTCCGAGGCGGAATTATCCGAATAAAAATCAAAGATACGGAATAAAATCCGAAATGATTCGCCGATGTCCGTATTTATTTCGGGCGGCAGCCGATCTCGGGTCTCTGTCCGGGCTTCGGAAAAACTCCGAAATGCGATTGGCAACAGGTTTGCGGTTCTGTATTGTACCGGACGCGGATTTTTACCGGTTGTTGCGGGAGGGCTTCGCGACAAGTTCTTCGAACGGTGCTTTTAACGATAAATATCCGGTCTGCCGGATGTTAAATCCCGAAATTTGCTTAAATTTGCAATTTATTAAAAACGGTTTTGTCGGATAATGCGCAGGATAGTGAACATACTGGCCAAGATGGTGTCGGCGATCGTGCTGGCGCTGATCTTTCTGCCTCTGTTGGTCGCCCTGTTGTTCGAGATTCCTGCCGTTCAGAATTTCGTCGCTCGGGAGGCGACGGAAATAATTTCCCGCAAGCTCGGCACCCGCATCAGTATCGACCGGGTGGATATAGGCTTGTTTTACCGCGTTTCGCTCGACGGATTCTATGTCGAGGATTTCCAACGGGATACGTTGCTTTATGCCGGCCGTCTGGATGCCCGGATCAAGAGCCTCGGCCTGTTCGGGGGAGGGCTCGTTTTCAGCCGGGCCGAATTGTCGGACGCCCGTTTTTGCCTGCGCGAAACTCCCGACGGGGAGATGAACATCAAGCAGGTGGTCGATAAACTTTCCAAAAAGGACAAGGCCCGGGCGGAGGGAAAATTCAGGCTGGAGATCGAGCGTCTGGAAACGGATGGGCTGGATTTCTGCATGGAACGGCTGGAGCACCGCAATCCGTCGTACGGAGTGGATTTCGCCGATATGCACCTGATCGACATCCGGGCCGAACTGAAGAATTTCACCATCGACGGTCCGGTGATCCATACCGACATCGGGCGTTTGGCGATGCGCGAGCGCAGCGGATTTGTCGTCGAAGACCTGGCGGGCTGCCTTTGCATCGCCAACGGCTGTATCGATATCCGGGAGGGACACATCCGGACGGCGAAGTCGAATATCGAGTTGCCTTCGCTTTCATTGATCGGATTGGACTGGGCCCTTTACAAAAATTTCGTCGAGGAGGTGGACATCACGGCGCAGGTCGTCAATACGACGCTGTCGTCCGACGACATCGCCTATTTCTCGCCCAAAATGAAGGATTGGCACCTGACGCTGACCGACGTGAACGCTGATGTGAGCGGCCCTGTGGCCGATATGTCGGGATCGCTGCGCTCGGTCCGCACGGGAGCCGACACGAAACTGTCGGTCGATTTTGCGGCGCAGGGACTGCCCGATGTCGGAAAGGGGCATTTTAAGGCCGACATTTCCGAACTGACGACTTCGGCGGCGGATGTCGATCGGCTGGCGGCTGCCCTCACAGGCAAGAATTTGCCCGACGAGGTGCTGCGTATTGCAAAAAATGCGGGCAAAATCGGTCTTACCGGCAAATTCGACGGAACGCTCACGGCCTTTGCTGCGGATGCTGTGCTGGCGACCGAGATCGGCGGTGCGACCTGCCTGTTGCAGGTGAGCTCGCTGCGCGACGGCTGTCGCGGTGTGCTGGGCGATGTGAAAACGTCCAGTCTGCAACTGGGCGAGTTGCTGGAAAACGATCTGCTCGGTCCCCTCTCTCTGAATGTGCATGTAAACGGCGAACTCAGCTCGGAACACTCCGACGCCGAAGTGTCGGGCGAGATCCTGCGATTGGGGATCAACGGATATGATTACGATTCGCTCCGTATGAAGGGGCACCTGGTGAACCGGGAGTTCAACGGATTGATCGAAGCCCGGGACAGGAATCTGCGGTTCGATTTTAGAGGGCTGCTCGACCTGAACGATGAGCAGAGGCCCCGCTACGATTTTGCGCTGGACCTTGAGGAGGCGAACCTGGCGGCTCTGGGGGTGAATCGCCGCGATTCGGTGTCGGTGCTTGCCGCCCGGATTGCTGCGCGTGCCGTCGGCCGTACGCTCGACGACCTGAACGGAATAATCTTCGTCCGTGATGTATCCTATCGTTATAACGACCGCGAGCTTGCGGCCGACAGCGTTGTGATCGTGGGTCGGAACAGCTTGTCGGACAAGTTTATTCGTCTGCGTTCCGATTTTGTCGATGCCGACTACGAGGGGAAAACCTCCTACAAGGAGGTGTTCGCCTACCTGCAACAGCGTTTCCGCGATTACGTTCCGATGCTCGACGGCGGTCCCGGCTGGCAGGCGCAGCATCCCGATACGGTAGAGTTGGCCGACGGATATTCCCAACTTACGGTCAATGTCCGGAAGATCAATCCGCTGGTCAATGCCGTCTCTTCCGGGCTGCAGATCGCGGATGGGTCGCGGTTGCAGCTGCGAATCAATCCGGCGAACGACAAACTTTCGTTCGAAGCGGCTTCGGATTATATCGAGCGGGGCCGAATGTTGGTGACGCGTCTGAATCTGGATGCTCATAACCGGGGCGACTCGCTCGTTTTCGCGGCTTCGACCGAGGATCTTTATCTGAATGGCTTCCATATGAGCCGTGTCGGAATGAGCGGCGGTGCCAAGGATAACAAGCTGGAACTAATCACCGATTTCGCGGATACCCTCGACGATGTTTCCGGTCGGATCGGATTCCGTTCGGAATTCGCTCACGGGCGCGGGCCGGCAGGTAAGGGAATCGATCTCCGGTTGACTCCTTCGTACATCAGCCGGGGAGAAAAGACGTGGAATATCTATACGGACGGTATCACGGCGGATACGTCGCGGATACGCATCGATCGTTTCCGAATGGTCAATGCCGGACAGCAACTGCTGCTCGACGGCGTCGCGTCGCGCCGTTTGCAGGATTCGGTGCAATTAACGCTGCATAATTTCGAGCTGGCGCCTTTCTCGCAATTCACCTCCTCGATGGGCTACCGTGTGGACGGTCGTACCAATGGCTCTGCGACGATGAAAGCGGTACTCGGGGCGGGTGAGGTGCAGGCCGATATCGTCGTGGACAGTATTTCGATCAACGATCTCGCCGTTCCGGCGATCTGGCTGCGCTCCCGGTGGGATTTCGTACAAAACCGTGCGGGTATTCTGGTGCAGCAGCGGGAAAATCTCGATACCCTCGTCCGGGGCTTTTACGCCCCTTCGCAAAAGCGTTATTATGCCCGGGCTACCCTCGATTCGGTAGAACTCTCGGCGCTCGATCCTTTGCTGAAGGGGGTGATCGAGAAGACGGGCGGCAATGCCGACGTCGATATCGCCCTGCGCGGCAGCGGCAAGGAGGCGACTCTTTCCGGACAGATCGCCGTGCGTGATTTCACCACGACGGTGGACTTCACGCAGGTGACTTATACGATGCCCCGGGCCGTGATCGAAGTTAGGAACAACCATTTGACCGCCGAAGGCGTGCCGCTGTACGATCCGGAGAAGAACGAGGGCCTTTTCTCGATCGACCTCAATCTGGAACATTTGTCCAATATCTCCTATTCGGTGAAAGTATTGCCGAAAGAGTTGATGGTGCTCAATACCACTTCGAAGGATAACGACCTGTTCTACGGCCGGATTTTCGCTTCGGGTTCGGCGACGATCGCAGGCAGCAAGGGCGGTGTGAAGATGGACATCGTGGCTACTACCGAGGGCGATTCCGAATTTTATATGCCTCTTTCGGGACAGTCGAATGTGAAGACGGCCGATTTCGTTACGTTCGTTACTCCCGAACAGGTCGATACGACCGACTATCTGGTGCGCAAGAAGCTGCTTTTCCAGCAGCAGGGGCGTAAAAAGGAGTCCACAGGCAGTACGATGGATATTACGATGGCCCTCAATGTGCAGGATAACACGGCTTTCCAACTGGTGATCGACCCGACTGTCGGCAATGCCCTGAAAGGTCGCGGCAACGGTATGCTCAACCTGCATATCAATCCCGGTAACGGTGTTTTCGAGATGTACGGCGACTACACGCTCACCGAAGGCAGTTACCTCTTTACCTTGCAGAATATCATCAACAAGAAGTTCATCATTGAGAGCGGTTCGATGATCCAGTGGACCGGCGAACCTGTCGATGCGCGGCTCGACATCAATGCCGTTTATAAGCTCAAAACGTCGTTGCAGCCTCTGTTGAACACTGTAACCGCCTCTTCGGACGACGACCAGAGCGGTTCCCGGATTTCGGACCGTTCGGTGCCGGTTGATTGTAAGATCCATATCGGCGGTCGTTTGAGCAACCCGCAGTTGGATTTCAGCGTGGTCGTGCCCGTTACAGATATAGAAACGCAGGCTGCGGTGGCCAGCGTGCTCAATACGCAGGAAGCCCAGGCGCAGCAGTTCATTTCGCTGGTCGCACTGGGTACTTTCAGCAATTCCGGCAGTGCCAATATCGGTGCTTCTTCCGGTGTGGCAACGGGTCTGGAGATGCTTACCAACCAGCTTACCAACTGGTTTTCGACAGATGATTACCGGATCATCCTGAACTACCGGGCAGGCTCCGAAATGACCGGTGACGAGGTGGATTTCGGCTTCTCCACCAATTTGATCAACAACCGTCTGCTGGTCGAGGTCGAAGGCAACTACATCATCGACAACAAACAGGCCGTAAGCAACAATGTTTCCAACTTCATGGGCGAAGCGCATGTGACGTGGCTGATCGACAAGTCGGGCAACCTGCGTCTGAAGGCGTTCACGCAGACCATCGATCGTTTCGACGAGAACCAGGGCCTGCAGGAAACCGGTATCGGGATCTCCTATAAGGAGGATTTCAATAATTTCAAGGATCTGAAACAGCGTATTCGGGACCGCTTCACCAACAAGAAACGTCAGAAAAAGCGTCAGGCCCGCCGCGAGGAGCAGGCCCGGCGTGCGGCGGAAGAGGCCCAACGGCAGGAATTGCTTCTGCCGGAAGATCCGCCGGAGCCTGAATACGACTTGGAGCGGGATTGATACGGAAAAAGTAAAACTCGAATAAAATAAATTTAATTCACTCAAAAAGATTATGATTAGTTTGTTGCAGACCGCAGATGCGGTCGTTGTCGCGGAGCAGACCCGCATGGGACTTTGGCAGTTGTTTATGAGCGGCGGATGGCTGATGTGGGTTTTGTTGATTCTGGGAGGACTCACGATCTTTATCTTCGTGGAGCGCTTCATGGCGATCCGTAAGGCGTCGGAGTTCGATATGAATTTCATGAACCGCATCCGAGATTATATTTTGGACGGCAAGGTCGCTGCTGCGGTCGATCTTTGCCGCAAGACCAATACGCCGATCGCCCGTATGATCGAAAAGGGTATCGGCCGGATCGGTCGTCCGATGAGTGACGTGCAGTCGGCCATCGAGAACGTGGCGAACCTCGAAGTGTCGAAGCTCGAAACCAACCTGCCGATCCTGGCGACCATCGCCGGCGGCGCCCCGATGATCGGTTTTCTCGGTACGGTGGTCGGCATGGTGCAGACTTTTATGGATATGGCCGCTGCGGGCGGTACGGTCGATATGTCGCTCCTTTCGAGCGGTATGTACGTGGCGATGATCACGACGGTCGGCGGTCTGCTGGTCGGTATTCCGGCCTACTTCGGTTATAACTACCTGGTGGCCCGCATCGAGAAGCTCGTTTTCCGGATGGAGGCCAACTCGATCGCCTTTATGGATATTCTGAATCAACCCGTTCAAAAGTAATCTGTTATGGCAATCAAACGCGGATCCAAGGTCGATAAGTCGTTTTCGTCGGCTTCGATGACCGATCTGATCTTCCTGTTGCTGCTGTTCATGCTGATCGCTACGACGCTCATCAACCCCAATGCCATCAAGCTGATTCTGCCGAAAAGTTCGAATCAGTTGAAGGACAAGGCGATGACGACGATTTCGATCCAGGATACGGGACATGGATACAGGTATTATGTCGAGACGGAAAACGTCGGCTCGCGCGAGGGCGTGGAGAAAGCCCTCAAGTCCCGGCTGGCGGGACAGGAGAACCCTACCGTTTCGCTGCATTGCGACAAGTCGGTGGCTTTCGACGAAGTGGTGGCTATGATGCGCATGGCCAAGGCCAACAATTTTACGCTCATCGCGGCTACCTCGCCCGAATAGAGTGAAACCCGGGGAATGCCGCCCTGCGGTGTTTTCCTTGTGAGAATTGACCGATGTATTATTACGATCCGAATAACGATAAATCGAACGCGCGTCGTTGGGCGAGCCTCGCAGCTTTGCTTTATGCGCTGTCGATCGCGGCGGCTTTCCTGTTCGTGTCGTTCGATATGGGGCGGGACGAGCTGCTTCCCGGCGAAGGGTTGCTGATCGATTTCGGGACGACCGAAACCGGTCTGGGCGACCGGGACCTGTCGGCTACCGATGTGCAGGCACCGCCGCAGCAGGCGGCGGCCGAAGCGTCGCGGCAGCAGGTCGAGTACGTGACCAGCGAGCGGGAGGAGATCGCCGTGCAGACACCGCAGCCGGAGAAGAAACCCCGCGAGCGGGAGACTCCGGGACAAACTCCGCAGCGCAGCGACGCGCAGCAGCCTGCCGAACAACCCCGCACGGTAAACCGTCGGGCGCTCTTCCCGGGCCGCACGGCGGGGAGCACTTCCACGTCGGAGGGGCCTGCTGCGGGCGAGGGTAACGCCGGGGACCTTTCGGGGGCGCCGGAAGGCAGTCACGACGGCACGGGCCAGAGCGATTCGGGCATTGCCTACGACCTTTCGGGGCGCTCGGTGGTGGGAAAGCTGCCCAAGCCTTCCTATCCGGGCAATGAGTCCGGCAAGGTCGTCGTCGATGTGACTGTCGATGCTTCCGGTCGGGTGACATACGCCTCCTATCGGGCGCAGGGATCGACGACCAACAGCAAGCGGCTGGTCGATGCGGCGGTCGAAGCGGCCCGCAAAGCTCGGTTTTCATCCAGCGAGAGTTTGATGCAGACCGGAACGATTACCTATGTCTTTACGTTGGAATAGATTGGAATGCGCTGCCAATCCGGTTTGCCGTGCGACGTTGCACCGCATCGACTGAAGGCGCGATAACAGCAGCGGACGATGGCTGCGAAAACGACACGAATGATACGTACGATATTATTGATTGCGGCTTCGTGCCTTGCATGGCTCGGGGCCGGCGCCCAGCAATACGAGGGAGCGCACCTGAAATTCGAGAGTTCGTTCCATAATTTCGGGAGCGTACCCCGTTGGGGCGGCGATCTGGTTTGGGAGTTCGAATATACGAACGACGGCTCTGCTCCGTTAGTAATAGTAAGGGCGCAGACTACCTGCTCGTGCCTGAAGGTGAGCCACTCCAAGCGCCCTCTCGCACCGGGCGAAACTGCTGTGATCCGTGTGGTCTATGAACCGCATAAGAACGAACCGGGCACTTTCAGCAAGGTGATCCAGATCTATTCCAATTCGGTTTCGGGGCGGGAGCTGATTACCGTTTGCGGGAACTCTCTGGATACCGAATGATCCGGTGCCGGAAAGGGGTACGTCCCGGAAGCGATCGATAGAAGGGGCGCTTTGATAGGGGCGGTTTCGAGAAGATGTCAAAATGGGATCGGATGTTCGCGTGAACACCGTAAAATAGTTCGACGTATGCCGTTTTGACGATAACCGCCCGGTTTGTAATTCCGATTGCGTCGAACCTGTATTGCTTATGGAACTGTTATTTACGAACTGTACGATTCTGCCCATGACGGCAGAGAAGGAGCCCCGGACTTTCACGGGGGCGGTCGGCGTGGCGGATCGCCGTCTGGCGCTGGTCAGCGACGATCCCCGGCGGATCGAAGCGTTCCGGCGGGAGCATCCCGGGGTGCGGGAGATCGACGGCACGGGCAAGGTGCTCATGCCGGGACTGATCAATACCCACTGCCACGTGGCGATGACCCTCCAGCGGGGCTATGCCGACGACATCGCCCTGATGAAGTGGCTGCACGAATATATCTGGCCTTTCGAGGCACAGCAAACCCCGGACGAAATCGTACTGGGAGCCGAAATGGGTATTGTCGAAATGTTGCTGGGCGGCGTCACGACGTTCGTCGATATGTACTGGCACGAAAACCGTATCGCCGAGGCCGTGCGGCGGCTCGGCATCCGGGCCATGCTCGGAGCGAGCTACTTGGATACGAGTTGGGAGGCTTTTGCCGACGATGTGGAGCGGATGATCGCCACCACGGGCGACTGCGACCGCATCCGGTTGGCCGTGGCGCCCCATTCGCCCTATACCTGTTCGCCGGAGTCGTTGCAGCGGGGCAAGGAGCTGGCACGCCGCCACGGACTCTGGTTCATGACCCATATTTCCGAAACCGAAGACGAGGTGCGTATCGTGCGGGAGCGTTACGGTACTACTTCTGTCCGGCATCTCGATACCCTCGGTATTCTCGACGACCGGACGATCGGTGCGCATTGCGTTCACGTCGATGACGGGGATATCCGCATCCTGCGGGAGCGCGGAGTGGCCGTGTCGCACAACCCCCAGAGCAACATGAAAATTTCGAGCGGTATCGCCCCGATCGCCCGGATGCATAGCGAAGGGGTGCTTTGCACGATTGGCACGGACGGTACCTGTTCGAACAACGACCTGGATATGTGGGACGAGATGCGTACCGCATCGTTCTTGCAGAAAGTAGCGACGATGGATCCCTGCGTGCTGCCTGCCTATGAAATTCTGAAAATGGCGACCGTCAATGCGGCCCGTGCGATCGGTCATGCCGGCGAGTTGGGCGTTATTAAGGAGGGTGCGCTGGCGGATTTCATTCTGATCGATGCGGTGAAGCCGCACCTTATGCCGGTATATAATATGGTGGCGAACCTGATCTACTGCGGCAAGGCTGCCGACGTGGATACCGTCGTGGTGAACGGCGAGATCGTCGTCGAGGGCCGCCGGATCGAGGGCGTCGATCTGTCGAACCTTTGCTTCCAGGTGCAGCATACGGCCGAGGACATTGCCCGCCGTACGGCCGCAGCGAAAAAGTAGGCTTTCAAGGTTGCCCGCAACTGAATGAAAGGGCTGTTCGATAACTTCCCGAAATTGAAAATCACCCCTGCCGGAGTTTATTCCGACGGGGGTGAAAACGTTAAAATAGGACTTGTCAGACAATCCCTCTGTTTCCCGGTATTTCGTCCGTTTATTCGAGCAGCAGCTCTTCCAGGTCGGGAATTGCGGGGAGGATGTAATCGGCTCCGGCCGCTTCCAGTTCCGCCCGGTCGCCGTAGCCGCTGTCTCTTATACACATCTGACGCTG
>ENA-OYWK01001163-OYWK01001163.1-human-gut-metagenome-genome-assembly--contig:-NODE-1163-length-12869-cov-7.186593_pt1 | contig 12869 bp, 13 predicted proteins | sample MGYA00244808_ERZ653392 | MGnify/ENA primary metagenome ERZ653392 (study PRJEB26926, sample SAMN06165125) | human gut metagenome | biome: ENVO:00009003; feature: ENVO:2100002; material: ENVO:00002003...
CTATTAAGTCGTCGGCAGCGTCAGATGTGTATAAGAGACAGCATATTATTGTAATCTTTGCAAGTCCTTTTTAATATTTTTATCAGCTAATGTTTATATAAATTTTATCACAATCCGCTTTACATATTGCGCTGTTATAGGTTATACTATAAATGTGTAAGTGTCAAAAATTTTTGTAACAATAAAATCAAACAAACATAGATTATAAAACCTGATAGTATCTTCTAATCAGTAATAAGTCAGATTGGAGTGTCTATGAAGATTGAAAAGATTAATGAAAATCAGATAAAATGTACTTTAAATAAAAACGATCTTGCATCACGCCAGATCAAAGTCAGTGAACTTGCATACGGCACTGAGAAAGCCAAACTTCTGTTTCAGGATATGATGCAGCAGGCTGCCAGCGAATTTGGATTTCATGCAGAGGATCTTCCTCTTATGATAGAAGCAATCCCTATTCCTGGAGGCAGTATCGTTCTTATTATTACCAAAGTCGAAGATCCGGAAGAACTTGACACGCGATTTTCTAATTTCTCCCCGGATGAGTCGGATGATTATCAGGATAACTATGATGAATTTTTTGATGATATGGACGATATTTCCGATGACACCCTGATGGAGGATGATTCTGCACTTACAGATTTATTCCAACAGATCCGCGACCGTATCAGACAGAGTGTTTCCCAGACGGAAGGAGATTTCGTTCCGCTGAAGGATATTCTTGAGAAATATGACCGGAACGGAATGACTGCTGCACCACCGGCGAATTCCATAACACAGATATTTTCTTTTGACAGCTTAAACACACTTATTTATCTTACCGGTTTTCAGAATGATTTCAAAATGAACAGCAGTCTGTATAAATCTCCGCAGGATAACCGATACTATCTTATTATGGATAAATCTTCGCGCAAAATAGAAGACACATATGAATTCGCAGAATTCTGCACACTCCTTGCCGAATACGGACAGGTGGAAGATGGATCTCCTCTGCGTGAAGCTTATTATAAAGAGCATTTTGACAGATTAATTGCCAGAAAAGCTCTGCAAAAATTACAACAAATTAACCATACAGGAGGACTTAGATAATGGCTCAGATAACAAAGGATATGATTATTGCAGATATTATTGCTGTAGATACAAATTTAATCCCGGTTCTTATGTCAGCAGGTATGCATTGTGTTGGATGCCCGTCTGCCCAGGGTGAATCCTTAGAAGAAGCCTGCTTCGTTCACGGTCTTGATGCTGATGAAGTAGAAGCTGCATTAAATGATTATTTAGCCCAGAACGCTGAATAATCTTAATCTGTAAAAATAGAAAAGACCGCTGCATCATGAATTACAATCCATAATGCAGCGGTCTTTCTGTATCTGTTTTTATCTGAGAATCAGATATCTGCTGCCCGCAGCCTCTAATGTTGCTTTTGCATTGGCATACGGCATTTTGATAATCTCACCCGTCTGGCATACGGTAAATGCCAGGGTATCAATATTTCCCTGATAGCCGGAATACGCTGACAGAATCACACATCCATACTCATTGATCCAGGTAATGACAGGTATATCATTTGCCCCATAATACAGCAATGCCGCAAAATCGATTCCAGATATATCCGTAACCTGATATTCCGAATCTGCCTGTACCTGTTCTAAAGATGCATATCCCCTGGAAACAATTTTTGTCGTATCACTTAATTTCGCCAGATCCGGCTTGTTTATCCTTGCCCATAACAGATTTCCGCTGTCCTCTACAACAACTCCGAATACGGAATTTGCATATGTTATTGCCTCGCTTGCCGTACTGTAAATGCCCTGCAGTCCCTGTGACGCATAAACATAATATTTATTCATGACATATTCGGATTGATCCAGATTTAATGTATTTGCACTGACAAACTGTATACTGTCCGTCTGTACGGCTTCAAATTTATTATCCGAAGTAATGGTATATGGCAGAGTCAGCACTACTTCTGTTTTCTTTAATTCAGTCGAAATTGTATTTAAAGTGACAAGAGCCTTATCTTCGCCTTTTTTGTTTACATATTTATCTTCCGCGGTATCCGTAAAACTTCCATCTGCATTTTTCATCTTTCGCTGGAGTGTCATAACATTTTCTTTTATGGAAACATCTGTTACATAAATATTATCTTTCTGATATGTTTCGATAATATTTGTCTCCTCATCTTCCGGGCTGTCACTGCTGTTTTCCCCATCTCCATAGACCATGACATTGACTTTATACATCGGAAATACCGTCTGTCCGGATGCATTCTGATAAATATCCGACGTATGTGCCGTACCGTAGACCAGATCATTTCCTATAAATCCGATGACTTTAATTCTGTCACCTTCCGGTGCCTGAATTGTATAATCTTTCTTTGCATCCACATCGATGACCCTTATGGTATCTGCGTCATACACGCTTGCATTTTCATGCCATGCCAGAATATTATTGTATTCATTGATGACATAATTTCCCTTTGTCAGCCCGGTAACAAGCTGCATATATTCATTGCTGTCCATGGTCACTGTGTAGATACTGTTTCCAACCATAAAGTACAAAAGATTTTCTTCCGTCATATAGGCAAATTTTCCTACACTGTCCCGGAAGATATCAAACGGACGATCCGACGGTACAAAGATTAATTCCGTTACCTGATTTTCTTTATAATCATACTGGTATAAAGCCACCCCGACCTGACCTTCATGCGCACCCTTCGCCATATATCCGTATACCATAAACATGGTATTTCCCTTTGTATCCGTTGACAGAATCTCAATATCGAATTTCTTATTTTCTATTCTCACATCTTCTTCGGTCAGCTTCTCAAACGAGAACAATTCCGTTACTTTATTTTCTTCCATATCCAGCATAAACAGGCTGCCTTCTTTTACAAAGCTGACATAAGAACCAGTCGGGCTTGTTTTATAGTGAATCTTTAAATCGTCATCCAATCCAAGATTAATTCTTGTGGAAGAAACACTCTGCGTATTCGGATTAAATATCTGGTTTGCCTTTCGCTCATACACATCCAGATACATTCCGGAAGAAACGGTTCTGAGCCTGAAATATTCTGTTACATTATAATATTCTTCTGTGCCGTATTCATCCTGTGCCTTTACCTTATATTGTAATTCATAGCAGCCAATATTTCCGAGGATCTCCTTGATCGTGACGACCGGATCGGTCGCTCTTGTCACTTTCAGATCCCCCCACTGGATATTGTCATAACTGGATTTGATATTTACATTTGCCAGATTACTGCTGTCCGTTGACGGATCGTATTCCAGATAAGCACCATACTTCTCCGTAACCTCTTTGCTGATGGTCAGACGGCTGAAATCATAAACAAATTCCAGCTGCTTTTCAATATCCTGCCCGGACGGATTTTTCAGATGTACATAATAATACACGTTGCCGTGTGTTTCCGTGACAAGGTTTATTATCAGGAGATATTCTGTGTCCTCTTTCATAATATTTGACATATTCAAAGTCACATAGATATCTTCCCCGTCCGTGGTCCATTCTTTTATCTCTTCGCTGTCGATCAGACGTTCCGTATCGACACTTCGCACCTGATAGGAAATGGCGGCAATAACATTGGCATATCTCTCGATATCCAGTGTAACCGTCCCGTCTTCCCCATATGGTGTGAGTGCCTGCCTCATATATTTTCCCTGCATTTCATTGGTGTATCCATTCAGCACATTGATATTCTGTTCCCTGTATTTCATGGTAATAACCGGAAGTGTGGCCGTACTGATGCTCTCCGCCGGGTCTTCTGTCTTTTCATAAGTAAAGACAAAATATGCCGCGATTGTTCCAATCAGCACAATAAGTAAAAATACTAATTTCAAAATTGCAATTTTTATAGCCTTCATTTATAACCTCATCATTGCTTTCTGTAAATCTCTATTCATTTGGTTTATGATAGAATCTGCCCGATATCCGCTCTGTATTCATTACATTTACAAATGCTGCAGGGTCCTTTTCCCTCACTACTTTTAAGACTTTCCTGCTGTCCGTACTTGATATTACCGAGTATACAATCTGTCTCTGTTTGTGGTCATACGGACCTTCCCCTTTCATAATTGTAGCACCGTGATGTGTAATTTCTGATATTTCTTTGTAAATTTCTTCTGCATGATCCGTAACAATAAATAATGTCTGCTCCTGATATTTCTTGTACAGGACGTGCAGCACCTGCGTGGATGCATACTGGAAGATGATGGAGTACAGTGCTTTATCCCATCCGAACATAATGCCTGCCGCCGCAAGAATGATTACATTTATGCCTAATATAATATTAAAGGAATCGATCCCTTTTTTCTCCGATAGGTAGATTGCGATAAAATCCGTTCCTCCGGTTGTTGTGTCCATTATCAGACACAAGCTGATGACAAATCCATTAATTAATCCGCCGAATATGGCAATCAGAAGGACATCATAGGTAATGGCATGCCCCGGTATGATATCCGTCAGCACACTGGTTAACACAATCACAAGGCAGGAATACAGTGTAAATTTCTTTCCGATAAAACGAAATCCTATGTATACAGGAATCATATTTAAAATAACGTTAATCAGGGTAAATGGAATACCTATATGCAGAAAACTCTCTGCCGCTCTCTGTATCAGCAGTGTAAGCCCTGTTACACCGCCCGGATATAACCCGCCGGTATGAACAAATGATTTAATATTAACTGCCATTAAAAAGGATGCAATACACACCACTAACAGCTTTTTTCCATCTTCTTTAAGTGTAAATTTCAAACTATCACCTTCCTGTCCTGTTCTGTATTTCTTCCTCATTATACATGATTTTGCCTTCGTTCGCAATCTTACTTTGGCATTAATTATGTATATTTATCCATCTTATGGAAATAATATTGCAAAACAGATTTTATGAAAATGCCATATGGACGGAAAGGAGTTCTTATGAAAGCAAAAAAACGTATTTTATATATAGGTCTTGCCCTCTGGCTGATTGCTTTCCTGCAAATGATTCATACCGGACTGAATCCGGTTTCGGAAGAGGAAGCCATCGTAACCGCATTTGCGGACAATGATTTTCTGAATACGGTCAGCACCATTACTGCATCCGGTAATTACCAAAACATCTACCTGGCGGATTCCGACCGTGAGGATCTGCTTCTTGATCTTGCCCACAAACTGGGAATCAGCAATTCTCTTGTCTATGATACCGTGACCGAGGCACAGATTACTACCTCTTCTCTGATCCGCTCTTCGGATAATGTATGCACTGTATTAAAATTAATTACAACAGAATCCAGAAAAAATGAGAATGAAATCTCTTTCCGGCATGTCCTGCAGGTTGAGATTGAATTTGATAATTCCCTTGAAAGTGCTTTTTATTATAAAGATTTATTGCGTAAAGCATTTGAATCCTTGGGGGTAAATCCTGATATTTCGGTTCATTTGAAAGGGGAAATGGACGGTTCTTTATCCATGTCCCAGAAGAATATTATTTCAGATAAAATTATAGAAAGTTCTGGTGGCAGAATCGTAACGGAACGCCGCAGCGACAGCCTGTTTACCGTCTATGCCTATACGGATAAAATCGATGATTATGTGCTGAACGGAAGCCTGAAAACAAATCTGAATGTAGCCATTACTTACGATGAAGAAAATGATATCACCGAAGTATACATGGCTACACCATTTATGAATGAAGATTACTGACTCAGCCGGCTGTATTCTTTAGCTGTTCGAACAGTTCCAAATCATCTGCGGTTACCTTCATATTCGTGCATAATTTTTTTCCATCCGCATTGGTAATGCTGATTTCTATGATGCTTCCCTCTCCGATGCTCTGTGATGCTGCTGAAAAGAACATCGGTACTTTCGGATGATTGGATCTGAAACGGTCTAACAGACCTTTTATTTTCATCATTGCCATTGGGTTCAATTTTTTGTTCCTCCTGTTTTGTAATATTTTTCCTTTCCTGACATATATATAAGATAAATTTATCTGCCCTGTGAGGAAATGGAATGAATCTTTGTTCCTGCGAACGGTTGTATCCCGATGCTGAATATCTGAAAACCATGTACCCGAATACTCTGACTCCTGTTTATGAAAAGGTTGCCGATACCTGTGACCGGCTGGAATACGAAGGCAGTCCGATGTTTGATGATTTTCCGGATCGGGAAATGACACTTAAAATTATCCAAGACATTATTGCTGAATTTCCGGAAGAACAGACGAATCCGGAAACCGGTAACTGGTTTCCCGAACTGGTTTCTGTTCTGGTATTAAATGAATTTCTCCACCGGCGTATCCGCAAAAAAGAATTCTAGAAGCAGACTTTTGGGGCTGTCAGAAACCGCCCCAAAAGTTCTGTTTTTTACAGATTAATTTCTATTTTTCTTCCTGTATTGCAATATTGTGTGTATTTTACGCCTGCGGCATCCAGCATACGCTTAGATGCTTTTACACCGTCGGTACCCGCATATTTATCTTCCCCATATACGATTTCTTTTATTCCGCACTGGATAATTGCTTTGGCACATTCATTACACGGAAACAGGGTAACGTATATTTTGCAGCCTTCCAGACTTCCGCCACGGTAATTGAGGATTGCGTTTAATTCGCTGTGCGTGGAATAATAGTATTTATTATCTTCATAGCCTTCCCCGTCACGACTCCATGGAAAGTCATCATCGGAACATCCTACCGGGAATCCATTGTACCCCATGGATAAAATCTTGTTATCCTGGCTTACAATGCATGCTCCCACCTGTGTATTGGGATCTTTGGAACGCATTGCCGATAACGCTGCAACTCCCATGAAATACTGATCCCACGATATGTAATTATCTCTCTTTTTCTCTTTCATGGCCGTCTCCATTTCTTATTCTTCTATTGCATTAATTCTTCTGATATGTCTTTCATCATTGGAAAATGGTGTATCCAGGAATGTGTCCACAATCTTTAATGCAAGTCCCGGTCCGACCACTCTTCCGCCGAGTGCCAGAATATTGGCATTGTTATGCTGTCTTGTTGCTTCTGCCATAAAGCAGTCCGTACATAACGCACAGCGGATTCCCTTTACTTTGTTTGCTGCTATGGAGATGCCGATTCCTGTGCCGCACACAAGGATTCCGCTTTCACATTCACCCTCTGCGACTGCCTTTGCCACCTTCTTTGCATAAATCGGATAATCGGTGGAATCGGTATTATATGTTCCAAAATCCTTATATGCTATGTTTCTTTCGTCCAGATGCTTCATAATCTCCTGTTTCAGTTCAAATCCGCCATGATCACAACCTATAGCTATCATTTTTTCACCCTTCTGCCCTGCGGCAGCCTTTCTTTTTTATTCCTGTAAATCAGCATTTATCAATTTGTACCCGGCGGCCTTGATTAACCTGTTCATAATCGCCTGACCAAGTCCGTCACCATAAAAAGTTTCGCCCAGAATAACATCCACATCTGTTTCATCGAAATCGCGGAGTACCGCATATAAATTAGCTGCTATACTTTCTTCGTTCTCCCTTGACCCGATGGACACGATATGTTCCCCCTGATAATATTTTCTGGATTCGTCCGTACATATTATGCCGGTCTTTTTTCCTGCCTGCTCTTCAAGCTGCTGTCTTTCCCGGATTTTTTTTACCACATTCTCCGTTTTGCCCTCGAACATTGTCAGATCTGCTTTCGGTGCATAATGTTTGTATTTCATTCCCGGTGCTTTGGGTACATAATGATCTGTTTTTATCTCCGTCACTGCTTTCGCCGTGACTACTTTATCCACGGTAACTCTTCCTATTTTCTCTTCCAGCATTTCCTTCGTAATATATCCAGGTCTGAGAATCATCGGCGGTTCTGCCGTCATATCAACAATCGTGGATTCAATGCCGATACCGACTTTTCCTCCATCGATAATCATATCTATTCTTCCGTCCATGTCTTTTCTGACGTGTTCAGCCCTGGTTGGACTCGGTCTGCCGGATGTATTGGCACTCGGTGCTGCAATCAGCACACCGGACTGCCGTATTAATTCCAGCGCAATTTTATGATTCGGCATTCTCACGGCAACCGTATCCAGTCCGCCGGTTGTGCCATATGGCACAGCATCCGTCTTTGGAAATATCATGGTCAAAGGTCCCGGCCAGAATGCTTCTGCCAGAATCCCGGCTTTCTCCGGAATCTTTGCCGCTATGCGTTTCAAATCTTCCGTGTCCGCAATATGTACAATAAGCGGATTGTCCGAAGGTCTTCCTTTTGCCGCATATATTTTTGCCGCAGCCTGGCTGTTTAAGGCATCCGCCCCCAGCCCATATACGGTTTCCGTAGGGAATGCGACCAGTCCGCCTTCCCTTAAGATTTCACCCGCCTGCTGAAAATCGTCATCTTTTATCTGTTCTGCATCAATTTTTTTAATTATTGTATTCACTGTTATTTCTCCCTTACAACAATCGTTTTTCCTATCATGTCATGCAGGGTAAGCCTGTCCTTTGTAAAAAGCATTGTAAAAAATGAGATTACCGGGAAGATTGGAATGGAATTTAACAGGACTTTTCCTAATACTTCTCTCTTAAAAATATTCATGTCATTTTTCTTCTGCCATTCTTTTTTCTTTTCTTCCTCTTCCGGTTCTTCTCCCGGATCCCGCAAAATCATTCTAAGCCCCATAATCTTTTTCCCCACTGTTTTTCCATCAAAAATATAGGCACAAAATGTAGAATAAAATACATAAAACACGATAACAAAAACTGACAGAAACCTGCAGACACTTGCCCCGAAGGACACATTGTATTCCTGATATGTTCCGCCGTCCTCGTTATCAAATGTATTCAGCTTCTCATTTACCTCTTCCGGCAAATCAATCATACTGACCGCCGCAATCGCCGGACTCTCATACCAGATCGGTGTCCAGCCCACATAACTGCCCGTAAACACCAGATACATCACAAGTACCGGTATAAATGCCACCACAGCATCAATCAAAAATGCTGCAATCCTTTTCAATACAGGTGCTTTCAACGGCACCGCCTGATTCATCTCTTTTAACATCGATTCTTCCATGGAATTAACTCCTTACTAAATAAACGAAATTTAGTTAATTGCAAAACTCATAATTTATCTTTATTGTATATGCAAATCAAACAATTGTTAAGAAGGATATAAAGCCCTGTAACATGCTCAATATCCTTATTCCTTAATCTTAATTAAAATGTTCTTCCGTTAATACTTTGTCTTTCTTGCGTCCAAAGAGTTTCTTAAATAAACCACCTTTTTCTGCTTTCTTGATTGCATTATCAATTACGTTTTCGACATGGTTTCTCTGGATTACCAGAGTTACTCCGTATAACTGGTCAATTTTTGCATGAAGTGCAAGAAGTCCGATTTCATCGATTTCATAACCTTTTTCTTCTGCGTATTCCTGTGCAATGGCAACCCAGTCTTTAATCTTATTCTGTTTTACTACGATACGGTTTGCAAAATAGTCACGGAGTTCACCATGTCTTTCCAGAAGTTTGTCCGCATTTACTTTTTCATCTTCAATGACGATGATTCTGGAATCTCTGTCATTATCGATAGCATCCAGAAGTTCCTCTAAGGTATCATCATCCATCAGACTGATGTTTTCAATAAACAGATCGCTTCCTTTTAATTTATCAAAGTAGACTGCCATTTCTTTACCGATTAATTTATCGGCACTGATCTTTGCAATTTTGCGGTTATTATTTCTCTTTATCTTGTTTACTACTTTGATAATGTCAATTCCAAGTGATGTTTTTCCACTTTTTGCATCACCCATGATAAATATGTTGCAATTATCATCTACAATGACGTTCTGGAGTGTTCTTAACATCTGTTTATCCAGCCCCTGGACACCGGAGTATTTTCCAATAAAGTCTTTGATAATCTGCTTGATTTCCTGATTGCTGAGCGGTTCTTTTTCGTCCTCATCGTCTTCGGATTCCTGATCTTCCTGCTCATCCTCATCGTCTTCCGGTTCTTCTTCCCTGGATTCTTTGATTTCTCCGTCCTCGTCCGTTTCGTCTGGCTCTTCGGAATCTTCTTCAAAATCAGAAGAATGTTTAATCAGGTTCTTATCTATTTTGAGTTCTGTAACAGTTTCAAACGGATCTATTTCTTCATTTTCTTCTGTTTCTTCGTCCTCTTCTTCTGTTACAGCTGCTTCCCTGACTTCTTCCGGCTCTTCTGCTTCGTCCTGAACGGCTTCCTCCCCGATGATTTCCGGTTCGTCTGCTTCGTCATATTCTTCTTCAATGATTTCCAGTTCTTCCGGCTCTTCATATTCTTCTTCTATGACTTCTGGTTCGTCTGCCTCATCATATTCTTCTTCAATGATTTCCAGTTCTTCTGGCTCGTCATATTCTTCTTCTATGACTTCCGGTTCGTCTGCTTCATCATATTCTTCTTCAACGACCTCTGCCTCTTCCGGCTCATCAACCTCGTCCAGTTCTACAGCAGGCTCTTCTTCATCCAGTTCCGGTTCTGTTTCAATATCATCTTCCTCGTCCACCTCTGGAACATGATATTCACCCTCTTTATTAAAGAAATCATCCAGTGACATCTGACCTTCGATCTGCTCTTCTTCAATATCTTCCTCTGGTTCTTCAAATCCAAAGGAATACTGTCCATCAAAGCTTTCTTCCAGTTCCGGTTCGTCCTCAACTTCTTCGATTTCCGGTTCTTCTGCAGCTTCCTCAACGTCTTCAATTTCAGATTCTTCTGCAACTTCCTCAGCTTTTTCGATTTCAGGCTCTTCTACGGCTTCTTCTGCCTCTTCGGTTTCAGGTTTTTCCTTAACTTCCGGCTCTGTCGTTGCTGCCGCAAATAAATCGTCAGAGAATAAACCTTCCATCAGTTGCTCCATTACACCCGGTTCTACTTCTACTACTGTTTCCTTTGTGCTGTCTTCCGGTTCTTCTTCTGGAATTTCTTCTTCCTCGGTTACTTCTTCTGGAATTTCTTCTTTCTCAGCAACCTCTTCTTCTGCATGTTCTTCCTCTGCAGACTGCTCCTCGACGATTTCTTCGACAGGTTCTTCTACAACCTCTTCAACTGGCTCTTCCACCGTTTCTGCGGTTTCTTCGACTGCCTCTTCTACAGTTTCCTCTGCCGGCTGTTCCTCGACAGCTTCTTCCTCTACTGGCTCTTCCACTGTTTCTTCTGTTTCCTCGATTTCCGGTTCTTCTTCCGGGAGTTCCTCTTTTATTTCTTCCCGCTTAATTGTTTTTTCTTCAACAATATAAGCTTCCTCCGGCTCTGACTTCTTCTCTTCCTTTACCGGCTGTTCTTCCCTTTCAAAAGAAACCTGTTCCGGAATCACAAGTTTCCGTGGATCAAAGACTTTTGTATCGCCCAGATTCTTCTTGCTTCTGGTTGTCACAAATATCTTTGTATCGCCTAAATCATCTTTTTCTTCCTCTTCTTCAAATTCATCATCAGCGACCGCTGCCATTCCCTGCTTGCGCTGATTTTCATAAGTCATGGCATTCAAAGCCATTCTTGCAATGTAGTCATCCGCATCTTCTGCAGCACCGTCTGCTTCGGAATAATCGTCCGGTTCTTCCGACTCTTTCTTCTGAAGCGGTTTGAAGAGTTCTGCGGCTTCATCCTTTGCTTTTTCTCCCTTCGCAAAGATCTGATCCATGCTTTCTTTCAATGCATTCTGGATATTCTGCGTATTGTATTTATTTGCAACATCAACCTCTTTGACCTTGATTTCTTCGATCTTAATATTATTCTGTGCAGATTTTTCTCTCCATCTTGCCTCATATCTCTGCTGCTGGCTTTTTGTCAGCGGAGTATAGATCATCTTAAGATCCATTGCCTTGTCCACATATTTGCCATCGCTGAACCACAACATAACCGTATCACACTGCTCGATACATTTATCACGCTGGCCGGTTTTATGATAGAGCTTTGCCAGTTCAAATGCCCATCTGTCATCCATATCCTCTTCAAGATACTGTTCCAGTATGGAAATCTGTTTTTCTAAAGGCTCGCCTTTTGCCTTTGCCAGTTCATACTGCAGCAGATATTTGGAAATATCTCTCGGTGCAGCGGATACAAAATCATCATAAAAATCCTCCGCCTCATCGATCTTTCCACATTTAATGCATACTTTTACCAGTTTGTATGCAATCTGTCTGCCCAGGCCGCTTCGATCATATGCCAGCTTGAGATTTTCCCTTGCCTGCTCATAACGTCCGCTTGCCTCGTACACATCTGCGATCAGCACAATCGTCTGGTTATTCTTTACTTTATACCAGTCTATCGTATCTGCAATGCGTGCCGCCGTTGCATAATCTTTTTTTCTGATAAGTTTCTTTATCTGCTCAAGTTTTACATTGTATTCGTATTTATCCATCTCATTTTCCTTTCTAAAATCTTACCAAAGTATTATTTTCCCCGATAATCAAGCTTTCGTAAGTAAATCAAAACTTTATACAGTATAATAACATAATCCCACTCAGGTTTCAATCAGTCTGCTTAAATTGATTCGCCAAATTCGGCATTATTTCCCATTACCAGATCCAGCACACCCTGTTCATATGTCATCGTTGTATAATCGAGTTTCTCGCTGTCCACACTGCTGTAATAATCCACAACCACCGTCTGCTGTCTGCCGTTTACCAGCTTCTGTCCCAGGACATAATTCACATCGAATCTTCCCGTAATCGCCGGTGTTGCACCCCTGCATGGAACAATCAGCTGCACATTATTGGTTTTCAGCATTTTGAAAATAGGCTCCCAGATATAGATATCTTTTGCCGCCCCAAACGGGTTATCAATAAATATTACTTTTTTCAGTGCGATACCTGTCTCTTATACACATCTGACGCTGCCGACGACTTAATAGGTGTAG
>ENA-OYWK01001165-OYWK01001165.1-human-gut-metagenome-genome-assembly--contig:-NODE-1165-length-12862-cov-9.939799_pt1 | contig 12862 bp, 9 predicted proteins | sample MGYA00244808_ERZ653392 | MGnify/ENA primary metagenome ERZ653392 (study PRJEB26926, sample SAMN06165125) | human gut metagenome | biome: ENVO:00009003; feature: ENVO:2100002; material: ENVO:00002003...
CGTTCGATTTCGTTCTTATTGGCTACCTGTGCTATTGACTTTGCTTAATTGGTCTTTGCAAAATACTTGTTGGGAACACCCAAACCCTTGAACTGCATCCCGTGGATGCAGGCTGTTTTAAGCAAACAAAAAGGGAAAATTGTTTTACTTCTTGCGGAATTCCCCATACAGCCACTCTGCCAATGCCGACATAATAGCCTTGTACTTGCTGGTGTCCTCAAACAGGGAAGAGAAGGTGTCCTGCGCTTCGAGATAGCTGTCCTGTGCGGCAGTATCAAAAGCCTTGGGGAAGATGCTCTCGGTGAAGATCTGCGGGTCGGAGCTGCGCGCCAGCTTTGCCAGCTTTGGGTCGGCCAGCAGACGGTCATGCAGGGCGGTAAGCAGCACCCGGTCGGCATTGGTGAACTCACCCTTGAACTTCTCGTTGATCTTCAAAATGATCTCGTCCAGCGGTTCCTTTGGGTCGTGGCCGAGAGCGCCCTTTTGGGTGACCGGCTCGTAGACGCCTTTGGCGTGTTCCAGCTCGATGGCACCGGCAAAGGTCTTTTGCAGCTTGTAATACTCCAGCTGCAATTTGCCCTCCAGATCCAGCGGAGAGACCTCGTCCGGCGGCAGCAGCTTGAGCAGGTAAGCGCAGAATACGTTCTCCTTGTGCAGCTCTTCATCGAACATTCGTGCCACCTGTGAAACGTAGCCGTACCACTTGACAAGGCTGCGCAGCAGGCGGCGGAACTGGTACCGCTCGGCCTGCGTTTTCTGGTTGTAGCGGTCAGCCACCGGCTTCAAGACGCTGCTCATGCGGCCCACGGCGTTTTTATCCTGCTTGGTGCTGCGGAAATACTCCTTGGCAAAGGCTTCCACGTCTGCATCGGAATAGACGGCAAAGCTCCGCAGCTCCTTCTGGGTCTTGTAAATGAGGTCGGTGTTGACCTCCTGCTCCAGAAAGGTTTCCTGATAAAACGGCTGGAATGCCTCCCGGATGTCCTCTGCCTTGTTCACAAAATCCAGCACAAAGGTGTCGGTTTTGCCGGGACAGGTACGGTTCAGACGGGAGAGAGTCTGCACTGCCTTGACGCCCTTCAGCTTTTTGTCCACGATCATGGTGTGGAGCAGCGGTTCGTCAAAACCGGTCTGGTATTTTTCTGCCACGATGAGCACATTGAAGTTGTTGTGGAACTCCTTTTTGGTCTGGCTCTCTGCAATGTGGCTGCCATCGGCGCGGACGTTCAGGGACTGCTCTGTGTACTCCACGCCGCCGTCCGGTACGGCACCGGAAAATGCCGCTAAGATCTGCACATCATCATAGCCCTGCTCCGCAATGTAGCGCTTGACCTCGTGGAAGTACCGCACCGCCGCCAGCCGGGAGGAGGTGACCACCATCATCTTGCCCCGCCCGCCGATCTTGTGGCTGGTGGTCTCCCGGAAGGTCTCTACAATGATCTTTGCCTTCTGGCTGATGTTGTAGGGGTGCAGCTCTTCATACTTACGGATAAGCTTTGCCGCCCGGCTGGCGGGCAGGTCGGGGTTGTCTGGGATGGTCTTGGCAATCTTGAAGCAGGTGGAATAGGTCATGTAGTTTTGCAGCACATCCAGAATGAACCCTTCTTCAATGGCCTGCCGCATACTGTAAATGTGGAAGGGGTGGTGGCTGCCGTCCGGATATTCGGTGCCGAACAGTTCCAGCGTGGCGGCTTTTGGGGTGGCGGTAAAGGCAAAGAAGGACAGGTTCTTGTGCCGCCCGTGGGAGGTCAGTTCCTTCACCAGTGCATCCTCCGGGTCGATCTCGTCCTCCGCTTTGCCCTCCAACTCGGCGTATTCCCGCAGTGCGTCCTCGGTGTCGGCAAGGGCGGCTTTCAGCTTCAAAGCAGAGGTGCCGGTCTGGGAAGAGTGCGCTTCGTCGATGATAACGGCATAGTTCTTCCCGGCGGTCTTGTTTACCTCAGTATAGATGACCGGGAACTTTTGCAGCGTGGTGATGATAATGCGTGCGCCATTGTTGATGGCATCCCGCAGGTCGCCGGAGTTTTTGTCCTCGCCGATGGCCTCCACCGCACCCAGCGTATGGTCAAAGCCGGAGATGGTCTCCTGCAGCTGTGCGTCCAGCACGGTGCGGTCAGTCACCACGATGACGCTGGCAAACACCGGCTTGTTCTCGGTGTTGAATAGGGAAGCCATCCGGTACGCCGTCCAAGCAATGGAGTTGGACTTGCCCGACCCGGCGCTGTGCTGGATGAGATAGTGCTGCCCGGCACCCTTCTGCCGCACATCTGCCACCAGCTTGCGCACCACGTCCAGCTGGTGGTACCGGGGAAAGATCAGGGTCTTGCCGTCCTGCAGGCTCATGAACTTTTGCAGGATGTCCATCATGCTGTCCTTCTGGAACACTTCTTCCCAGAGGTAGGCGGTAAGGTAGCCGTTGGGGTTGGGCGGGTTGCCTGCGCCGCCGTCCCGCCCGGCACCGTTGGAGCCCTGATTGAAGGGCAGAAAGCGGGTGTCCTTGCCTGCCAGCCGGGTGGCCATCCACACCTCGGTCAGGTCTACGCAAAAGTAGCCCAGAATGCGCTTGTTGAACTGGAAACACACCTCCCGCGGGTCCCGGTCGTGCATCCACTGCTGCTTGGCGTTCTCCACGGTCTGCCCGGTGAACTGGTTCTTCAGCTCAAAGGCGAATACCGGGATGCCGTTTACCGCCAGCACCATGTCCACCGAGTTGTGGGTGGTGTCGGAGTAGAACCACTGCCGGTTGCAGGTGATCTCGTTTTGGGCGTAGCGCTGGGCGTCCTTCTGGTTCAGCGCGGACTCCGGCTGAAAATAGCACACCCGGAACCGCCGTCCCCGGTGCTTGAACCCATACCGCAGCACCGAAAGCAGTCCGTCCGCATCGCAGGCATTGTTAAAGGCCGTGCAGAACTTCCGCACTGGGTTTACCGGGTTCTGCTTTTCAAAAAATGCCCACTCGTTTGGCTGGGTCTTTTGCACAAAGCGGATCAGGGTATCCACAAATAGCCCCAGCTTGGGGTCGTAGCAATCCCCGTTACGGGTGTAGCCCCCGGCAGGGGAGAGCAGCGCCGCCGCAATGTCCGATTCAAACTGCTTTTCGGTGGTGATGAGGGGCATGGTTAGACCTCCTTTACTTGTAACGTTTGATGAGTTCTTTTGCAAATAGAATGGCGATATCTTCTTTCGTGCGTCCATCTGTACGAATTGCTTGAATTTCACCTAAAGTGGGATATTTTTCTTTTAACTGGTCAAAGGTGATATTATACAGCAATGGGAGAACGATTTTTTGACCATTGACATTTTGGCGCTTCAAAAATTCATCAAGTTCGCGCTCTGTCCATTCACGTCCAAAGAAGTTTTCGGAGATTACTATAATAGCAAACTCCGATTTCTCTGTTCCATTAAGAATAACTTGCTTCCAGTTATCACCCCAAGAAAGAACTTCGGAGTCGTAGAAAATATTGATTCCCAATTTCCGCAAGGTTAGATACAACTCATCTACATAATCGGATTTATCGGCATTCGCATGAGAAATGAAAACGTCGAATTCTTTTCGGGAGGGTTTAGTAGGTGCGCTTTCTGCTGAGGTAGCTGTTGCAAGAGCCTTTTCTTTGTTATCAAAGTAAGAAATTCCTTGTGGTGTTAAGGTGGCTTCCCACTCGCCTAAAATATTCGCGTGTGGATAAGTGACGACACCATACATACGAAGCTTTTCAAATTCAGGGATTAAAGTGGTTCGATACGGTGCGGGAACGTCGTCGGAAGAACCCTGAACATGGCGCAGTTTATTTCCGTCATATTTTTTTAGAATAGCGGCAAGGACTTCCTCGGAAGCAGCATCCATAATTCGCATTCCATTTATAGAAGGTTGTCCATTCACAATTGAAGATGCAACCATTCGGCGAGTTTCTTCATCAAATTTTCGTTTTGCTTCCCATTCCATACTCACTTGCTTCTTCTCCTCATCTTCAATCCAATCATCGAAATCATGTAAATTTCCAAGAACCAAGAACATATTTGTGCCATCAACATCAAGATTTTTGATATATCCCTGTTCTTGCAATAAATCAAGAACTCTTTTCATGCGGATGGCATCAGCATCATCCAAGCACAAGCAATCGTCATCTTGAGCGAGTGCTTTGATTTCTTCCCACTGCTTTTTCTCGCGTTCAGATAATATTGCACTCATATTCTACACCTCCCTCTTCCCCGTTACAACCTCATAAATCAAACTTTTCTTATAGCTTTCCAGCTCTTTTACCAGTTGCTCCTTCTTTGCAATCAGTCCATCAGTCTCGGCACACTTGGCATCAAGGTAGTCAGCGATTTCCTGTTGCTGCATTGCATCTGAAAAATAGGGAACAACAACATTTTTTATTTTTGTGGATGTGATAAGCGGTTGGGCATTAGAGGTATTGAGATTATTTAGCTGGCAATGTCCGATAACATAATACATGTATTTTGCATTACATGTGGGTAGTACGATCAGAGCGTTATCTGTTGCCCATGATTTGCAGGTGGTATGTGTAACGCAACCACATCTGGCACCAACCCGGCCAATGATAAGACTACCTTCGGAGGTATTATATTGTGAACAGAATCCGATAATTTCGCCGCCGCCATATACGGGGTATTCACCAAAATCAGAAAGTTGCTCGTTTCGGATAGCTTCACCAGAAACAATGGAAATCAGATATTTTAACTTTACACTATGGGGAGAAGAAAACATAGCAGGGGTGCCTTCTGTAACAGCCTGTGTAATAACTGCCTGCTTGAACTTTTTGTACTCCTCGATGCTGGCGCGAGTTTTAGAAAGCATGGTGTCAATTTCAGTGCATTTTGCATTCAAATATTGAGCAGACCGAATCTGAACCTCTTTAGGAGGAAGGGCAAGTAACATATTTGAAAAATCCCAGTACTGGATATTCTTGCCCTCACGAATGCCGACAGTAAGGCTGTTTATTTTACTGATAAAACCGTCTGATTTGAAAAGATACCGAAAAAAGTCATTGGAAAGGTCTTTGGTGGCATGAAATACCTGATATGCAGGGGAACATACACCCTCATAATTTGAAAACTCAAAGCCGCCTTGAAAACTACGCAGACTGATTACGAAATCTCCAATATGGATTGTTTTGAAAGCTCGTAAATCCGTGTTTTCTTTGACTTGAACAACGCCCTCTAACTGACTTTGTGGAATAACACCGTATTTTTGAGTAGGAGAGAGAAGAACAAGAGCAGAGTTTCCTTTTTCGTTCCGTTGAGCAAAAAGATACTTAGCCTTTACAACCTCCCACCCCTCCGGGATCTCCCCAATCCATTCAATGCCGCAGTCTTTCATTTTACGCATTTTCTGTACCATGCTTTCCGTATTCTGCAACCAGATAGTTGACAATTGCACTACAGGTGACCATCATGAGTTTGGCTTCTTCAAAAGTAACAGTGCTTTCGACTTCACTTTCGCCATGGCGAACACCACCTTGATCACAAGCGTATCCATACAGTTTGCTGATACCTTCTCTAAGACTGGAATGAATTTTAAGACCATGTTCTTCTAAGTGCTTTACCGCTTTTCCTAGGGTGGCGCCATTGTCAGAACCCACGATTGTTTCGCATACAGATTCTACAGCACTAATACTTTCCTTGACACAATTTTTGTAATCAGGATGCTCACGATCAGAAAGAAAACCAAGCGCTTTTTGAAGCTGAACTCGTGCTCCCTCAAAAGGTGTCTGACAGGCTTTTTCAATTTCCTGCATTTCAGTTTTGTCGGTTATAGGCACAATTTTGCCAGCAATGAAGCGATAGCCAACGTACTCTTCTTCAAACAACGAATTTAGAGCTGTGTACATCCCTTTTGAAAAGTCTGACGTAGTATAACGAGAAATCCAATTACAGGTGAACCAGAGAATGTCGAAAACTTCATTGTAAGGGGCCTCTAAAATGACTTGGGATATTTCTGTAAAATCATTTTTCCAAGGATAAATTAAATCAGGGTCTCTGCGTACAGAACGTCCAAAGACATTTGAAAGTAAGGAACGACAGAAATCGCTTCCCATGAAATTACGACGACTGTCGTTATATGGTGGTTTCAAAATGTAAAGAAAATTATATCTGCCATTTTGAGCAGAATCAAAAATCGTACTGCAAATTGAAAAAAGCTGATTACCTATTAAAGTTCGGGTCTTATCATCTAAGTCGTCAATTTGCATTTTTGTATTACATGGGTTGAATCCCATATCTTCACTGAATCCACCGCGGACCTTAATCATGCTTTTCCGTTCGTTTTCGCTCATTTGAAAAATCCTTTCTATAAGTTTGTGCAGATTTTGCACAAACTGAGTAAAGTAAAAGTGGAAGAAGCAGTTTCCAAAATGGAAACAACTCAAATCAGGCTTTATGGAACAGCTCTGCCAGCCCGGCGGAGATATCCTGTTCCAGTGCGGTGATGCGCGCCACGATATCCTCCACGGCTTCCGGTGCCTGATACTCATAGAAATAGCGGGTCATGGGGATCTCGTAGCCCACCTTGGTCTTGCTGTGGTCGATCCATGCGTCGGGGGCGTAGGGCAGAACTTCGCGGGCAAAGTAGGCGTCGATATCCTGCACCAGCGGCACGTTTTCAGTGTCACGCAGGCTGGTGTCCGGCACAGGTTTGCCGCGCTTCAGAATGATGTTGCCTGCCTCGTCCCGCTGGGGGCGCTCCACCACGATCTTGTTGTAGCCGAACTCCACGCTCTCGAACACCTTGCTCTCGCAGTAGATGCCGTTTTTGTCGCCGTACACCTTGCCGTTGGCAAACTCGCCGTAGGCGGTGACGATCAGTTCCCGACAGGCATCGGTGATGTCGTTGCGCTTGGTGCCGATGCTCTTGCGGCGGGGCTCAAAGCAGTGGCTGGCGTCAATAAGTTGCACCTTGCCCGCACGGTGGGCGGGCTTATCCTTGCTGAGCACCCAGATGTAGGTGGAGATGCCGGTGTTCATGAACATATCGGTGGAAAGCTGGATGATGCAGTCCAGCCAGTCGTTTTCCAGAATATACTGCCGGATGTTGCTGGGCCCGCTGCCGGCATCGCCGCTGAACAGGGGAGAGCCGTTCTGGATAATGGCCATCTTGCCTTTGTTTGCCAGCTTGGCAAGGCCGTTCAGCACAAAAAGCTGCTGCCCATCGCTGATCTTGGGCAGACCGGGCGCAAAACGCCCCATCTCGCCGCGGGCAGCCTCGGCTTCCACCGCCTTCTGCTCCCGCTTCCAGTCAATGCCGAAGGGCGGGTTGGAGATGATGTACTGGAAGGTGAATCCGGGGAACTGATCCTCCGACAGGGTGTCACCGAACCGCATATTGTTAGGGTCGCCGCCCCGGATCATCATGTCCGCCTTGGCGATGGCAAAGGTGGAGGGGTTGAACTCCTGCCCGAAGCAGGTCACCTCAATGTCGCTGTTCAGCTCGTGGATGCGCTCCTCCATGCAACTCAGCATCTGGCTGGTTCCCATGGCCATATCGTAAACGGTCATGCTGCTGGTGTCGAGGTCGGCTTCGGACAGCAGCAGGTCGGTCATCAGGTAGATGATGTCCCGGCTGGTGAAGTGGGCTCCGGCTTCCTCCCCAAAGCTCTCGGAGAACCGTCGCACCAGGTCCTCAAAGATGTAGCCGCAGTCCACGGCGCTGATCTTGTCCGGGCCAAGATAGCCCTTCTCAGAGCCGAACTCCTTGATGACGAGGTAGAGGGTGTTGCTCTCTACCATCCGCTTGATGATGTTGTCAAAGTCGAACTTTGCCAGCACGTCCTGTGCGTTGGCGGAGAAGCCAGACAGGTAATCCCGGAAGTTGGACTCAATGTTGTCCGGGTCTGCCAGCAGGGTCTCGAAGGTGAACCGGCTGGTGTTGTAGAACTGGTAGCCGGAAGCCTTCTGCAAAAAGCCGTCGATGACCTGAAGCTTTTTCACCTTTTCGTAGGTGTCCAGCACTGCCTGATGGGTGGGCAGCAGGCAGTCGTGGAACCGCTTCACCACGGTCATGGGCAGAATGACCAGACCGTACTCGTGGGGCTTGAACGGCCCCCGCAGCATATCGGCTACGTTCCAGATCATGGCGGCTTTTTCGGCAATGTTGGCACCTACGGCGGTGATCTTATCGTTTGGCATACGTTGCTCCTTGTTTTTATGATAGGTGGACATCCTGATTTTACAACAATGGGTGTCCTATAAATCGGATGGCAGGACGTTTTTCCAGAAAAAATGATTCTTGCATCTATTGTACCACGGATTTTGTAGAATGACTATATTTTGCCAAAAAGAAATGCCCGCCTGAAAACCAGACGGACATACTGTAAATCATATCATCTGAAAATGCTTCAAAGCCTCCACAATCGCATCCTCTTTCTCCTTCGGACACTGAGGTTGCTTTGTATTTTCGGACTTCGCCTTATGGTGGTTTTCCCGTACCTCCAGACCACATTTCTGCTTGACCTGTGAGATGTACAGGGAAGATACCTTCAGCCCGGTCTGTTCCAACACACGGACCTTGATTTCAGGATAAGTCGCACCCTTTTGCAATCCGGAGGTGTCCATGCCCTCCAAGGAGAACGCTACACGGACTTTTTTGAAGTCGATCTCACCCTTGGAAAGTGCAATGACACATTCCACGTGCTTCGTCCTCGGAAACAGATCCACCGGCTGGACCTTCTCGGCGCGGTAGCCTTGTGTTTCCAGCCACTTGGCGTCTCTTGCGGCGGTGGAGGGGTTGCAGCTGACGTAGACGACCCGGCGGGGGGACATGGCGACGACGGCGGAAAGGGTGGCCTCGTCACAGCCTTTGCGGGGCGGATCGAGGACGATGACGTCGGGGTGGAGGCCCTCGGCGGCGAGCTGAGACGCGGCCTTGCCCGCGTCGGCGCAGAAGAAGCGGCTTCTGGCGGCGACGGCTTCACCCATGCGGGCCGCGTTGGCCTTGGCGCTGTCAATGGCTTCGGGGACGATTTCCACGCCGATGAGTGAGCGGCAGCGGTCCACCATCGAAAGGCCGATGGTACCCATGCCGCAGTAGAGGTCCAGCAGAAGGTCGTCCGGCTGGAGCTGAGCGTATTCGGCGGCGATGCCGTAGAGTTGCTCGGCGGCGAGGGTGTTGACCTGATAGAACGACAGGGGGCCAAGCCGCACCGGAACGCCGCAGAGGGTGTCCTCGATGAAGCCGGGGCCGCAGAGGGTGTGGGTCTCTGTGCCCAGAATGACGTTGGTGTTTCTGGGGTTGACGTTCACGAGGACGGTGGCAATGTCCGGGAACTGTGCGGTCAGCTGCTCGACGAGCTCGGCGCTGTGGGGAAGCTTTGCGCGGGTGCAAACGATGCAGACCATGATCTGGCCGCTGTGCGCACCCCGGCGCAGGAAGATGTGCCGTACCAGGCCCTTGCCGGAAGCCTCATCGTAGGGCTGGATGCCGTGTGCACCGAAAAAGCTGCACAGTGCGTTGCCGATGTCGTTCAGGATGCCGGGCTGCAGCTTGCAGTCGGGGCAGGGGACGATGCGGTGGGTGCGTCCGGCGTAGAAGCCGATGCAGGGCGCGCCGTTCTTGTCACGCCCGACCGGGAACTGGACCTTGTTGCGGTAGCGGTCCATTTCGGGGGAGGGGAGAGCGTCCAGCACCGGCACGTCCAGCCCGCCGATGCGGCGGAACGCATCGACGACGTTTTCCTGCTTGGCCCGCAGCTCGGCGGCGTAATCCAGGTGCCGCAGGCTGCAGCCGCCGCAGGGGCCTGCTACGGCGCAGTCCACGGGGATGCGGTCCGGCGAGGGGGTGCGCAGGGTGTCCAGAATGCCGAAGGCATAGCGGCCGCAGTCCTTGACGATGCGGATGTCGGCTTCATCGCCGGGGGCGGTGCCGGGCACGAACACGGCCTCGCCGTCCGGCGAGTGTGCCACGCCGCTTCCGTCGTTGGAAAGCCGCTCGATGGTCAGGGTCAGCACCTGATTTTTCTGTAAGGGCATGGGGATTCTCCTTTTGTGGTGGGGTTATTCCGAGGCTTCGGGGGCGTCGGTCTGGGACGCCAGATACTTGCTGGGCGGCACGCCTTTGGCACGCTTGAACACCCGCGAGAAATAGAACTGGTCAAAGAAGCCGACTGAGATGGCGACCTCGGCAATGGACAGGTTGCCCGCGCGCAGCAGCTTGCAGGCTTCGTTGATGCGGTATTCGGTCAGATAGTCGATGGGGCTTTTGCCCACATTCAGCATGAACACCCGGTAGAGATGGCTGCGGGAGACTCCCACGCTCTTGGCCACATCGTCGATGGAGATATCGTGCGAGTAGTTGAACTGGATGTACTTGATGGCGTTCAGCACATACTGGCTCGAAGACGAAGTGCTGTGGGGCTTCGACTCGCTGGTCTCCTTCATCAGGGAAGAGATGAAGAGATAGAGGTAGCCCACCATGGCGGCCTCATCCTGGGGCTGAAGCCCGCGGGAGGAGTAGATGTTGGTCAGGGCCGTCCGCATCCCTTCGGGGTCGCTGGTGTGGTGGACGGGGCGTTCGTCTGTAAAGGGCAGCTGTGCGGCCAGTTTGTGGGCACAGGCCCCATTGAAGCCCACCCAGCTGTACTCCCACGGCTGCTGCTCATCGGCTGTGTAGCGGATGAGCTGGCTGGGCCGGGCAAAGAAGAGGTCGCCGGGGACCACCTCAAACGTATGGCCGCCCACCTCAAAGGTTCCCTTGCCGGAAACGACCAAATGGATGAGGTAATGGTCCCGGATGCCGGGGCCCCAGGTCTGGCCCGGAGCACACCGCTCCAGGCCGCAGTTAAAGATGGACAATTCGATGTTGTTGGTGTAATTCTGCTTGAAGGACTGTTTGTAAACGTCTGCCATGTGGCTCTCCTCCCATCCGCTGCATTCGTAATTCCAGTATATCATAATTGAACCTGCAAATTCAACAAAAGTACATCCGAATCTTTGACTTTCGCGCCAAAATTTGTTTTTTTGCAAAATCAAATTGCAAAATGGGGACGCTTCGATTACAATAGAGTTATCTTTTACAAACAGACTGCGGGTTTTCTTTGGGGAGGAACAGCCATGGCGACCAGTATGCAGCTCAGACGGGAGATCCTGGCAGGCGGGCGTGACGCCGCACTTGCCGCACTGTATGGGGCAGACCCGGCGGTGTTGGCGCGGCAGCGGCAGCGCTACGCGGACGCGCTGGAACAGTTCGAACGATACTTCGGGCCGGGCCGGCAGGTGCACATCTACTCGGCACCGGGGCGGGCCGAGCTGGGCGGCAACCACACCGACCACCAGCACGGCTATGGTCTGGCGGCAGCTGTGATGCTGGACCTGATCGCCGTGGCGTCCCCCAGTGACGACGGCTTCATTCGGGTGAAATCCCGCGGGTTCAACAAGCTGGACGTTATCGACCTGAGCGAGGCGGAGCCGCAGGACGGTGAGAGCACCCATTCGGCCAGCCTCATCCGGGGCATCGCGGAGGGCTTCCGGGCCAGGGACAGGGCCGTGAATGGTTTTGATGCCTACACCGCCAGCGATGTGCTGCGGGGGTCGGGCCTGTCCAGCTCGGCGGCGTTCGAGATGGGGATGGCCGTCATCCTGAACGGCGAGTACGGCTGCGGTCTGCCGACGCCGGAACTGGCGAAGATCTGCCAGTATGCGGAGAACACCTACTTCGGCAAGCCGAGCGGCCTGCTGGACCAGCTGACCAGCGCGGTGGGCGGCGTCATCTTTGCGGACTTTGCCGACCCGGCCCAGCCGGACATCGAGAAGATCCACGCCGCCGGACTGCTGCCGGAGGGGATGAGCCTTTGCGTTACCGACACGCGCGGCAGCCACAGCGAGCTGACCGGCGAGTTCGCCGCCATCCGGAACGAGATGGAGGCCGTGGCGGCCTGTCTGGGCGGCAGGGTGCTGGGCGAGGTGGACGAGAAACGCTTCTGGCAGGAGCTGCCCCGTCTGCGGGAACAATGCGGCGACCGCGCCGTGCTGCGTGCCATCCACTATTTTGAGGAGAATGCCCGTACCCTTGCCCAGAGAGATGCTCTTGTGGCAGGAGACTTTGCCGCCTTTGCCCGGCTGGTGGAGAAGAGCGGCCACTCGTCCTTTGAGTGCTGCCAGAATGTCTACTGTGCTTCTTCGCCGAAGCATCAGGGGCTGTCGGCGGCGCTGGCTATCAGCCAGAGCATCCTTTCAGGCACCGGCGGTGCATGGCGGATGCAGGGCGGCGGCTTTGCCGGAACGATCCAGGCTTTTGTACCGGATGCGCTGATAAAGCGCTACTGCGCTGCGATGGAGGCGCTGTTCGGCCCGGGCTGCTGCTATCTGCTCTCGCTGCGGGAGCAGGGAGCCGTGCGGGTCATGTAAAACACAAAAAGAATGCCCTGCGGCATAGTGAGGATCCACCGCCGCAGGGCATTTTTGATTTCAGGAAAAATCAGCCGCGCTGAGACTTTGCGTCTGCACGCAGAGCGCTCATATCGTTCTTGTAGGTCTGAAGGTCTTCTGCAGCCTTGCTCGGTCCGCCGAAGAAGAAGGTGTGGACGCCTTCCACGGCATTGAAGCCGGCCTTGACCACATTGAACAGCAGCTTCGGAATGAACGAGATGGAGAGAGAGAGCAGTCCACCTCTAAAGAAGAAATCAGTGAAACGGAGATGGTCCGTAAATGAGGTCCATGCGTCACGAAATGCGCCGCCGCCGCCAAGAAGGGCTTTTTCTCCGTCCGGTACAACAGCATAGGAAGAAGGCATCTGGATGCGTTTCATAAACGACTCCTTTCTATCACTCCGTCAAATCAAACAGACTCAGGCAGCTGCAGCCACGATGGGGTCAGTGATGCCGGCATCCTGCTGCTGGGACTGTCTCTTATA
>ENA-OYWK01001173-OYWK01001173.1-human-gut-metagenome-genome-assembly--contig:-NODE-1173-length-12788-cov-8.579125_pt1 | contig 12788 bp, 10 predicted proteins | sample MGYA00244808_ERZ653392 | MGnify/ENA primary metagenome ERZ653392 (study PRJEB26926, sample SAMN06165125) | human gut metagenome | biome: ENVO:00009003; feature: ENVO:2100002; material: ENVO:00002003...
GCCCAAGATAGTTAGCTGGAAACGGCTTGTGAAAATAGGTAGTCGCCGACTTGAATATGCCGCTCTGAGAGTCCTCAGGGCGGTTTTCTTGTATCCGAGAAAAGAAAGTGGTAAAAATGAAATTATTAAAAATCGAGACGCAGCGCTTGCTGCTGCGCCAGTTTGCCATCGGAGACGCAGAGGATGTTTTTGCGATTTTGTCTGACGAGCAGACGACGCTGGATTGCGGCGGCTACCATGCCTTTGAGGAGATGGATGAGGAGTATGAGCGTTTGATGCAGAAATTTGCAGCTCAGACGCGCTACAGCATTGTGTGCAGAGAGACGGGCCGGGTCATCGGGATGATGTCCATGATGGACGCAGAGCGGGCTGTGCCGGGGTGGGAGTTTGGTATCGAAATCGCACCGGACGCCCGGAGAAGGGGCTACGCGCGGGAGGCTCTGCAGGCTGTCGTGCAGACCTATTTCGAAAAAACCGACGCTGAGATGTTTGTCGGAGGACACTATGCATACAACCTTGCCTCAGGGAAACTGCTGAAAGCAGTGGGCTTCCAATACGAGGGCGTCGAGCACAAAGCCATGCGCCATGCGGTGCGCGGTGCGACAGACCTCGTCTGCTATTGCATCGAAAAAGGCTGATACAATGCTGCGGCTGGACAGAGCAAAGGAATTTACAGAAAATTCATTCAATAACCGGCTAAAATTCACGGTCGGGTTTGACGGGATGCCGCTTTTGGTGTATCATATATCTGTATGTGAATATTCGTTTTGAGGCTGAAAAAAGCCCGGACGTTTGCTATTTTAAAGAATCATGAGGTGTGACCAATGTCCTTAGCTGAAAAACTCTTTGGCAGCTTCTCTGACCGGGAACTGAAGAAGATCAACCCCCTCACCAAACAGGTGCTGGCTCTGGAAGGCAAGTATCAGGCGATGTCTGATGCCGAGCTGCAGGCCCAGACTCCTGCACTGAAGCAGAAGCTGGCCGACGGCAAAACGCTGGATGATATTCTGCCCGATGCCTTCGCTGTCTGCCGTGAGGCCGCATGGCGTGTACTGGGTATGAAGCATTTCCCGGTGCAGGTCACCGGTGGCGTCGCCCTGCACCGGGGCGACATCGCCGAGATGCAGACCGGTGAAGGCAAGACCCTTGTGGCAACGCTGCCCGCCTATCTGAATGCACTGACCGGCGAGGGTGTCCACATCGTCACCGTCAACGATTACCTCGCCAAGCGCGACAGCGAGTGGATGGGCAAGCTTTACCGCTGGCTGGGCCTGTCGGTGGGCCTGATCGTGCAGGGCATGGATGGTGATGCCCGCCGTGAAGCTTATAATGCTGACATTACCTACGGCACCAACAACGAGTTCGGCTTCGACTATCTGCGCGACAATATGGTGACTTATAAAGACAACATGGTGCAGCGCGGCCATGCCTACGCCGTTGTCGATGAGGTGGACTCCATCCTCATCGACGAGGCTCGTACGCCGCTTATCATCTCTGGCCGCGGAGAGGACTCTTCCAGCCTGTATACCCAGGTGGACCGCTTCGTCCGCACTCTGCGTAAGAGCGTCGTGGTCGAGCTGGAAGACAAGGTGGAGACCGACGAGCAGGCTGATGGCGATTACATCGTGGACGAAAAGCACAAGACCTGCACCCTGACCGCCAAGGGCATCAAGAAGGCCGAGGAATATTTCAAGATCGAGAACCTCGCTGCCGCAGAGAATATGACCCTCGCCCACCACATCGACCAGGCCATCAAAGCCTACGGTGTGATGCAGCGCGACATTGATTACGTCGTGAAGGATGGCGAGGTGCTCATCGTCGATGAGTTTACCGGTCGTCTGATGATCGGCCGCCGTTACAACGAGGGCCTCCATCAGGCCATCGAGGCCAAGGAGGGCGTGAAGATCGCCGCCGAGAGCAAGACGCTGGCGACCATCACCTTCCAGAACTATTTCCGCATGTACAAGAAGCTGGCCGGTATGACCGGTACGGCCAAGACCGAGGCCACCGAGTTCACCGAGATCTACGGCCTGAACATCGTCACCGTGCCCACCAACCGCCCCAACATCCGCAAGGACTATCCCGATGCGGTCTACAAGACCGTCAACGGCAAATACCGTGCCGTCATCGAGCAGGTGATGGAGTGCCACAAAAACGGCCAGCCCGTTCTGGTGGGCACCGTCAGTGTGGAAAAGAGCGAGACGCTGGCGAAGATGCTGCAAAAGCACACCCGCGATTTCAACGTGTTGAACGCGAAGAACCACGAGCGCGAGGCCGAGATCGTGGCGCAGGCCGGTAAGAAGGGTGCCATCACCATCGCCACCAACATGGCAGGCCGCGGCACCGATATCATGCTGGGCGGCAACGCAGAGTTCATGGCCAAGGCCCAGATGCGCAAGGAGCACTTCTGCGAGAACCTGCTCAACCCCGAAAAGCCCGAAGATGCCGACCCGAACGCCGTAGAACTGCTGCTGACCGAGGCCGACGGCCACGGCGACACCACCGATGAGAACATCCTCGCGGCCCGCAGACGGTTCGAGGATCTGTACGCCCAGTACAAGCCCGCCATCGAAGCCGAAGCGGACGAGGTGCGCAAGGCGGGCGGCCTGTTCATCATCGGCACCGAGCGCCACGAGAGCCGCCGCATCGACAACCAGCTGCGCGGCCGTGCCGGCCGTCAGGGCGACCCCGGCGCATCCCGCTTCTACCTGAGCCTGGAAGATGACCTGATGCGCCTGTTCGGCGGCGACCGCGTTTCCAGCCTGATGGATACCCTCAAGCTGGACGAGGACACCCCCATCGAGAACCGCATGATCACCAGCACCCTCGAAAGCGCCCAGAAGAAGCTGGAAGGCCGGAACTTTGAGATCCGCAAGAACGTGCTGAAGTACGACGATGTCATGAACCAGCAGCGTGAGATCATCTACGGCCAGCGCCGCAAAGTGCTCGACGGTGAGGACATCAGCACCGAGATGCACAACATGCTGCGGGAGAACATTGACTCCAGCTGCAAGCAGTTCCTGGCCGGTGACGTCAAGGACGAGTGGGACTTTGGTGCGCTCCGCCGCCACTATCAGGGCTGGCTGACGACCGATGCCGACTTCCACTATACTGTGGCAGATTACGACAGCCTCTCGGTCCAGGGCATCGCCGATCTGCTGTATGACCGCGGGATGGACATCCTGAACGACAAGGAACAGCGCTACGGCCCGCAGCTGATGCGGGAGCTGGAACGCATCTGCCTGCTCAAGTGTGTAGACCGCCAGTGGATGGACCATATTGACAACATGGACCAGCTGCGTCAGGGCATCGCGCTGCGCGGCTACGGCCAGAAAGACCCTGTCGTTGAGTACCGCATCGAGGGCTTTGATATGTTCGACCAGATGGTCGATTCCATCCGCGAGTCCAGCATCAAGATGCTGCTGACCATCGAGGTGCGCGGTGCGGGCACTGCGGCCCCTAAGCGGGAGCAGGTGGCCAAGCCCACCGGCGAGGGCTTCGTGCCCGGCAACGGCGCACCCGGTGCCAAGGGTGCCCCCAAGGGCCAGCCCATCCGCGTCATCAAGATCGGCCGCAACGACCCCTGCCCCTGCGGCAGCGGCCTCAAATGGAAGAAGTGCACCTGCGCCCAGTACCACCCCAATGGTTCCGACGGCGGGGAGCAGTGATCTTTGCTGCGGCACACAACATGAGCCTGAACAGCTTTGTGGAAAATTCCATTCAACAGGCTGTGCACACAAGATAAAAAAGGGAGCTGATTTGAAATGATGGACCCGAAGGAACTGATGGCAGAAGCCGCCGTGCTGGAACCCCAGCTGCAAAACTGGCGGCGCACCCTGCACCGGCACCCGGAGGTGGGCTTCGACCTGCCCCAGACCAGAGCGCTGGTCAAGCAGGCACTCACCGAGATGGGTTACACCCCGCAGGACTGCGGCAAGGCGGGCATCCTTGTGCTGGCGGGCGGCAAAAAGCCGGGCAAGACCATTCTGCTGCGCGGCGACATGGACGCTCTGCCCATTCAGGAGGAGTCCGGCGTAGACTTTGCCTCTGAGGTGCCCGGCCGGATGCACGGCTGCGGCCACGACATGCACACGGCCATGATGCTGGGTGCGGCCAAGCTGCTCAAAGCCCACGAAGAGGAGCTGGAAGGCACCGTCAAGCTGGAGTTTCAGCCTGCGGAGGAGATCTTTCAGGGCTCCCCGGATATGATCGCCAACGGCCTGCTGGAAGACCCGAAGGTGGATGCGGCGGTCATGTTCCATGTGTTGGCCGGTATGCCCCTGCCCTCCGGCATGGTGCTGGTGCCGGGCGGCGGCATCACGATGGCCAGCTGCGAGCAGTATCACATCACCGTCCACGGCAAGGGCGGCCACGGCTCCATGCCCGAAGCCTGCATCGACCCCATCACGGCGGCGGCACACATCCACATCGCGCTGCAGGAGATCAACAGCCGGGAGATGGACCCGCACAGCTTCGGCGTCTTTACGACCGGCCGCTTCCAGGCAGGTGCCGCCTCCAACGTCATCCCCGACACGGCGGAGATGTGGGGCACCATCCGCACCATCGACTCCGAAAACAAGGTCGGTGAGCTGATCCACAAGCGGATGACCGAGATCGCACAGGGCGTGGCGGCGGCCTACCGCTGCACCGCCGAGGTCGGCTTCAGCGACTACTGCCCCTGCATGGTGGTGGACCACGCCCTCGCCGGAAATGCAATGACCTATATGACCGAGCTTGTGGGCCAGGGCGCAATGGATATGTCCAAGCTCACGGGCGGCAAGCCAGGCGGCGGCAGCGAGGACTTCGCTTTCGTCAGCCACGAGGTGCCCACCGTCAGCATGTTCCTGTCGGCGGGCAACGCCAAGGAGGGCTACGCCTACGGCCAGCATCATCCGAAGGTCAAGTTCGACGACAGCATCCTCTATGAGGGCAGCGCGGCCTACAGCTGGTTCGCCCTGCGCTGGCTGAGCGAGCACAAGTAACTCATTATCTCACAAAAAACGAAAACCAGAGTTGCAAGGCAGACCTGCCAAACAACTCTGGTTTTCTTATTGGAGCATGTTGCGCTAAATTCTTTTTGTGAGCGAGTGCGGCAAACTGGAATTTCACTTACTTAGATAATGGCAATGTCAATTTTCCTGATAATAAAAAATACAGCAGAAGTAAACCAACTATAATTAGAATACCGCCAACCACTTTAATGCCAATTCGATTAACCTTGTTATTTTTTATAATTTTATTTGCAAAAACCAATAGTAGCGCACCAACTACTATAATAAAAACAGATATTAACGGATACATGAGTTTTCTCCTTTCAAATTCCGATTTGTTGAACTGAGTATAGCATACTTTCAATCAAAAAACACCCCCAATACAAAAAGAACCCCATGCCAACACCATCCGGTGGAGACATGGGGTTCTTCTTGGTAAAGGCCGAGCAACAAAACGAAGCCTTTTTAGAAGCAATGCCGGGCCTGCTGCTCGATCAGCAGGCGGATGCTTTTTTCGCTTATTCGGAGACGAAGACCTTGCGCAGGGCGGCGTTGGTCTCGATGATCTTGACCAGCAGGACGCCCAGCACGGTGCAGCTGATGAGCTCGCCGATGCCGACGGAGATGCCGTTGGTGATGCAGGCCAGCCACAGCGGGGCCGAAGAAGACGGGTCGGGGAAGAGGACGGCAATCTCAATGCCGATGATGACGGCGTTGAAGAGCACCGGCGGCAGCGAAGCTGCCAGAGCCAGACCCTTGAAGCGGAGATCCCGCAGCTTGTAGGTCACAAGGCAGGCCAGCAGGGTGGCCAGTGTGCCGAAGATGACGTCCACGATGGTGGAACCCAGCAGGTTGGCCAGGAAGCAGCCCAGCACGACGCCGGCGATGTACTCCGGGCCGAACACGGGCAGCAGGCAGAGCGCCTCGGCCACGCGCACCTGCACTGCGCCGTAGGAGAACGGCTGCAATGCCATGCAGAGCACCACGTAAATGGCTGCGACCACAGCGCAGCGGGCCAGCTTGCGGACAGACGAATTCTGATTCATAATACAATACTCCGGCGGATGGAATTTTGACCATCCGGGGACCGCCAGCCCCGGTGGTTTGGCCCGGCATGGTTTCGAGGTCATGCCGGGGAGCCTAAAATCCTAAGTTGCTCTTTAAGGATGCCGTGCGCAGGGACGCACAACGAAATGCAGTATAGCATAAATTGGGACGGATTGCAACGGAAAATGCGGAAAATCAGCGGCAAGCCTGTACCTTTCTGCCGGAAGTGCAAAAAAGAAGCTGCCGGGGTGCGGCAGCTTCGGGGGAAAATCAGCTTCTGGGGTGGCCGACGTAGACCAGCGCGATGGTGTCGGGGCCGGTGTTGGCGGAGACGACGCCGCCCAGCGGGAAGACGATGAGCGGGTCTTTGCCGAAGGCTTTGCGGCAGGCCCGGATGAGGTCGTCCTTCTGGGGGATGTTGGTGTGACCGATCATATAATCAAAGTCCTCCACACCCTCGCTGCGCTTTTTGGCCAGCTCGACCATGGCGGGCACGACCTTGTCGTCGCCGCGCACCTTGGCCTCCACCTTGGTCTTGCCGTCGATGAGGGTGATGATGGGGCGGATGCCCATCAGCTCACCCATGACGGCGGCAGCGGCGGAGATGCGGCCGCTCTTCTTCATCTGCTTGAGGCTGAAGGGGCCGAGGACAATCTCGATCTTGTCCATCTGCGCCTCGAACTCGTGGATGACGTGGCTGATCTCCGCGCCGTTCTTCAGCTTGCGGGCCATCTCGCACACATACCAGCCGAAGGGCATGGAATAGGTGTGGGGGTCCAGCAGGTGGATCTTCAGGTGGTGCTCCGGGCGCTCTTCGCGCAGCATCCCCTGCGCCATGACGGCGTTGTTGTAGGTGGAGGAGCCGGAGCGGTTGATGGGCACATGGATGACGTCCGTATAGCCTTCGTCCACGTACTGGCAGTATTTTTCGCAGAACTGCAGCGGGGTGATAGCAGCGGTGGAAGGGATGCCCTTTGCCGCGCGCATCTTCTCGTAAAACTCTGCGTTGGTGCAGCTCTCACGCTCCACATAGTCCACATCATCCAGCAGGATGTGGAAGCCCATAATGTCAATGCCGTATTTCTCGGCCAGCTCCTGCGGGATGTCGCAGGAGGAATCGGTCAGGATCGCGATCTTGCTCATAATGTCCCTCATTTCCATTCGTAATCTCGTAAGTGGCCGTGGTCCAGCAGCTCCGGGAAATCCCACTGGCGCAGGACCTCGTAAACGCCCACGGCGACGCTGTTGGACAGGTTCAGGCTGCGGCAGGTGTCCCGCATGGGCATCCGGATGCAGTGGTCCTGATTGGCGGCCAGCAAGGCCTCCGGCAGCCCGGCATCCTCCCGCCCGAAGACGAGGTAGGCCCCGTCCGGGTAGGCGACGTCGGTGTAGCGCTGGGGCGCTTTGGTGGTGAAGTAGTAGAACGGGCCGCTGTTTTTGGCGAAGAAATCTTCCAGCCCGTTGTAATAGGTGATGTCCAGATAGTGCCAGTAATCCAGCCCGGCATGTTTGAGCTTTTTGTCGTCAATGGCAAAGCCCATGGGGCCAACCAAATGCAGGCGGCAGGCAGTGCAGGCACAGGTGCGGGCCACGTTGCCCGTGTTCTGCGGGATGCGCGGCTCCACCAGCACGATGTTCAGGGTCGGTTTTTCGTTCATCGTCCGGCCTCCTCAGAACTCGCGCTGCGGGCAGAGCCGGGGCAGCAGCGGCTCGAACCAGACGCCGAAGCGGGTGTCCTGGTCGGCGGGGGTCTTCTGGATGGCCAGCGAGACGAACTCGGCGGCGTTGTCGGCGGCAGCGCTCAGGGCGTTGCCCTGGATGAGCGAGCCGATGAGAACGGCTCCGTACAGGTCGCCCGTGCCGGGGAAGCTGCGGTCGATGTGCAGTTTCCGGATGACGAAGCGGTCCCGGCCGGAACCGGCACAGCCGATGTATTTGCCCATGGGCAGCCCAGTGACGACGGCATTGGGGGCCAGTGCGGCCAGCTCATCGGCCAGCGCCTGGGCCGCGGTGTCGTCCAGCGGCCCGGCTGCGGCATCCTTTTGCAGCAGCAGCGCAGCCTCGGTGGCGTTGGGCAGGATGAGGTCTGCCCGGCGGGCCAGCTCCCGCATCCGGTCGATGAAGGCCGGGGTCACGGTGGAATAGGCATGGCCGTTGTCGCCCATCACAGGGTCCACGATCTTGCGGGCCGCAGGCCAGAGGTCAAAGGCCTTTTCGGCCAGCGCGATCTGCTCCTCGCCGCCGAGGTAGCCGGTGTAGATGCACGCAAAGTCCAGCCCCAGGTCGTGGTAATGCTCCAGCGCGGCCATGCCGTAGGCGGCACCGTCCATCCGGGCTGGGGTGCCGAAGCCCCCGGTGTGGGTGGAGAACACCACGGTGGGCAGCGCCACCGGCTGTACGCCCATGACCGAAAGCACCGGCAGGATCACCGCCAGGCTGCAGCGCCCCACGCCGGACAGGTCGTGGATGCAGAGAACTTTTTTTGGTTCAGTTGGTTTCAACAAAAATGTGGCCTCCTTCGCGCCATCGAGCGGGCCTGTATCAAACCCGGTGTATCAGCGTATGATACAGTATACCACATTTTGCGGGACAAAAAAAGCGTATAGTGTGTTCTTTTGACGGAAATACTACCCTCAGCGGCCAAAAATGCAGGGAACGAAAGGAGAAATTTTTATGAGAAATGAACACCGACAGAGCGCAGGCAGCGGCCTGCTGCTGGGCATGGCGGCAGGTGCGGCGCTGGGAGCCGCCAGCGTCGTGGCCATGAACCAGAACCCGCGTCAGGTCAAGCGGACCGCCCGCAAGCTGGCCAAAGGCGCGGAACACGCCGTGACCCAGCTGGATGAGATGGTCAGCGGCTTTGTGGAACGGAAGATGGACCTGTAACAACAAAAAAGGTGCTGCCGCACGGTTCGATGTGCGGCAGCACCTTTTGGGTCGGGCAGACGGTCACTTTTTGTTCCAGATGCACATCCGGGCGGTGGTGTTGATCTCGCCGAGGAGGGCCATATCCATCTGGATGTTGCAGGTCACGGTGATGGACTTGTTCACATCGCTGCCGGTCAGCACCGAGGCGGGCAGGTTCTTGATGGTGAGGGAGGCAGTGCCCTTTTCAAAGTCGCCGGTCAGGGTGCCGTCATAGGTCACATCGCCGATGGTCAGGCCGGAGAGAGAACCGGTGACGCCCATCTTGGAGACCTGCTTGAGCGGCAGGGTCAGGGTATAGGTGCCGTTGGCCTGCCGGGTGAGGGTGGCGGTGCGGTCGGCGTCGATGCCGCTGTTCGCCATGGATTCCTTATCGGATCGTTCCTTCCAGAATTTGACGCCCACCGTCTGGCTGGACGCAGCACCGGCACCCATGGCCAGCACACACAGCAGCACCAGCGAGAGCAGCGCTGCGCCGGAACGTTTCAGGAATGTCGTCATACTACAAATCGCCTTTCTTTCGCCGCAGAGGCGGCCCATGGACCGGCACAAAAAAATTTTTCACCGGTTTGTCACCGCTAAAATATCATAGACGAAGCAAAATGTCAACCCAAACAAAACAACCGCCTATCGGTCACGATAAGCGGCTGCTCTGTGCGACCTCGCCGTCTCGCATGCGCTCGACAGCCCGCCTGATCGGAGAGCCTTTGGCATCAAGATGAGGGTTCACCCAGCTGCCAAGGCCTCCCCTCAATAGGGGAGGTGGCATCGCGCAGCGATGACGGAGAGGTTCATGCTTAAATTTCAAAGTTGGGGTCGTCCTTCAGGACATGGATCTCGTCCATGTAGGGGCTCTGCTCCGGGTCCGTGAAGGGAGCTTCCTTGACGTACTTGTTCAGCTGGATGGCGGTACGAGCCGGGTCGGCAATGGTGCCGGCACCGCCGATGCAGCCGCCGGGGCAGCCCATGCCTTCGAGCAGGTAGCCGTTGTACTTGCCGGCCTTGGCCATCATCAGCAGCTTCTTGCACTCGGCTAGGCCCTGTGCAGATGCGATCTTGACCTCCATGTCGGGGTTCCACTCCTTGATCTTGTCGGCAACGGCCTTGGCCACGCCGCCGGACTGAGCAAAGCCGCGGCCAGCGGAAGAAGCGGAGCAGAGGGCTGCTTCGTTCTCATCGACCTCCAGCAGGCTGGTGTCGATGTCCTTGGCCTCGATGATGCCGGCCAGCTCCTCAAAGGTCAGCACGAAGTCCACATCGCTGCGGACGGTGCGGCGGGAAGCCTCCAGCTTCTTGGCGGCGCAGGGTCCGATGAAGCACATGCGGGCGGTGGGGTCCTTCTGCTTCATCATACGGGCGGTGAAGACCATGGGGGTCATGGTCATGGAGATGTTCTTGGCCAGATCGGGGAAGGCGGTCTTGGCCATCATGCTCCAGGCCGGGCAGCAGGAGGTCGCCATGAAGTTCAACTCGGTAGGCACTTCTTTGAGGAAGTCGTGGGCCTCGTCCACGGTGCACAGGTCGGCACCGATGGCAACTTCGACCACGTCGTAGAAGCCGATGGCCTTCAGGGCTGCCTTGAGCTTGCCGGTGGAGGCCAGGCTGGGGAACTGGTTGATGAAGGCGGGAGCCACCAGAGCGTAGATGCGGTCGCCGCGGTTGAAGCCCTGGATCAGCTGATAGATCTGGCCCTTGTCGGCAATGGCACCGAACGGGCAGTTGACCAGGCACTGGCCGCAGGAAACGCACTTGCTGTAGTCGATCTCAGCACGGCCCAGCTCGTCGGAGTGGATGGCACCCATGCCGCAGGCCGCAGCGCAGGGGCGCTCGGTCTTGACGATGGCGCTGTAAGGGCAGCTGTTGACGCAGCGGCCGCACTTGACGCAGAGGCTCTGGTCAATGTGGCTCTTGCCGTTGCGGAAGCTGATGGCGTGCTTCGGGCAGACCTCCTGGCAGGGGTGCGCCAGGCAGCCCTGGCACATGGCCGTGACCTTGATGACCTTCTCCGGGCAGGCGTTGCAGGCAAACTTGATGACATTGATCAGCGGCGGCTCGTAGTACTTGTCCGCAATAACGCTGTGCTCCAAACCCTCGCTGGCGGGCACGCTCTCATCCAGCGGACGCAGGGACATGCCCATGGCCAGACGGACGCGCTCGGAGATGATGGCTCTCTCCAGGAAGATGCTGCTGCGCAGAGATTTTTCCTCACCGGGAATGATCTTGAAGGGCAGCTCACGCATCAGCTTTTCGTAGTCGGAAAGCTCGTTGACCTCATAGGCCATGCGGGCAACCTCAGTGAACACCTTGCGACGGATATCCGTTACGGGGGTGTAAATGCCTCTCATTGTAATTGCTCCTTTGTTTTGCTCTGTTTGCTCCAAAAGTGACGTATCAGCGGGTACACCCGCTCCTGTTAAAATTTTACCAAAAATCCACACTTTTTGCAAGAGGGCAGGCAACAAAAAACAGGAAAATCTCTGTAAAATCCAGAGATTTCCCTGCAAAATGGATGCAATATCTCTTGCGGCGCGGCGGCATCCCCGGCTTGCAGGGGCGGATGCCTGCATCCGCCCGCGGGTCGATGCAAGCATTGCCCCCTACATCGAGCATGGATAACGGCGCTGCAACAATCAATATAAATCAAACGATCTCCGCCCTGCACCGTTTCCCGTCCCAGGCACCCAGCGTGACCTCCACAATGTCGCCGGTCTTGTGCCCGGGTGCGCTGACCAGCACAGGCAGGTACTGCTTCGTGTAGCCGGTGAACAGTGTGGCGGACAGCGGCGTTTCCAACAGCACGCTGGCTTTGCGGCCCTGCATAGTGGCTGCTTCGGCAGCGCGTACCTCCTCCACAGCGGCGGTCATGCGGCGGCTACGGGCCTCCTTCTCATGCTCGGGCAGCTGGTCGGCAAAGTCGTAGGCTGCCGTGCCTTCGCGGCGGGAGTAGGGGAACACATGCACCTTCAAAAACCTCATTCCCGTCACAAAGGCCATGCTGGCTTCAAAGTCATCCTCCGTCTCGCCGGGGAAGCCTACGATGACATCGGTGGTAAAGCTGACGTTGTCCGCACCGAATGCCGCGCGCAGCTTGGCTGCAATATCGGCGTACTGGGCCGTCGTGTAGGGGCGGCGCATGGCGCGCAGCGTCTTGTCGCAGCCGCTCTGCAGGCTTAAATGGAACTGCGGGCAGAGCTTCTTTACGGCGGCCATGCGGCGGATGTCGTCATCGTGCAGCATGTCGGGGTCAAGGCTGCCCAGCCGGATGCGCTGAATGCCGGGCACCTCGGCGGCTTTTTCGATCAGCTCCACCAGGCTCGTACCGCTGTCGGTGCCGTAGCTCGGCAGGCTGATGGCCGTCAGCACGACCTCCTTATACCCGGCGTCGGCCAGGCGGCGCAGTTCCTCCAGCACGCTCGCCTCATCGCGGCTGCGCACCGGACCGCGGGCGCGCGGAATAACGCAGTAGGCGCAGCGGCGGTTGCAGCCGTCCTCGACCTTGACAAAGGCACGGGTGTGCTCGGCAAACTTATCCATGGGCAGCTCTTCAAAGCGCTCGCCCTTCTCGTGGGGGCGGATGTCAACGACGCGTTCCTCCTCACCGTCGAGCACCTTCTGCACGTCGGTCAGAATCGCGTGACGGTTGCCGGAGCCGGTCACAACGTCCGCCTCTGCAATCTCGGCGGCCTCGTCCGGGAACGCCTGCGGGTAGCACCCTGTCAGCACGGTCACCGCGCCGGGGTTCTCGCGCTTGGCACGGCGCAGCCATTTGCGGCTCTTCTGGTCGCCGAAGTTGGTCACGGTGCAGCTGTTGACGATGTAGACATC
>ENA-OYWK01001202-OYWK01001202.1-human-gut-metagenome-genome-assembly--contig:-NODE-1202-length-12603-cov-14.728961_pt1 | contig 12603 bp, 16 predicted proteins | sample MGYA00244808_ERZ653392 | MGnify/ENA primary metagenome ERZ653392 (study PRJEB26926, sample SAMN06165125) | human gut metagenome | biome: ENVO:00009003; feature: ENVO:2100002; material: ENVO:00002003...
TTTCTTCCTGTTTTGCCCATAAAAATATGCACCTCCAAATGTGTCTAACTTTTGGAGGTGCATATCACTCAGATGTGCTTTTACTATTGTTTTATTGTTTATAATTGATGTGTGAAACATCTTCTATTTTGTATTTTGTTATACCCGGTGTCAAGTCAATAACGGTGAAAAACCATTTATCACCCGGAGCGAAATCGAGCGTATTCGCCATTCCGGTGGATAAACGAGTGCCGTTATCATCATAAAAGCCAACAGTTAAATCAAAATAATCCAAACTCTTTCCTGAGTTGTTAATGCAATATCCTGAAACCGTTGTTTGTTCCATACCACCAATGTTTTTTGTAACACACTGAACATCCTCAAACAGTATGTCTTTCTTTTCTTCTTCAGGTTCAGCAGTAGTATCCGCTTTAGTTGAAGAGGTGGACGGCTTTGATGAATCACTTTTGGTCGAGCTTGTCGGTACAGATGTAGAACTACTTTGGGTAGTCGTAGGTTTGCTTGAAGTGGTGCTGTCCCCTTTTCCATAATTAACTGCCGCATTTACAATAAATAAAGCAACAATTACAAACACAAACGCTCCTATTAACCCGCCACAGCTTATACCTTGCCGTGTTCCGCAATAACCACAGACTTTTGCGCCGTTTGGTATATTCATTTTACATTTGCGACATCTCATTATATTCCCTCCGTGATACTATATTTTCTTTATAATACCACGAAGGGTTATAAATGTCAAGTTATGCCGTAGCAGTTACGTCCTCAAGCTCTGTAAGAGGTGTGCTTCTGAGTGTGAATTTCAGCGCCGCATTGACCTCTGCCGCAGAACGCTTTACCGACACCTTCGAACTCCACTGATAGCCCGTATTATCCGGATAAATCAGCTTGAACCACACTGTTGCGTTCGATGTCTGTAACGCTCTCAGCGTGGAATACGCCGCCGCTACGTCCGCTTCCGACACGGCAGGATTTTCATCTTCATCGTTATAAAAGAACGTGAAGTCCAGATCGCCGTAGTCCTTGACACCGGGTATGTAACGCTTCGCACCGTCCGCAAGGTTCGTTACATCAACCTTTTCAGGATCACCGCCCATATCGGGAGTTGACTGCAAGCCGTACAGCGTCTTATATGTGCCTGCCTTTGTGTCGGCATACTGTAATTTTGTGCCTTTTGATAAAAGTTCCATAATAATTTTCCTTTCTGCTTAAGGGTTATAAACCCTGTGATTCAGTTCATCTATTTTTGCGGAAAACCGCATACATTTACGCTGTAATTCGCCGTCGGGCATCATCTGTCCGAATATACGGCGAAAGCCTTTTGATACCATTACAGCGCTTATCCGTGCCGACATATCGGCTACAACAGCAGGCGTGTCCGCCTTATCCCATACATCAATCTGTACCGTAATAACCGACAGCCGCTCCGCACCGTGAAGTATGGTATCGCTCTGATTTGCTATCTCACTTAACGTAATGACGGGAAAATCGGGGCAATGTCAGCATACCGATGATGAATATTACCGCCGCTGTGAACGTCTTGTAGTTCTTTCTGGCAATTTCGAGCAGTCCCGTGCTGTAATACAGCTTCCCATCTATTTTCGTGCAAAGCACCGCATAGATAAAAAGCAGGCTGTAATCTTCAAGCGATGAGTACATATCACGGCCTAAGTCCGGGTGCTGTATGGCTTTGAGCAGTGCGGTTATCTTGTTCCATTCCTGAACATCTACATAACCGTCATCGACAGCTTTAAGCCATTCAGCGCACTGTTTTCTGACGTATCTTCCGACCTTACCGGAGCTGTTCTGCGATGCCCACACGGCGTATTTGTACGCACGGCTGTCTTTAATCGTCATACTGCACAAACCTCTCTGTCGGGGCTTTGTACCCCATAAACGTTGCGTAGTCGTTCCATCTGTCAGTTATTTCGTAAAGCGTGGAATATGCGAATTCTTCCTCCGTCCGTCCCATAATATCTATAAACAGACTGCGGAGCTTCTTGAAGTCTGGCTTTTCTTCTGTCGGCTTACTTCCCACTATCGGCGCAGGAAGTGCGGCGGTCGTTGCAGCAAGCACCTTGTCCTGCAGGTATTCCTGCGACAATTCCTTTATCATATATGCCACTATCTCGGAACGCTTTACAGGGTCGGCCCCAGTTCATCAAAGCAACATCTGAGCCCCGCTCTGATGTAGTCAAGCGGCAGAGGAAATGTCAGTTCAAACGGACTAATGCCCTTTTCTTCCGCTTCTATAAACGCTTTTATGTCATATCGCAGATATAAAGTATCTGTGATGTAAATTTTCTTGTTTAAAAGTTCTGTGAACATTGTTGCTCCTTTTTGGGTATAAAAATACCGCTCCAAAAGGGGCGGTACAATTATTGAGTTTTTCCATAAGAAAAGCACACACTCTCAGATGTGCTTGATTTATATGTTTTATTGTGGTAGCTCACTGCTATGGGCGGTTAATCTTCATCATTTTCATCAACGTCTAAATCTTGAAAAGATTGCTCGGGAGAAAGTCCGAAAAACTCTTTCATCACTTTTTCTCGTTCTTCTTTTGAGCCATCTAACAAATTTACCTTTTTTGTGTCCATTGTAACCCCTCCTTGTTTCTTTCTATAAACTTTCTTACCGCTTTATCAATTTCAACATCTGAACCTGTTTTTACATACTTTTTATATTGTCTCTTAAAATCAAGTATCAAATTATCTTTTCTGTAATTATCAGTTTTTGAAATGACTTCAACTGTTCCGTCATTTCCTACAATTGATAATGAATTTGCAACATCATGACTAAGCATGAAAACAATATCGGTATCTGAATAACTGCTATTCCTCGGGTGATTGTGCATAACGAATAGGTCTTTGCCTTGCAATTTGTTGCCAAAATCAAGACCTTCAGCTTCTCCTAAAAACTCTTTTCGACATGACAAGTCATTGTTAAAGACGAAAGCAGCCTCTTTATTCTCGTTATTATCACGGGCATATTTCAACAATTCTTTGTGCTGTTGCTGAATAAACCGACATTGCTCATCGGTATAACCGTCAATATCAACCTTTGGCACTCGCTCTATAGCTTTATCGGTTATCTTTGTAATTGGCGCTTTGCTTGTTTCTTTTATTATATCAGATTTTTCGCTTTTGTCAACAGTATTAATGCTATCTCCACTTGTAAACCTACCCGTGTGCGGGTCGTGGTTTTCATTATGTCTTAGCAGTATTCCTATCTCTTCAAGGCATCTTTCCTCTATATCCGCAAGGAACGTATCGTAAAGTTCACTGCGGCATAATTCGATTATGCCGAAATATCCTTGTATCAGTGTCATTTTATCAGCATTCCTATAACTACCGACAGCAGACCGCCTATAGTCCCTGCTATCATAAATTCTGCGTGATCAAGCAAAAATTCCTTTATTCTTTCCATAATATTCTCCTAATACTGCACGAACAAATTACTGCTCCTTTCTGTGTTGTGGGTATAAAAATACCGCTCCAAAAGGGGCGGTAAAATTATTAAGTTTGCTTGTATTTGCACCGAACTTCACAAAAAACGGCTGTTTTTGTGAAGTTGGTGTTCAAGTCAAGTGCAATCAATTGCACACGGGTATAAGAAAACCGCCCTTAAAGAGCGGTCGTCATATTCAATTTACAGTCAGCTGACTGCCGATAAGCATTTGCGCCGCCTGCGAAATAAACGGCAGTGTGATAGCTCCTGCATTTTTCAGCATCGCCTTTACCTTTCTCCACACCTCAGGCTCACGGATATTGTCAAGATACTCATGCCCGCTGTATGTGATACTGCTTACAGCGCCGTCTATAAAATGTCCCGCCGCAAATTGAAGAGCGGCATTTATATATCCGGCTTCTTTCAGCTTCTCTATCGTATAAAGAAGTTCGTTATCTTCATACTTCGGGAACTGTTCAAATATCGTTTCAACAGTCAGCGGATTTAAATTAAGCTCCTCGTCAATCGTCTTGCTTTTCTCAACGGTAAGCAGTACACTGCGAGCGCAATCATAATTCAGCCTCATTCTTCGTCCTCGTCATCTTCCCATTCAGAAGCGCATGGAGGTAAGCCGGGAGGAGCGATACTGTCAAAGTAAGACAGCAATTCTTCCACAGTTGCGTCTTCGTGATTCTTCACATATTCCAGCATTAAAGGCTCTACCTCATACTGCTCAGGTGCATTAAAAAGAAACAAATAATCAGCCTTATCTGTACTTGGAATATTGAACTTTGCTTTAATGTATTTCTGAAACTCGGTATACTCTTCAATTGCTTTAGCCATAAACACACCTATATTTTAACCTTTCCGTGAATAGTTAGGCTTCCATACATAAGCTCTTTTACCGATCTGTCATCTCGTCCGTGAAAATCTTTATTCTTAGATTCAATATCGGCGTATTGTGACTGATATTCTTTTTTTAACTTTTCTAATTCTTCATAACAACCTTCAGGGCAGTTCTTAGCGTTTATATGCAATTCTGAATTTTTCACAGGCTCTTTTAATTCATCCATGTTGTTCATCTCCTAACGGCATGAATTACGGATTGTGAAACAGAATATCATCAACTTCAAGCCTTGCTTTTGAATAAAATTGCGGTGACAGTCGCATCGGACATGGCAGAAAATTTCAATCCACGCCCTCGCAAAGAGGGCGACTTATACGCAGTCATTTATCTCTTCAAGATGGCTAAATTTCAATCCACGCCCTCGTAAAGAGGGCGACTTGATCGGTCTTGACGGAGAGCCGACAGGATGGATATTTCAATCCACGCCCTCGTAAAGAGGGCGACCAGGCTAAACGCATTTACAGCACTGTGCATTCATTTATTTCAATCCACGCCCTCGTAAAGAGGGCGACAGACATGATATTGATCAGATGTCTTTATTTGATTTAATTTCAATCCACGCCCTCGTAAAGAGGGCGACGATATTGCCAAAGGCAACAGCGAAAAACACATCTATTTCAATCCACGCCCTCGCAAAGAGGGCGACCAGTCGATAAATGCGTTTCCTCTGCTGTCTATCGATTTCAATCCACGCCCTCGCAAAGAGGGCGACATATACAACACGTTTAACGGATACGGTGTTGATATATTTCAATCCACGCCCTCGCAAAGAGGGCGACAACATACACAAATCATTACCCGTTGCAAAAATCATTTCAATCCACGCCCTCGCAAAGAGGGCGACAATTACTCAACGATTGGGCAGACAGATACATGACATTTCAATCCACGCCCTCGCAAAGAGGGCGACCCGACAGCAATAACAAGGAGGATAAAACAGATGAATTTCAATCCACGCCCTCGCAAAGAGGGCGACAGATGTCGAATAATCGGCAGAAAGGACTAAATTATATTTCAATCCACGCCCTCGCAAAGAGGGCGACTCTGAAGTGTAGAACCAGCCGAATTAACGATAGTTATTTCAATCCACGCCCTCGCAAAGAGGGCGACCTCCCCTTAATTTTTTAGAAAGGTTTAATATATGATTTCAATCCACGCCCTCGCAAAGAGGGCGACATAATATAAAAGAGGTGATAAAATGACAACAGGCATTTCAATCCACGCCCTCGCAAAGAGGGCGACGTATAAAGATACACGGTGTCGATTTTTGTTGTTGATTTCAATCCACGCCCTCGCAAAGAGGGCGACCTGGTCGGCAGTCATTTCGGAGATTTTCGTACCATTTCAATCCACGCCCTCGCAAAGAGGGCGACCGCCTCGGAAAAGCCATTTCATCGTAAAATTGTAAATTTCAATCCACGCCCTCGCAAAGAGGGCGACTATGCGGTAAGTTATGTGATGTTATAAATATGCCATTTCAATCCACGCCCTCGCAAAGAGGGCGACGGAATAAATGCAAAGGGCGATATTATAAAAGGTATTTCAATCCACGCCCTCGTGAAGAGGGCGACGTTTCTGGATTATACAGGTACTCTTTTAGTTTATCGATTTCAATCCACGCCCTCGTGAAGAGGGCGACTTTTCCGCCGTCGAAGTTCCATGTGTTAGAGTTATTTCAATCCACGCCCTCGTGAAGAGGGCGACACTACCATCAATATAAGTAGTCCAACCTGTACCGATTTCAATCCACGCCCTCGTGAAGAGGGCGACTAACATGATAATTATCCGTATCCAGAGCGAGCTTATTTCAATCCACGCCCTCGTGAAGAGGGCGACGCACAAAATCTCTCGGTGCGCTTCCTCAAAAACGGATTTCAATCCACGCCCTCGTGAAGAGGGCGACCTTGTGACATTACATATATTGTAAGCCCCCGCAAATTTCAATCCACGCCCTCGTGAAGAGGGCGACTAGTTCATCACATAAAACGCAGATTTGACGTCAGATTTCAATCCACGCCCTCGTGAAGAGGGCGACCAATCGGCACATGGTCTTTATAGTTCTGCGACGCTATTTCAATCCACGCCCTCGTGAAGAGGGCGACTACACAAATAAACATTGATATGATGATAATTAATATTTCAATCCACGCCCTCGTGAAGAGGGCGACGGGTACAGCGTCAAGCGCTTCCATTTCGGCCTGTATTTCAATCCACGCCCTCGTGAAGAGGGCGACCAGTCGCTCATACTGGCACGGTGTCAGATACTGATTTCAATCCACGCCCTCGTGAAGAGGGCGACGCGGTCGTTTTTAACTTGTTTCTCACCTGCGTTCTATTTCAATCCACGCCCTCGTGAAGAGGGCGACGTTCTGCCAAAACATAGCAACACAAGCCGCTATAGATTTCAATCCACGCCCTCGTGAAGAGGGCGACACGGTGTTCCCGCAACAAATAGCGCATTGTTGGCATTTCAATCCACGCCCTCGTGAAGAGGGCGACCGGCTTTAATATCTTCATAGGGTAATCTATCCTTTATTTCAATCCACGCCCTCGTGAAGAGGGCGACTTTTCTCAATCATTTTTTGTGTGAGTTCGTATTCAGATTTCAATCCACGCCCTCGTGAAGAGGGCGACTATGCTTGCTTACCGCATTTACAGTGGGCTGATATTTCAATCCACGCCCTCGTGAAGAGGGCGACGTGTTTGTTGGTGGGAGGTATTAGCAAATGTTGATTTCAATCCACGCCCTCGTGAAGAGGGCGACTTTTCGATGAAACTTGATACGCCGTTAATTGACAATTTCAATCCACGCCCTCGTGAAGAGGGCGACTCGTATCGGCAAAATTTAATGCTAAGCGAAATGTTATTTCAATCCACGCCCTCGTGAAGAGGGCGACGCAGAAGCTATAAAGGAGGGTGGGTTTACGTTGTCATTTCAATCCACGCCCTCGTGAAGAGGGCGACAGTTTTCACAAAGGTACGTTATAATATAGACAATATTTCAATCCACGCCCTCGTGAAGAGGGCGACCGGTGTTCCCGCAACAAAAAGCGCATTGTTGGCATTTCAATCCACGCCCTCGTGAAGAGGGCGACGGTTTACTCAATCCCAAAATCTGCATATCCTGACGATTTCAATCCACGCCCTCGTGAAGAGGGCGACGTCGGCTTATGGAAATTGGCATTAAACACCAAAATATTTCAATCCACGCCCTCGTGAAGAGGGCGACCGCCGTTGTCTTCACAAAAAATCTTGCCTGCGTTATTTCAATCCACGCCCTCGTGAAGAGGGCGACCATACTCGACATCGTACCAGACTTCATTACTCGTATTTCAATCCACGCCCTCGTGAAGAGGGCGACCGATTTTAGAGCATAACAGCTTGCGGTTTTTCATTTCATTTCAATCCACGCCCTCGTGAAGAGGGCGACCGGGGACCCTATGCGATAATGTTTAAGAGGTGATTATTTCAATCCACGCCCTCGTGAAGAGGGCGACTTATGAGGTCTATGCAAACGGGAATTTCTCGGCGATTTCAATCCACGCCCTCGTGAAGAGGGCGACTCTACAACATCATCAAACTTCTCTTTCGTGATGCTATTTCAATCCACGCCCTCGTGAAGAGGGCGACCTTGGGCTTCCTTTGCTGATTTTACCAAATGCGTAATTTCAATCCACGCCCTCGTGAAGAGGGCGACTTTCATTAAGACCGCTTTCCTTGCGAACCTTTGCATTTCAATCCACGCCCTCGTGAAGAGGGCGACATCCCGTTCTCTTTGCTTGCGTACATTGAGTGCTATTTCAATCCACGCCCTCGTGAAGAGGGCGACTTTGCATGAGGACTGCGGTCCCCGCCCTTCGGGGCATTTCAATCCACGCCCTCGTAAAGAGGGCGACGCGTACCCCTGCAAGCTCGATTTGGACAAAATTTTATTTCAATCCACGCCCTCGTAAAGAGGGCGACAATCTATCTATCCCGGTGCGCTTTTTGATTTTTTATTTCAATCCACGCCCTCGTAAAGAGGGCGACTCCGTCAGCAAAACATACGATAACTTTAGTAAATGATTTCAATCCACGCCCTCGTAAAGAGGGCGACTGTAGCTTTTTCGTTCCCGCCCGCCCCGCCGAGCCATTTCAATCCACGCCCTCGTAAAGAGGGCGACTTAGGTACAGAATTATCTTTTTATGATTTTGTACATTTCAATCCACGCCCTCGTAAAGAGGGCGACCACGCACTGACGACTTGACCGACACAAACGGCGATTTCAATCCACGCCCTCGTAAAGAGGGCGACGTATGATACCGATTTGTTAAAGCGTGGTATCAATATATTTCAATCCACGCCCTCGTAAAGAGGGCGACCTCTCTTTCTCTCCGATAACCTCGGTAGCGGGTTTATTTCAATCCACGCCCTCGTAAAGAGGGCGATCGTTTAACGCAATCAACAGCAACTTTTACAATAGTATTTCAATCCACGCCCTCGTAAAGAGGGCGACTTGCTTAATACCCCAATAGATTTTGGCGGTAATATATTTCAATCCACGCCCTCGTAAAGAGGGCGACTTAAATGCTCCTGATAATTGTATTGTTTTGATAGATATTTCAATCCACGCCCTCGTAAAGAGGGCGACAAAATTACAACATTCCACGAATGTTAGCAAGTCTATTTCAATCCACGCCCTCGTAAAGAGGGCGACACTAAACAAAAAAGTAGATAATCTGATACAACTTATTTCAATCCACGCCCTCGTAAAGAGGGCGACTACAGCGTCATAAGCTGTACAAGTAGTTATGCGATTTCAATCCACGCCCTCGTAAAGAGGGCGACATATGACGGCTATCCTTGTATTGATTTAGGTACAATTTCAATCCACGCCCTCGTAAAGAGGGCGACCTGTTTGAGTGTTGCTATCTTATTGCAAGCTTAATAATTTCAATCCACGCCCTCGTAAAGAGGGCGACATCACAATCATAAATTGGCTTTTTCCTGTGCCAAAATTTCAATCCACGCCCTCGTAAAGAGGGCGACTTTTGAAGACGGAAGCTGGCTTTGCGGGGAAGATATTTCAATCCACGCCCTCGTAAAGAGGGCGACGCTACGAAGCCGCTGAAAAGTGGCTCACCACCGGAATTTCAATCCACGCCCTCGTAAAGAGGGCGACCGCGCATTTTATACCGACATACAGGAAAACGGATGATTTCAATCCACGCCCTCGTAAAGAGGGCGACAGCGCACCCCCGCAAGCTCAATTTGCACAAAATTTTATTTCAATCCACGCCCTCGTAAAGAGGGCGACGGAACAACATACCGCTTGAGTACAATTACACAATCATTTCAATCCACGCCCTCGTAAAGAGGGCGACCTTGTATAGACTCGTTGACTATATCTTTATAGCGTATTTCAATCCACGCCCTCGTAAAGAGGGCGACGTTTACCACATCATAAAAATCTTGTAAGCTTGACGATTTCAATCCACGCCCTCGTAAAGAGGGCGACACATCTGAGTTTATATCAGCTTTAACAAAGCTTTTTATTTCAATCCACGCCCTCGTAAAGAGGGCGACAAAGATATTAAAAATACCCACGGGGGCCACGGTTATTTCAATCCACGCCCTCGTAAAGAGGGCGACTAGCAAAAGGCGATATGGCATATATGCGCCATGCGTATTTCAATCCACGCCCTCGTAAAGAGGGCGACGTCGCGGCGGAAAGGTTTTCTTCAAGGTTATCTTATTTCAATCCACGCCCTCGTAAAGAGGGCGACGCTATATACGGTGGTAGTCACGACAAAGGATTTTTTATTTCAATCCACGCCCTCGTAAAGAGGGCGACACAAATTACAAGTTTCATCAAGTAGGAGATAGATTATTTCAATCCACGCCCTCGTAAAGAGGGCGACGAACTATTTACTTATGTTGCAATATGTAATAACTGATTTCAATCCACGCCCTCGTAAAGAGGGCGACACCGTTTTCTGTGGCAAAAATTGGTAAAGATTTTGATTTCAATCCACGCCCTCGTAAAGAGGGCGACGATAAAACAAATTATTATTATTTTGTCAGGATACATTTCAATCCACGCCCTCGTAAAGAGGGCGACTCGGGATAAGATAGCCACACTCAACCTCATTAAGGTATTTCAATCCACGCCCTCGTAAAGAGGGCGACAAGTTTGGGCGTACGCATGGTGCAGGCTCGGTTCAATTTCAATCCACGCCCTCGTAAAGAGGGCGACCCTTTTTCCGTGTCAAAAATTGGCAAAGATTTTAATTTCAATCCACGCCCTCGTAAAGAGGGCGACACACCCCGTCAACCAATTTAGCGATTTTAAAACTGATTTCAATCCACGCCCTCGTAAAGAGGGCGACGCTGCGATAAACTCGGTGGTTTCGGTTTCATCAAATTTCAATCCACGCCCTCGTAAAGAGGGCGACAAGTCATATATGTTGTTACCGATAGTTACATTTTCTATTTCAATCCACGCCCTCGTAAAGAGGGCGACTTATTTACGATTACCACACTTGCTGTATAGTCCCTCATTTCAATCCACGCCCTCGTAAAGAGGGCGACGAGGCGGGGTCCGAGCCAAGAAAGGCACTAAATCATTTCAATCCACGCCCTCGTAAAGAGGGCGACCCGTCTAACGTCACAGGTAGACAAAGATAGCCAAATTTCAATCCACGCCCTCGTAAAGAGGGCGACAATAATTGTACGATTTGCGGCGCTGACTTTGAGCATTTCAATCCACGCCCTCGTAAAGAGGGCGACCAGTAAAAGTTTGCCCCTCAAACACGGTTGTTTCATTTCAATCCACGCCCTCGTAAAGAGGGCGACGCTTTAAGCGTCTTGATTGCTTCAACGTTATGTCTATTTCAATCCACGCCCTCGTAAAGAGGGCGACTATTTACGATTACCACACTTGCGGTATAGTCCCTCATTTCAATCCACGCCCTCGTAAAGAGGGCGACGCGGACGTAGCAAGGTCGCCGACAAAGTTAGTGTATTTCAATCCACGCCCTCGTAAAGAGGGCGACGTATATCTTTTATAGCCGTATCAGGTACCCCCAGTATTTCAATCCACGCCCTCGTAAAGAGGGCGACATACTGTTTCATATCTTCTCTTCCTTTCTGCCTCATTTCAATCCACGCCCTCGTAAAGAGGGCGACAACTATAGCGTTGACAACGCTTTATAAGGGAGGTATTTCAATCCACGCCCTCGTAAAGAGGGCGACGTAGCTCTTAAAGTTGAGGTGGGGTCCGAGCCAAATTTCAATCCACGCCCTCGTAAAGAGGGCGACTAATGTGTCCAAGAAATTCGACTTTGTCCATGTTATTTCAATCCACGCCCTCGTAAAGAGGGCGACTTTTGTTATAAAGGCATTTTCAAAGCCTGCTTTGTATTTCAATCCACGCCCTCGTAAAGAGGGCGACACAGGCAATCGGAAAACCAAGACTTGAAACAATTTATTTCAATCCACGCCCTCGTAAAGAGGGCGACTCCAGATTTATGACAAACTGACTGAAATGCGGGCTATCATTTCAATCCACGCCCTCGTAAAGAGGGCGACTACCGATATACAAGAAAACGGCTGGAAAGGTGGCATTTCAATCCACGCCCTCGTAAAGAGGGCGACTTTGACAGCAGGAGATGTTCCCGATGAAATCAATATTTCAATCCACGCCCTCGTAAAGAGGGCGACGCACAGTCACTTGATAACTTTTCGTGATAGTTTATTTCAATCCACGCCCTCGTAAAGAGGGCGACATTTTTTGAGTTACTTTTTTCGGGGTTGTGTGCTATTTCAATCCACGCCCTCGTAAAGAGGGCGACTTAAGCATAATATTATTATCTTTATATATCATTGTATTTCAATCCACGCCCTCGTAAAGAGGGCGACAAAACTGTTTAGCAAATCTGAAATTGTTCTTGATATTTCAATCCACGCCCTCGTAAAGAGGGCGACCAAAAAATCAAGCAGTCAAAAAAAATCGACTACAATTTCAATCCACGCCCTCGTAAAGAGGGCGACCACCCTGACAGTAACGGGTGCGGCTATCGTCGATATTTCAATCCACGCCCTCGTAAAGAGGGCGACGTTGGGGTGCGGCTGATAAAGGTCAACCGCTCAATTTCAATCCACGCCCTCGTAAAGAGGGCGACGAGGTGGGGTCAGAGCCAATAAAAGCACTAAAGCATTTCAATCCACGCCCTCGTAAAGAGGGCGACTTATTTACGATTACCACACTTGC
>ENA-OYWK01001209-OYWK01001209.1-human-gut-metagenome-genome-assembly--contig:-NODE-1209-length-12554-cov-4.350188_pt1 | contig 12554 bp, 13 predicted proteins | sample MGYA00244808_ERZ653392 | MGnify/ENA primary metagenome ERZ653392 (study PRJEB26926, sample SAMN06165125) | human gut metagenome | biome: ENVO:00009003; feature: ENVO:2100002; material: ENVO:00002003...
AGAATACCTCCCAGCCCTGTTCGGTCCACTCCATGGAATAGCAGTTCGTACCGAAATATCCGGCGCTGAAATCATACAATTCTTCGGGAACTTTCAGATAGACCAGAATAGAATGCAGCTGATGGATAGTTAATTTCGGCAGGGTTTTATTAACATCGCTATAGTATGTCATGCGATAGAGCAGATTATAGCAGGCATCGGTTTCATTGGAGAATACCTCAATATCATATTTGCTGTTGCGTTCAATGCCATATACTTCCCAGCCCTGCGATGTATGTTCTATCGTTGCGCAGGCGTCCAGACGCGTATTATTGCCCAAGTCATAAGCCCTTGTAGGGACTTTCAAATAGTGGAAGATCGCACGAAGCTGATCTTGGTTCATTGTGGTCATGACACAATCACCTCTACAGTCGTATTAGAGCGCCCGGATTGTCAGCGGCACATTGAGCTCACGTGCCTTGTCCAGCGCAGAGGAAAATACCGTGAGAAAATCCGCGGTACCAATGGTGTACATGTAGTATTTTACGGTGAATGCAGTCATGACGGGGCCTCCTTTTCTGAAACAGAGATGTTTTACTTAAAGCGCTTCATAATCAATGGCATAAAAGACTTCGTATTCGTTCCGTGCGGCGTTGCACAGCAGCTCGTAGGCACGCCATGAGTCGTGAATAAAACGTTCTTTGGATTTCTCGTCGGGAAAACCTACGTAGGGGTATGTCTGCGGTGCATTCGTGTATAACGCATCGAACTGCTGCTGTACAGAAGTCAGCGCGTCCATCAATTCCTTGTTGGCTTGCAGGCTTTCGGGAATGATATTGTCAATTAATGTGCCATCGGAATCGTACAGCCACAGCGGATAGCATTGGTATTCGGGCATGAGCTTGAGTGTTTTTTTCATTTGGATCACCTTGCAGGTCTGAGTGGCTGTCCTTACCGGTGCATTACCTTATACAGCAGGTCGAGGCAGGCATCGGTTTCGCTGTCAAAGACGGCAACATCACACTTTTCGCCGTTCACGGCGAAGAATACCTCCCAGCCCTGTGCTGTCCATTCCATGGAATAGCAGTTCGTACCGAAATATCCGGCACTGAAATCATACAGGTCTTCGGGCACTTTCAGATAGACCAGAATGGAATGAAGCTGATGGATGCTCAGGGAAAGTCTTACGGAAAGCCCACGCATATGCATTACATGGTTAAGGAGCGCAAAACATGCATCGGTTTCGTTGTCAAAGATTTTAACGCTGTATTTTTTGCCGCGGTCAAAGCGGCACATTTCCCAGCCCTGCTCTGTATACTCCACATCATAGCAGGCCTCGATTCTCATACTTGTCCCAAGGTCATAAGTGTCGCATGGTACTTTCAGATAGCGGAAAATTGCAAGCAGCTGTTTTCGGTTCATTGTAATCATTGAGTAACCTCCTCCAAATATTCGCCAAGTAACTTTTCAATCGGTGCAGGCAATTTATATTGAATTCCGCCGCCCGGTTCGCCAAACGCCGGAGCGATTGTCCCTGCTTCCACATTTTCAATGGGTTTAATTACTCGATAAATGTGATATACATTTTGATTTTTGTAATAGGGCAATGATCGCATTTTATATGGTGTGCCTTTCGGCGCGGTAAAATCACCGCCTGGTCCGCCATAGCGGTCAATTAAAACACCAGTATCAAGTGTTTCTATATGCTTTGTCCCTGCCACAAATCCATCATCTAATGCGTATTTAAGGTAGTCAACATGACCGCTTTCATCAAGATATTTGGTATCACGGACAATAAGAGCATCTTCCGGCAGGTTGATTTCCGCAGCGTTTTGAGCCGCTGCATTTTCAAACGCCGCAACATCATCGATCGCTGCCGGTGCATATTTCTGCGCCAATTCATATGCGCCAAGCGCAATGGAGACAACGCCTATCGAATCCAGCCAATGCTCAAGCGATAGTGGCTTTTCCGGCGCGAACGCACCCTTTACAGTATCGGCCATACCCAAAGTCAGCCAGTTTGCAATGTTATACAGAGATGGACTTTCGGCAACAGCACTTGCGCGTGTTTTTAAGCCGTTATAAAACCCGCTGATCGTACCCATCGTGAGCCAATCAAGAAATCCGCCAAGCGTTCCGCGGCCGATACGCTCCTGCTGCGCCGATACAAAACCGTTCAGGAGTGCTTTGGCCTCAGCCGGAATTTGCAGGAGTCCGTCATACCAGTTTGTCGTTTTCGAGCTGAAACCGCCGGATGTTCGATTTCCGTCCATCCCGGTTTCATAAACCGGCACGATAACGCAGCGGCAATTGGGATGCAGCGGCGGCAAAAGCTCCTGCTGTACCAGTTCCTCCAGAGTAAATGTTTGTTCGCTCAGGCTCAGACAGGTTTCGCAAAGTCCAGCTTTATGTTCGACAACATGCCGAAATTCACGGTATCCTGCCTTAGCGAACTGATGCAGAAGATAATACCAGCTCGCCTGCATATAGGCTCCGTCGATGTCCCCGGCCAGCTTTTTCGCCGCTTTATTGAACACCTCAAGCAGCTCTTCAGCCATCTGATCGGCCGACGCATTTCGGCGCACACAATCGGCTGATTTGTCGGTCAGCATCTGCGTTGTCTGTGCATTAAACTGCTCCAGCTCCGCATTCAGCTTCTTTCGCAGCTCAGCCGGTATGCCGACATCGTTCATGATGAACAGCTTTGTGTATGCATTTAGCGTATCATAAAGCTGCGCTTCTAACAAGGCTGAACGAGTGCAAAGTATGATCCTGCTCTCTATTATTATTATTATATATCATGTTATTCCTGTGAAATTATAATTTGATTACGCTCTCAACAATGGAATAAAGGCAGTTCAGATGAAATTTCTAAATTTCAGTTTTGAACGAGAATTCTATGTTTAGGAGTGAAAATTATGACAAACAAACAGGAAAAGATGATATGCAATAGCTTTGGTATAACGAAGCTGAAAGCGTTTCAGAAGGATGTAATTACAGACTTACTCAAGGGTAAAGATGTACTTGGCTTAGCTCGAACCTCAGAAGGCAAGTCGATCTGCTTTCTTTCGATGGTTGCTATGCACCCGAACGATCTGCTGATTGGCATTCTCCCGACGGTTGCATTGATGCGGGACTTAGTGCAGCGCTGCGAGGACAGCGAAATCCGAGCGGGCTGCCTGTACAGCGGCAATGCGGAGAATACCAATATTATTGAAAGATTAAAGCATGGTAAACTCCAGGCGCTCTTTGTTGCACCGGAACGGCTGAATGATCCGCATCTCTGGAAGGCAATTCAGAAGAACAAGGTGCACACGGTCGTTGTGGATGAGGTGCATTGTCTGACCGAATGGGGCAGCGAATTTCGTCCAATGTACCGCAATATTGGTAAATTTATCAAGGATTTGCCCTCATCCCCTGTCGTTGCTGCGTTCAGCGCAACCGTTATGCAGGAGGATATTCCGTATATCATAAAAAGTCTGCGTATGAAAAATCCGGCGGTACATATCGGCAAGCTCAAGCGATCTAACCTTTCTCTGAGGAAAGTTTTCGTGAAAACGGAGGCAATTCGTTATGGGAAAGTCAAGAAAGCAATTCTAAAATATGCTGACAAGGGCAAAATCGTTATCTACTGCACCCGTGTCTGTGATGTGGAAGAAATGCGCGATTACTTAATTGAAGATTGTGATATCGAGGCTGATGCGATTGCCATCTGCCACAGCAAATTATCCAACCGAGCGAAGCAGGAGCAGCGCTTTCGTTCCGGCAAGGCGCACATCATGATTGCAACTTCTGCGTTCGGTATGGGCGTAAATATTCCGGATATTCGTCTGATTATCGTCTCTCAGCTGCCGTTCAGCGTCGCGGCATTCTATCAGATGGCAGGCAGAGCCGGGCGCGACGGCAGACGTGCAAAGGCGCTGCTGCTCTGGAATGACACTGACTTTCAGATGAACCTTGACATCATCTCAAATACGGATGAACGCGCGATTGATGCCGTAAATGAACTGTATGCAATCTGCGAGTCGTCGGACGATTTACACGATGCGGTCATCGAGTGCTTTGCGAAGGATGGTGAGTGAAATGGACTTTCGCTATGGTATCCACACGATTGAATTATTTCACAGAGTGTCTAAGAAGGACTTCAACAAGGTGTTTCATAGTCTGAAAAGTTTGAATTCCGGCAGTTTTTATCCGGACACGACATATCATTCGGACAAGGGCATGACGAAGCATATCTGCACCTCTTACTGCGGTCATGGCGTGGTGCTTTATCTATACCAGCAGGTGCGCAGCAAGAACAAAACAAAGAAAAATCACGCCCCCTTTATACATTTCCGTCTCAATCCGCACACTTTGCTGCACGGAGAATATTCGCCCAAGGAGGTATTCCGCGCGGAAGATAAACAGTTGAAATTGCTCGACAAGGAAATGACCAAGCTGCTGCATGAAATCGGTCTGAACTGCGAGTTTGAGCAGCTGACGCTTTCACGCATTGACTGCTGTCTGGACTACTTCCCCAACTCGCAGGACTGGGTTGACGAGGCACTGCGTGTCATTCGCCGCAGTCCGTACATGAAACAGTACAAGCTGTGCACATTCGGTAAAGAATTCTCAAATCGTAAGAAAAAGAACGCACATTCGTGGCGTATTTGCTGCAAGACGACCACATTGACGGTCTATGACAAGACGTTTCAGCTGATGGAGGAGGATCTGCTGGAGCAGTATGATGCGCCGATGCTCCGGTTCGAGGTGGCCCGCTCGGGAGCGAAGTTCAAGCGCGGACTGTCCGATGAAGTCAAGGGCAGCAACAAGAAAATCCTGAAAACTGTCATGGACGAGTCCGAGGACACCATCCGTTCTTATATGGAAATGCTGCACGCAGACCTGCCGTTTGTGCGGTATTCGGACTGCATGGCAAAGGTTGAGACCGTGAAACATGCTTCAACTCGCAAAAATATGCGTCTGCTTGTCAAAAAGCTGTCCGACTGCAAATGTTATGCACAGGCTGTGAAAAACAGCGAGCTGTCCGAAAGCCAGCTGCGCACTGCGCGCAAGCAGTTTGAAAAACTCGGCATTCAGCCTGCGACATTGAAGGATAAATCAGAGATTGAAGAATTGAAATTTGTTCTGTAAATTGCGAAACCCATGCCTTTTCAATGGAATTGGCATGGGTTTTGATTATCTTTTTTGAAACGAAATCACTAACATAAATATAAGATGGCATGAATTGCGGTGAACTGTGATCTGTGCTGTCAAATCTTATATGTAAAAGGATGATTTTTATGAAGTATCTGGATTATCGCGGGATGAAGGAGTATTACACCATCGACGAGGTCTGCCGACAGTTTGAAATCAGCAAGCAGGAGCTCCGCCACTACGCGGACAAGTACAGCATTCAGCCGCAGGAGGATCAGTACGGCAACTGGGGATTCCGCAAGGTTCTGGTGCGAAAGCTGCACAATTTCATCTACAAGGAGCAGTATAATCAGCCTCGCACTTCGTCGCAGTTTGATTCAAGGAAGGACCCGTGGGCATGAAAAATGACGAAATTCTGACCGTCAAAGAGACGGCTGCCCTGCTCAAAACCACGCGCCAGCAGGTCCGCAAGATGATCGCAAACGAAGAACTCCCTGCCGTGAAAGTCGGCAGGGAGTGGAGAGTGCTCAGAGCGGGAATTATGGAGTTTTTTGAGATGAATCTATAATTATCTTCTGCTGCAGTATTTACCGGACATATTCAGTGGCAAGCTGCTAGTGCCGTATTCTGTGCAGGATACTACCAGCTGATTGCCCTCCGGACGGATTCGTGCTACGGCGGTAGTAGCTCTCATAGTATCAAAGCGAACTGATTCGTAGTATGTTCCTTTGTTAATCAGTTTAACAGGTTCCAATGTTCCGTTAAAGCGGTATCCCTTGCCTTGTACAATGGTCAAAGACAGATAATAGTCATTGCCGATTTTCTCAATTCCCAGACCACAGTCCGGCCAGTCATTAAAATACCATTTACCTACATAGTTAGCGAGTCCAGTATTTACTGGTTTTTCCTGCGGAGTAAAAGTCTTACGCTGTGCTGGGTCGATGATACGCGCCATAATTGCGGCTACTTCTGCACGGGTAATGCCGTCATTCGGATGGAAAGTGCCGTATGCATCGCTTCCGGTCAGAATACCGGCGTTGTATAGCGTATAAATACAATCGCGAACCTCTTCGTTTTCCATCGCGTCAATATCTTCGATAGAACCGGACAAAACATGATTCAACTGATTGAACTCACTGGGATCGACCGCAGCATACAAGATGCACGCAAAGTACCATCGCGCTGCGGGAAGGTTTGCAACAAGAACTCCATCGCTGTACGAGTATGCGTTATCATGAGAACCGGTGTCCAGATATTCCTGACTGTATTCCACATACGGCGCAAACCAGGCGCCGTCTACCGGTTGAATTTCATTGCCGTAGTATGCCGCATGAATACGAGAAGCCATAGCGTACAACTCCGCAATGGTAACTTCTTTATTAGGAGAATATGTGGTTGCACTCGAACCATTTACCAAGCCAAGGTTATAAGCTGACTTGACCGAATTGTAGTACCAGGCATTCGTCGGCACATCGGTAAACTGGTTGCTGTACGTACGAGAGGCAGTAAAACCATCCAGCAGGGCACCTGCAGAGGGCATGGCACCCACAGCGACCGTTGCGGCCAGTAATGCGGCGATTAGTTTCTTTTTCATCATTTTACACTCCTTTAATTTTTATAGGCTGCCAGTGCTTGCTCGGATGCTTCCTCTGTATCCCAGCCAAGCTCCCAGACCTGCCAAACGCCGTATTCATCCGAAAAATGGACCACCGCGTATCCGCGGCCATCATCATCCATCGTTGCTTCGTTTTGCTTACTGAACTGCACATAGTAGGTGTCGCTTTGCAACTCGTATGCAGCCAGCAGGCTGACAGTATCTCCGATAAAACCCTGACTGCCGTAGGCCGTATAATATCCGTTTGCATATATCGCAACATCCGGCTGCGTATCAGCTACATCCGCGCCGTAGTTTTCCTGCATCCACTGCTCCATTTCGGCCTGTGTGATTTGGTAGACGGAAACGCCGGTCATCGAGTCGGTTCCTTCAAAGGTGCCGACAGAGGACAGCGAAGAATCGTCATTGCGGTCTGCCATGGTATCGAGCAGCAGATACTCATAGCTTCGCCAATTTTCGCGATCGATGATCTGTCCTTGCAGCATGCTGGCAAATTCCGCTTCATCATTGAGGCGCTGTTCAATGGATTGCGTGACACCATCCGTAAGCGCGCCGGGCGCATCGGTCTGTCCGCGCGAGCAATGCTCATGCTGCATGGAAATATCCCAGGCGTGATCGGCATTGCCGACGAGTGTCAGATACAGCTCGCCGTTCTCGAAATCCAGAACGACCGTCCCGGTGTTGCTCAAATTGTCGCAATAGCTCCCGTAGGCCTGCGTATTGGCCTCGTTCATATCGAGCGAGGTCGTGCCGATCTTGGTCACGCGGTCGCCCTGTCCCCAGATAGCCTCGGCGGAAAAGCACAGGATATCATTATTGTTCTCCAGATCAAAGCTGACCGAAGCATCCAAGGCCGAGTTGGTCATATCCACTGTCCAATGGCCGAGATAGTCATAGATATATGACGCGGTGATATAGCCAATACCGTCTGTATCGGCGGTCGGCTCATCGGCGCTGCCGTCCATAGTGGAATCCGCATAATCCGGTTCCGTATCGCTGTCAGGCATCGCCGGTATTTCATCCGTCGCCGGGTGGACGAAGTACACTGCCACCAGCATCAGGAACACAACGGGAATCGTCCACAGGATACCCGGTACCTGCAAAGATACCGCGCTGTTATTGCGCGTGATGGCGATATGGAGCACTTCGCCATTCAGTGTCAGTGTGTTATATGCGCTTTTCATGGTGGAATACAGTACAGTAAAGATGATAGACACCGCCGCGGCCAGAATACTCCACGCCGCGCCCAGCTGCCAAACGAACAGGATGAGCAGGAAAGCGGCCAGACCGCTCCAGCCCAGGGTACCACACACCTGCGGCCACACGCCGTGGTAATATTTCCGCGCAGCGCCGATATTCGCCTCTGAGCAGGCTTCCAGCGCCTTGCTATACGGTTCATGCGCCGCGGTACGCGCCTTTTCCTTGATCTTCTGCAAGGATTTTTTCACGGCGTCCGGCGAGGTCAAGTCGGTGTTCATGTAGATATTTCTGCATATTGCCGCGTCCTCGGTGGACCAGATGGCGGAGACACGTTCCTCGATCCGCTTGATAAACTGTTCTTTGATCGTCTCCTGCGCGTCGTAGTCCGCGATCGCTGCGATATAGGCGTCGCAGGTTTCCTCATCTGTGGTTTCGATGTTCGGGCACAAACGGTTCAGACAGTCGGTTTCCAGTTGATCCAGCGCCCGGCTTTCCTCCAAACCGTATTCGTGCATAATATCTAAAATCCGCTTTTTCGCCTGCTGTGCATCCGCTTCGTTTTGCTTCGCTTTTTCCGTGTACTCTGCCGATAAGACCTCCTCAACGCAGTCATAAATGCCGAGTCCCCACTCGGTAGATGCGCGGAAGATCTCTTTCCGGTCTGCCGGATACCGCTGGAAAATATACCGCTGCAAGTCCTCATCCCATGGGCAGAGCGTGAACGCCTGACTCAGCAGCTCGGTGCGCTTATCCGGCAGCTGCTTTGCGTTGCCGAGCAGCGCCTTTGCGCGCTCCTCATCAAAGCAGAACTTGAAAAAGCCGGGCTTGGAGGTGCTCATCAGCTGAATATGGTTGTCAAAAAAGGTGCGGATGTCCTCATACAGGCCGGTCAGCAGCCGGTTGGCGGTCGCGGAAGCGTTATACAGATCGCTTTTTGCGTTCGAGGCATCCAGCGCGGAGGACAGATTGCCCGCCGAGTTCGCCAGATCGTGTCCCAGCCCGGAGACGGCGTTGAGTGCGCCCGCGGTCGCCGCGCCTTTGAGCGCGCCGCTCAGGCCGAAGCCGCCGCCCTGCCAGCGCCCGCGCGATGCCTTGCGCGCCGCACGGTACTGCTCTTCGGCGTGCTGTTTTTCGGTGATCGCGTCGTACTGCGCCTCGATCTCGTCAAACGCATCCTGTGCGCCCTCGAAACTGACGCATCTGCGCCCATACATATCGGCGGTCATATCATAAATGCCGTATTTCTGGATTTTTTCAAAGGTGGTCTCAACCAAAAGCTCCGCATAAACGGAGTTTACAAAATCGTGAAAGTGGTTCAGCACATTCTGGATGGAGCTTTGCTCCTTGTACCACTTACGGAACAGATCGCGTATCCGCAGCTTGGCGAACTCGTAATCTGCCTGCACCTCGTAAGCATGCTCGGCTGCGTCATCGAATACAATGTTCTTACCGAATAGTGTGTATTTCTTCATCTTGTTATCCCCCTATGATGATGCGTACCTATATTCATGAAGTGAAGATATCTATAGGTATCATTATACAATACCCATAGCATTTTGCGCAATACTAATTGTCAAGATAACCTAGTATCAAAGGGCAGGTGACGATGATGTATTGCGAAGTCAATGTAGGCGAGCGAATTCGATATTTCCGAAATTTACGCGGCTGGAGCCAGGAAACACTGGCCTTGCAGGCAGAGATCAACCCGGCTTTTCTCGGGCATCTGGAGCGCGGACTCAAAAGTCCGACCATCAAGACGCTGGAGAAAATCGTGCGGGCGCTCGACATTTCACTGGCGGAGCTATTCGCCGATCCACAACCTGTGGATAATGCGAAAGATGCCGTCATCGCACAGGTGTGCGACCAGATCCGTGACCTCCCGCTCGAAAGCATCGAGCGGATCAACGTGATCGTGCGGAATGTTCTGGCGATTGAAAAGTAATTTACAGGTATATTATAGCAAATAAGGTGGACAGAGATTGTCCACCTATGTTATTTCACAAAAGCACCGCAGCTTCATATGGACTTTCCTGTCATTTTAGTCGAAACGTACAATATATAAACTTGCACAGAATTAGCGCATGTGCTCACGAAACGTACGAATAAAAACGGCGATATCCATCATATTGCTGCATATAATATCATTTTTATGGCACGAATTGTATATCAGACCAATTGCACACCTATACAGCTTATGGTACAATAATTAAGAACTTAAGCACGGTGCCTGAGAAATAGGCAAACCCGTCGAAAGATGGGGACGCAAAGCCAGAAGGGTCTAAAGCGGCGAAAGCTGCAATGACAGCCGGTTGCAAGCATCAACGAGGACGCTGTTAACCTCTTCTGCGCTTTATTAGCAGAAGGAGGTGTACACCGTGAAAAAGAACTTGACAAGCCGATTTGCGGTGCAATACACTGACGGCAGAGCAGAGCAGGTAAAACTCTGCCCTTTTGTGCTGTTTAAAAAAAGATATCAAAACGCTTTTAAGTCATGGGTAGCCATGTCTTGAAAGCGTTTTTTTATTTAAATTTGAAGCCGTTAAGGCTGATAAAATAAGGAGGAAAAGTTATGAAAAAACGATTGTTATCGGCAATATTGTCATTTTGCATGCTGTTGACAATGGCGCCGACCGTGGCATTTGCGGCGGAGCCGGAAACCTCAGGCACCGTTACATGGGCGCTGACACAGAACAATGAGGACACCGAAAATCCGACTTATACGCTGACGATTTCAGGTTCGGGTAATATGGAAGATTATACTAAGCCGACCAAGCCGAATGAGGCAGGAGCCAATATTGCTCCGTGGTACACTCAGTTAGCAGGTTCTGCTGATAGCGAAAACAAGACTGTTCCTATCACAGAAATTGTAGTTACTGATGGTGTTACCGGTATTGGTAACTGGGCATTTGCTTACACTCAGGTTAGAACAGCTACATTTAATGATAGTGTAAAGCAGTATGGTATCCAAATTTATTCCAACTGCCCAGAATTAACTACTGTGAACTGGAATGGTTTTGCTCCCGAAAGTGTTATCTTGAATGCAACTGATACAGAATTTTTTGATGTTTGTGCAATTCCGGGCAACTTATTTGATACAGATAGAAAATTGAATACCAGCATTGTAGGCGATACTACTTATATAGGCAGACTGGTAGTGCCGGATATTGTAACTATTGTGGGAATAGGCGGATTTTACGGTACAGACTTTGAAACTGTAGACTTCAAAAATGACCTGCCACATGTTAAAGAGATTGGATATTATTCTTTTGCCAATATGTAGAGCCTTAAGTCGCTGACGATTCCGGGGTATATGCAGTTTGTTCTTGCTGGAAAGGATGGAATCTTAAGCAACGCATTTTCAGAGGAATTTAATGCGACATCCATGGTAGTTGAAGAAGGTATAGAGACGATTCCAGCTTCTATGGCTCGGTCGTGGACCTCTATGCAAACATTGAAATTGCCCAGCACGATTACAAGTATGGGGGATAACGCGTTTGCTGCTGCTAAACAGTTGCACTCCGTAGATATGTCGAAGATTACAGGAGCGCTTACGGTTGAACATGTTTTTAATACTTGGGGACAGGGCGATCCGGTTGATTGCATCTTTTATGTGAATAACAGTTCAATTCGAGATACTTTGAATGCAGACAACTGGGGTTCAAGAAATGCAAAAAAGATTTTCGCTGTTACCAATGGTGGCATTCTCCCAGAGAATGTTGCTTTTACCGCTGGTAAACTGGCTACGCCTATCAAGGACGGCTACATTTTCGATGGTTGGTATGACAATGCCGACTTCAATGGCAGCGCAGTAACCACAGCGAAAGCAAAAACGACTTACTATGCTAAGTGGACTAAATGTAGTCACACGAATATTTCTTACACTGCTAAGGACAATGTGATTACCGAAGCATGTGACTGTGGTCATATTTCCAATACTTTGACCTTAAATGCTCCTTCTAATTTGACTTATGACGGTCTCAAAAAGGAGTGCACGATTGTAAAACCGGATGATTGGCAGGATACTTCTGACCTGACGATTGAGTATTATTCTGGTGAAAATAAGCTAGACGAACCACCTTTTAAAACCGGCGCATACACTGCAAAGGTGACGGTTAATGATGCCACGGCAAGTGTTGATTTCACCATTGCAAAGGCAACTCCAGCTGTTGCGATCTCCGCAACCCCGTCCACTCTTACCGGCGGCGGCTCGGTTGAGCTGACGGTTTCCGGTGTCCCGACCAAGGGCACGCTCGATGTAACCTGTGACAACGACATCACAGTAACCGAAAAGGACGGCAAGTATACTGCTACCCTGCCGAACGAGACCAGGGATTACACCTTTAAGGCAGATTACACCGGTACCAATCTGTATAACAACGCTTCGGACACCTGCGTCGTTTCCGTAACCTACAAGGGCAGCTCTCACCATTCTTCCAGCTCTTTCTCTTCCAGCACCTCCAACACCGTTTCTGCATCCACTGCATCGAACGGCAAGGTTTCTCTGGACAAGAGCACGGCGAAAAAGGGCGATACGGTTACCGTAACCGTCACCCCGGATGTAGGCTATCAGCTCGACAAGCTGACCGTTACCGACCTGTCTCTTATACACATCTGACGCTGC
>ENA-OYWK01001212-OYWK01001212.1-human-gut-metagenome-genome-assembly--contig:-NODE-1212-length-12538-cov-9.035969_pt1 | contig 12538 bp, 7 predicted proteins | sample MGYA00244808_ERZ653392 | MGnify/ENA primary metagenome ERZ653392 (study PRJEB26926, sample SAMN06165125) | human gut metagenome | biome: ENVO:00009003; feature: ENVO:2100002; material: ENVO:00002003...
GATGTGTATAAGAGACAGTCTACAACTCATATATATATTTATTATAGTAAACAAGCGGTATAATGACAAGCATATTCTTCAATCTTTATTACAATCCATACAACACAACCTCCTATTATTAATCTGTTGTATGCTTATACCGCTTAATTTCAGATTTATACAGTTTTATATTTCCATAAGAAACTCGTCTACATATTTCCTCATATCGTCAAATTCTGCATTAACCTCAGGTACATCAGACTTAAAATCCAGCAGTTTATATACATAACCTTGTTCCTTGGCCTGTCTATAACTTTCTTTATACACAAGTTCAAAAAGCAGTGATATATGCCCTACTATATGGTCAACTGCACTCCTTCTTACACTTTTAAGTACTGTTTCCTTCTTATAAAAGCTCTCAAGTACCTCTTTGGTTATAACTCCATTCTTAAGCTCCTCTGTTGTTACATCATATATAATCTCCATAGGAATATCTGCATTTACCTTAAATATGTCAACCTTATCTGCATCACGCAGTATATCACAAAACATACGCTGTCTTTCAGTGAGGTCTTCTTTTACACGATACTTATTATGTTGTCTTATTGCCATTTCAAGAAGTCCTGTATCTTTATTGTGGTGCTCATTATTTTTTATTATCTGCTCATCATCGACAGTCGTTGCATCATTATTAACTAAGAATTCTTTAATTTTCCGTTCTTCCTGACAATAATCAGACTGATTATCCAATTGTGCAAGCTCACATTCTTCATAATACCCTTCTGCAAACTTCCTTATAAGACCTTCCTTAAACAGCAGATCTGCCCCGAATTCTGCATGGTCTACTGACTGGGCATCATTAAATGTACCGAAACGCCTTATCTGCTCAAATCTTCCTATGTCGTGTAACATTCCAAGAAGCCATGCAATATCTACATCCGGTTCACTTAAGCCTAATGATTCTGCAATTCTTTGACACAGTCCTGCTACTCTGTAGGTATGATCTATCTTAAGCTTTATCTTTTCATCTGATGGGTCATAATTTCTTACATACTCTGCAAATGCATTGATAACATTTTTCCTGTTAATAACTGGTTTGTTAATACTTTCCACAACATCAATAAGTCCATTAAGGTCAGCACATACCATATATGTAAGTTTCCTGATATCATCATCTATTGCTATTGTATCAGGAATATGAACAACTCTCATATCTGCCGCATATCCAGCCTTAATGCCATTAATGCTGTCCTCAACTACTACTGCCTCTGACGGATTTACGCCTATTGCCTTAGCAGCACGAAGAAATATATCCGGTTCTGGCTTTCCACGTTCGACTTCATCTCCATATACAACCGCATCAAGATAATCCCACACTCCTATTTCATGAAGTGTTTTCTCAGCACTTTCACGCCTTGTTGATGTAGCAACTGCACACTTTAGTCCATTATTTCTTATATATTCAAATATGTCCTTTACGCCCTTTTTAACAGGAATACCTTCTGTTTCCCTTATCTTGTATACATGCTGTGTTCTAAGCTCCTTCGCTTCCCAATAATCTATCACACCCTTGTAATAATCATCAAAGAACTTGCAGCAAAGCTCTGCCGGAGCACCCTTAAAGCTGTCTATAAGCCACATGGGCATATCCACTCCAAGCTGCCCTGCCGCCCATAGCCAGCCCTCATTAGACTGTCTTTCTGAATCTATAAGAACGCCATCCATATCAAATATAATGCCTGATACCATTTTTCTTCTCCTAGCAATCAAATGTCGTATTTTTACACTTTATATTATTTAAAGTAACTATAAAAGATATGTTTTTATAATTTATAACACTGACCAGCACCTGCAATTTTCAAATTTGCCAATTTAGAGATTTTAAACATCTTCTATCATTGAACTGTCATCCACAATGCCGTCATCTGCACCATCCTTATAAATACTTCTTAACATACTGTCCCGTATAAGACTTCTTAACCTTGGCAACCTCTTCTGGTGTACCCTTTGCAATAACTGTACCACCTCTGTCGCCGCCTTCTGGTCCCATATCTATAATATAATCGGCTGTTTTGATAACATCAAGATTATGCTCAATAACAACAACAGTGTTACCGCCTTCCGCAAGCTTATGAAGTATATCAACAAGCTTGTGGACATCTGCAAAATGAAGTCCTGTTGTAGGCTCATCAAGAATGTATATAGTCTTTCCTGTACTTCTTTTTGAAAGCTCTGTAGCAAGCTTTATTCTCTGTGCCTCTCCACCTGAAAGCTCTGTAGATGGCTGTCCTAACTTAATGTATGAAAGTCCAACGTCATTAAGAGTTTCTATTTTTCTTCTGACTGATGGCACATTTTCAAAGAAATCAACTGCATCCTCAACTGTCATATCAAGCACATCATATATGCTCTTTCCCTTATACTTAACTTCAAGTGTTTCCCTGTTATAACGCTTTCCGTCACACACTTCACAAGGAACATATACATCAGGCAGGAAATGCATTTCTATCTTGATAATACCATCTCCGGAACAAGCCTCACAACGTCCCCCCTTTACATTAAAGCTGAAACGTCCTTTGTTATAACCTCTTTCCTTAGCATCTGTTGTTGAAGCAAAAAGATCCCTTATCAAATCAAATACACCCGTATATGTCGCAGGATTAGAACGTGGAGTTCTTCCTATTGGCGACTGGTCAATATCTATAACCTTATCAAGCTGCTCGATTCCTGTAATATCATCATGGTCACCAGCGATACATCTTGCACGGTTTAAAGACTTAGCAAGGTGCTTATACAGAATTTCATTCACTAGGGAACTCTTTCCTGAACCCGATACACCTGTTACACATGTAAATACTCCAAGTGGTATATCAACATCAATATTTTTAAGATTATTCTCCCTTGCACCCTTAACAGTTATCCAGCCTGTCGGCTTTCTTCTCTTCGCCGGCACTGGAATCTTGATTCTTCCGCTAAGATATGCACCTGTAAGCGAATCCTTGCATGCCATAATATCAGCTGCTGTTCCTGTCGCAACGACTTCTCCTCCATTACGTCCGGCCCCCGGTCCTATATCAACAATATAATCTGCGGCACGCATAGTATCTTCATCGTGTTCAACCACAATAACTGAGTTACCAAGGTCACGCAAATGTATAAGTGTCCCAAGCAGCTTGTCGTTATCTCTCTGATGAAGTCCGATACTTGGCTCATCAAGTATATAAGCCACACCAACAAGTCCTGAACCTATCTGTGTCGCAAGTCTTATTCTCTGTGCCTCTCCTCCTGAAAGCGTACCTGTAGCTCTTGATAATGAAAGATAATCAAGTCCTACATCCATAAGAAACTGTATTCTTGCCTTAATCTCCTTAAGTATCTCTGCACCGATAAACTTCTGTCTGTCTGTAAGCTCAAGCTCATCTAAGAACTTCTTTAACTTAACAATAGACATATCTGTAATCTGATATATATTCTTATCTGCTATCGTAACAGCAAGAGATGATGGCTTTAATCTCTGTCCGTGGCAGGATTTACAAGGTCTTATGCGCATAAATTCCTCATACTGCTGCTTTGCACTGTCTGAGTAAGTTTCCCTGTATCTTTTCTCCATATTATGGATAAGGCCTTCAAATGCTATATCGTATTCTCCAACGCCTCTCTGGCCTTTGTAATGCACTTTAACACTTCTGCCCTTAGTACCATTTATAATCATATCCTTAATATCATCTGGATAATCCTTAAATGGTGTTGATAAACTGAAGTTATATTCCTTTGCAAGTGCACTCATAATAGCCCTTGAAAAGCTGCCCTCATCCTTTACAGACTGCCATCCCATACCAACTATAGCTCCCTCATCGATGCTTAATGAATCATCTGGTATAAGAAGCTCTGCATCAAAATTCATTGTATAACCAAGTCCGTAACAATCAGGACACGCACCAAATGGATTGTTGAACGAAAAGCTTCTTGGCTCTATCTCATCTATGCTTATGCCACAATCCGGACACGAAAAGCTCTGTGAAAAGTTAATCGGCTCACCATCTATAACATCAACTGTCATAAGTCCCTCTGCAAGCTTAAGTGCTGTTTCTATTGAGTCTGTAAGTCTTTTGTTAATTCCATCTTTAACTACAAGACGGTCAACAACAATTTCTATATTATGCTTCTTGTTCTTATCAAGATTTATCTCATCTGTAAGCTCATACATATTGCCATCAGCAATAACTCTTACATAACCACTCTTTTTAGCCTGTTCAAAAAGCTTCTTATGTTCACCTTTTCTTCCTCTTACAACTGGAGCTAATATCTGTATCTTTGTTCTTTCTGGAAGCTCCATAATAGTATCAACCATCTGGTCTACAGTCTGCTTGTTGATTACTTTGCCACACTTTGGACAATGTGGTGTACCTATTCTTGCATATAATAATCTGAAATAATCATATATCTCTGTAACAGTTCCAACTGTTGAACGTGGATTTCTGTTAGTTGACTTCTGGTCTATGGAAATAGCTGGTGAAAGTCCTTCTATGCTCTCTACCGCCGGCTTTTCCATCTGTCCTAAGAATTGCCTTGCATATGAAGATAATGACTCCATATATCTTCTCTGGCCTTCTGCATATATAGTGTCAAAGGCAAGACTTGACTTACCAGAACCAGACAGACCTGTAAGTACTACAAGACTGTCCCTTGGTATATCTACATCAATATTTTTAAGATTATGCTCACTTGCACCTCTTATTCTTATATAATTCCTGTAATCGCCTTTTTCCATATTCTATTTTCTCCGTTATTTCTTCTTTCTTAATCCTTAATCATCTCAATTACATAATGCTTTTTCTGTAAACAGCAACTGCTTTTTATAATTATGACACATACATCATATAATTCTATCTGCCTGACTTCTTATCCTCATAAATATACTTATTAATCTCGATCATCTTATCACGAAGCATAGCCGCCTGTTCAAAGTCAAGCTCTGCTGCAGCCTTACGCATATTTTTCTCAATCTGCTTCTTAACCTTTTCAAGATCTTTAATGCTCATAGATTCATAATCTACATCAAGCCTTCCATTTGAATTATCTGCTTCTGCTGCCTTAGATATACTTATAAGATCTCTTACTGCCTTCTTTATAGTCTGAGGAGTTATTCCGTGTACCTCATTGTACTCCTGCTGTATCTTTCTACGTCTTTCCGTCTCAGATATAGCCTTTTCCATAGACTCTGTTATAGTATCTGCATACATAATAACGTGTCCATCTGCATTTCTGGCAGCTCGTCCTATCGTCTGGATAAGTGAAGTCTCTGTTCTTAAGAAGCCCTCTTTATCAGCATCAAGAATAGCCACAAGACTTATCTCTGGAATATCAAGTCCCTCTCTAAGCAGATTGATACCAACAAGCACATCGAATCCGTCAAGTCGCATATCCCTTATAATCTTCTGTCGCTCTAGTGTATCAATATCCGCATGAAGATACTTGACTCTTATGCCGACTTCCTTAAGATAATCTGTGAGATCCTCTGCCATACGCTTGGTAAGTGTAGTTACAAGTATCTTATTCTTTTTCTCAACTTCCTTATTAATCTCACTTATAAGATCATCTATCTGACCCTCTATTGGTCTGACTGTTATCTCTGGATCAAGAAGTCCTGTAGGCCTTATAATCTGCTCTGCCCTCATAAGTTCATGTTCTTCCTCATACCTGCTAGGCGTAGCAGATACAAAAAGCATCTGTGATATCTTGCTCTCAAACTCCTGAAAATTAAGCGGTCTGTTATCCTTCGCTGATGGAAGCCTGAAGCCATAATCAACAAGTGTCGTCTTTCTTGCCTGATCGCCTGCATACATTCCCCTTATCTGTGGAATAGTTATATGTGATTCATCAACAATTATCATAAAATCATCTGGAAAATAATCCATAAGCGTATATGGCGGACACCCTGCCGGAAGCCCTGCTAAATGTCTTGAATAATTCTCAATACCTGAACAGAAGCCTGTTTCCTGCATCATCTCTATATCAAAGTTCGTTCGTTCTTCTATTCTCTGTGCCTCAAGAAGTTTATCCTCACTCTTGAAATACTCTATTCTCTCTGCAAGCTCTTTCTTAATATTCTCAATCGCCTTTTCCATCTTCTCTTTTTCAACAACATAATGTGAATTAGGAAATATAGCAACATGGTCAAGGTTACATTTAACCTCACCGGTAAGAGAATCAATCTCGCTTATCCTGTCTATCTCATCACCAAAAAACTCTACTCTCACAGCATCTCCACTGGAAGCTGACGGATATATCTCTACAACATCTCCCCTTACCCTGAATGTTCCTCTTTTAAAATCCTGGTCATTGCGCATATACTGTATATCTATAAGCTTTCTTATCATTTCATCCCTGTCTTTTTCCATACCTGGACGAAGTGAGATAACCATATTCTTATAATCAATAGGTGCACCAAGACCATATATACACGAAACTGATGCTACTATAATAACATCATCTCTCTCTGACAATGCCGCTGTTGCTGAATGTCTTAACTTATCTATCTCGTCATTAATCGAAGAATCCTTGGCTATATAAGTATCGCTCTGTGGCACATAAGCCTCTGGCTGATAATAATCATAATAGGATACAAAATACTCTACTGCATTCTCAGGAAAGAACTCTTTCATCTCAGAGTACAGCTGAGCTGCTAATGTTTTATTATGACTGATTATAAGAGTAGGCTTCTGTACATGCTGTATTATGTTCGCCATAGTAAATGTCTTACCAGAGCCTGTAACACCGACAAGTGTCTCGAACTGATTACCCTCTTCAAATCCCTGCACAAGCTTCTCTATTGCACGGGGCTGATCTCCTGTCGGTTTATAAGGAGCGTGTAACTTGAATTCCATAACAATTCTCCCTTCGTTAATCTATAGTAAAATAGTCAACAACAATATTATTTAATAGTATTTACCTTATATATTGATTTTACTACAAATAAATGCCTTTGTCTATTAAAAATAGAACATTTGTTTTATTTTGTAATAAAAATTACCTGACTGCTGATACACAACAGATTTCAACAAACTGCCAATCTGCATATCAGCCATCAGGCTTACTGTAATTTATATATTTTCCATTTGCATATATTTAATTAATCTGTGCTTCCACATTCTTAATTGCCGCATCAAGCTGGGTGTCAACATCTGCATCAGTATCATATTCCACTACCATATCTGGAGTAACACCTTTTCCGTGTATATCCTGACCCTTTGGTGTAAAATACTTGGCAATTGTGAACTTTATTGCACTTCCATCTGTAAGTGGTTTAACTGTCTGCACAATTCCTTTGCCATATGTCTGGGTTCCAATTATCGTTCCTTTGCCATAATCCTGTATAGCACCTGCAAATATCTCTGAGGCACTGGCACTGTTGCCATTTACAATGACTGCCAGTGGCAGATTGAACTCATCATTATCCTGACCTTTATACTCTTTTCTATTGCCCTGCTTATCCTCTGTATACACAATAAGTCCGTCAGGAAGCATATATTTAAGCATACCTACAACCGTATCAAGCAATCCACCTGGATTGTTTCTTATATCAATTACAAGTCCTTTCATACCCTGTGACTGCAAATCTTCAACAGCCGCCTTGAACTGCTTTGTTGTTACCTCCTCAAACTGTGATATCGAAAGATAACCTATATTATTATCAAGAAGTGTATATGACACTGTCTTTGCTTCAACAGCATCTCTTACCGCAGAAAATGTCAGTCGCTCAGTTCCACGAATGACCTCCAGCGTGACAGATGTACCCTTGTCGCCTTTAATAAGTGCAACGGCTGATGAAAGCTCCATACCTGTTATGTCCCTGCCATCAACATTTACAACCCTGTCGCCACTCCTGAGTCCAGCCTGATAACCTGCCCCATTATCATATACATCTACAAGAAGAACACCACCTTCACCGCTAAGCTGGCAGACTGCTCCTATGCCATAGAACTTGCCATTTGTTGACTCCTTTAAGGCTTTATATTCATCCGCTGTATAATACATGGTATACTTGTCACCATATGAACTAAGATACGCCTTGTAAATGTTATCTTTGGCGGTTTCATCATCTACATCACCAAAATAAAAGGATTCAAGCACAGAATCAATTGCATTAAGCTTGCCTTCTACCTCACTTCCAATTCCGTCTGAATCTGTGACTGCATCAGATTGTATATATACATCTCCATTAACACCTATATGAATGTAGCCTTTAGCTATACACACTGCTGCCACACTTAATATTAGAAGTATAACAGCCATAAATGCTGATACAGCACCGATAATCATTCCACTTGCAAAGCCTTGTGATTTCTTCTTTCTTGTCGGCTGTGCATTTCTTCTTAAATCATTCATTCCATACAAATCACCAATATTTCCACGATTATCCGAAGCACTATTATTAATTCTGTTTCCGGCATTATTGTCATTATCTGCATTAACATTATTAATTACATTAATGTTATCACCAGCATTAAAATCATCACTATTGACATTATCATTTGAATAAATGTTGTTATTTTGATTGTCCATACCTATATGCCTCTGCATTTATTAATATTTATTTGCTTAAGTAGTTCCAAGGTGAAACATAACTTCCGTTATATCTTACATCAAAATGTAGATGAACTCCGTCAGAATCACCAGTTGTTCCCATAAGTGCTATCTTCTGTCCCTTAGTTACATGTGTTCCTGCACTGACAAGAAGCTTTGAAGCATGCAGATATCTTGTATACAATCCACCACCATGATTAATCATAATATAATTACCAGCTGATGAACTAAATGTCGCAATTACCACATCACCATCATACGCCGCATATATAGCATCACCCGCAACGCCTCTGTTAAGTGCACCAATATCAATTCCCTTATGCGGAGAGCTTCTGCCCTCTGTATCACCATAAGGTGAGGTTATCCTTGTTGACTCTGTAGGCCACTTGAACTTTCCACCATCATATTTTACAACATTGGCACTTCCACTATTCTCCTTGGCCTTAATCTCTGCCTCTATCTTGGCAATATATTCGTCCTGAGCCTTTATATCAGCTTCTATCTTAGCTTTATAATTCTCCTGCTGCTGCTTATTCTTCTGTAATGAAGCCATTTCACTCTTCTTGGTTGACTCAAGCAGTGAAAGTGAAGCTCTCTTATCTTCAAGCTCCTCCTGCTTGGTTACAAGTGTCTCCCTGTCCGTTTCTAACTGTGCTTTGGCGACAGTTATATAAGTAACAGTAGCATTATATTTTTCAAGCATTTCCCTGTCATACTGTGAGATTTTTGTAATATATTCCGCCTTATTAAGCATATCACCCATACTCTGGGAATTCATAAGCAATGCAAAATATGTTTCATCATTATGTTCATACATAAACTGAATTCTAAGCTTCATTGAACTATACTGTTCTTCTGCCTCTATCTCTGCCTGTGCAAGCTTTTCTTCTGTATCCGCTATCTCAGCCTCTATCTGCTCAACCTGCTCATTAACCTCATTAAGCTCGCCATCAACACTGGACATCTGTGCATCAAGCTGGGCAATATAAGCTATCATATCATCGTTCTGTGCCTTTAAGTCTTCAATTATTTTCTCTGTCTGTTCATACTGGCTCTGCAAATCTTTTTTCTTGCTGTTAGCATCATTGAGATTCTGCTTATCATCTCCATATACATCATAATATGACACTGCAAAATATGGTATTACAAGCACAAGTACCATCAACAATGGAATAAGCCTTTTTGCTAATGCTCTCCTCATACAACTCCTCCATTCAGCCAAACCATTTATAAAATGCATACAAACAGCCGCTTAACAATAGCATAACAATCTATACTGTAGGATACCATTTTTATTTTTAAATAGGACTTCCACATATCATATACAATCACATAATATAATCTTCATATATAATACATAATCATATAATTCAATGCAGCAGTCCTATGTCTGGCTAATATTATCTGCTATACATTAGCATGCTTTCTTACGGCAAAGAAGCTTCCTAATGCACCTATTCCGATACCAAGAAGAATTCCTACTGGAACCAGTATTCTGAATACATCATTAACCGGCATAAATGCAAGAATATTCTGAAGTATCGAGAACTTATTCATAACAAAATTAATAATATTCTCATATACAAATCTAAGAATAACTATTGGAATAATTGAACCAACAAGTCCAATTACAATACCTTCTACGAAGAATGGTGCATTAACAAATGCATCTGTAGCACCTATATACTTCATAATAGAAATCTCTTCTTTACGGACAGTAATACCTATTACAATTGTGTTAGTAATAAGGAATATAGATACTGCAAGAAGAATAACTATAATTGCTATTGTTATGTAACTAACAAGTCTTGCGGCACTGGCAAGTCCACTTGCTGTTGCCTCTGAACGGTTAACCTGTCTTATACCATCAAGATTTTCAAGGTATGTTACAAGTGTAGCCTGACTTGAAGCTTCATTAAGATATATCTCATATGATGAAGAATTAGCAAGAGGATTATCATCCTTGAAACCTTCTGCAAGTTCTGGGTAATCTTTAAAATACTCAGCCTTGTAATTCTCCCACGCTTCATCAGCTGATGTATAATGAATTCTTGACACTTCATTACGCTGGCTTATCGTATCGCCAAGCTTCTTAATATCTGCGTCTGTAAGTCCTTCATCGAAAAATACTGTTACGCATACTTCATTCTCAGCCTTATGAATCATATACTGAAAATTGGATACAAGTGCATAGAATACACCAAAAAGGAATATACACGCTGTAATTGTTGCTATAGACGCAAGAGAGAACAATCTATTACGATAGATGTTCTTTAATCCGTCTTTAATATGATAAAATAACGATCTAATCTTCATAGAAATAACCACCTTTTTCCAAATCACTGATAATCTTGCCTTCGCTCATAGTAATAGTTCTCTTCTTCATCTGCTGAACTATCTCCATATTATGAGTAACAACAAGTACTGTTGTTCCCTGCTTGTTAACCTGATCTAATATCTTCATAATCTCATTAGAATTAGCTGGGTCAAGGTTACCTGTAGGCTCATCGCACAATAATATAGCTGGCTTATTAACCAGTGCTCTGGCTATGGCAACTCTCTGCTGTTCACCACCTGATAACTCATTAGGAAATGACTTATACTTATCAAGAAGTCCTACCATTGAAAGCATAGCAAGAACCCTGCTCTTAATCTTCTTATTAGGAGCTTCGACAACTTTCTGTGCAAATGCAATATTATCGTATATATTACGATCTGGTAAAAGTCTGAAATCCTGAAATACAACACCGATATCTCTTCTAAGATATGGTAACTTCTTTCTTGTAAGTTTATTAAGGTACTTTTTATTAACGTATATCTTACCCGATGTTGGGTCAAGTTCCTTAAGAAGAAGCTTTATAAGAGTTGACTTACCTGAACCACTCTTACCTACTATAAACACGAATTCTCCTTTCTGAACGTGAAGATTAATTCCGTTCAAAGCAGGAACTCCAGATGTATACGTTTTGGTAACATCTTCCATTATAATCATTATTAATATTCCTCCAAATTAGTATGTATCTTTACTTTCCATATATTTCATATATTTAACTACCATAAGTGCAATCTTAAATGTTATGGCATCATCAAACACTCTCAAATCAAGGCCTGTAGTCTTCTGAAGCTTATCTAGTCTGTATACAAGAGTATTTCTGTGGATATATAACTGTCTTGATGTCTCTGATACATTAAGGCTGTTATCAAAGAACTTGTTAATTGTTGATAATGTCTCCTCATCTAAATCATCAGGTGACTTTCCGTCAAATATCTCTCTTATGAACATCTGACAAAGTGGAAGTGGAAGCTGATATATTAAACGTCCAATACCAAGTCTGTTATATGCAACAACATTCTTGTCACTATAGAATATCTTGCCTACATCAAGAGCCATATTAGCTTCCTTGTAAGAACGTGATACTTCTCTTATATCATTAACAATAGTACCATAAGCAATATGTGCAGAACTCATAGCCTCTGTATTTAACATATCTATAATAACTTCTGCTGTCTTATCAAGGTCTTCGTAAGTTTCATTACTCTTAACCTCTCTGACAAGTATTATACTCTTCTCGTCAACTGCTGTGATAAAATCCCTTGTTCTTGAAGCAAATAAAGTTCTTATTGTCTCTAATGCATTAATATCTTTCTCGTGCTTAGTCTCAATAATATATACAACTCTCTTTACATCCGTATCAATATGAAGCTTCTCAGCTCTTGTATACATATCAACCCTTAGAAGATTATCAAGAAGAAGATTCTTTATAAAGTTATCCTTATCAAATCTTTCCTTATAAGCAACTAAAAGATTCTGTATCTGAAATGCTGCAAGCTTTCCTAACATAAATACATCATCAGTTGTTCCCTTAGCCAATATTATATACTCAAGATTGCCATCTTCAACAACCTTAAAGAACTGATATCCATTAACCCTGTCTCTTATACACATCTGACGCTGCCGACGACTTAATAGGTG
>ENA-OYWK01001224-OYWK01001224.1-human-gut-metagenome-genome-assembly--contig:-NODE-1224-length-12459-cov-4.619558_pt1 | contig 12459 bp, 10 predicted proteins | sample MGYA00244808_ERZ653392 | MGnify/ENA primary metagenome ERZ653392 (study PRJEB26926, sample SAMN06165125) | human gut metagenome | biome: ENVO:00009003; feature: ENVO:2100002; material: ENVO:00002003...
CCTATTAAGTCGTCGGCAGCTCAGATGTGTATAAGAGACAGCTTCAGGACGAGGCCGCCCGCGATCAGCACCCGGTGCAGGACGTTCTTTTCGGGAGCGTATTCCGGGTAATCGGACGGGTGTGCGTCGAGGTGATCCGAGAGGGCGTGCAACAGCGCCGAGAGCCGGTTCCGCAAGGCCCGGTGCGATGCGGCGAGCTGCTGTTGTCCGGCCGGCTGGCAGGCGGAGGATTTGGTGACGGTCGTGCCGCCCGCTCCGCCGTGCAGATCGAGCGCGGGTTGCATGGCGACGCGCACGGCGCAGGCGGCAGCCGGCGCTGCGAACTCTTCGCGCAGGGTCGGGTACTCTCCTTCGGCGAGTTTCTGCCAGAGTGCCGGGCCGGTCACGGGGAGGAGATAGCGGGCTTCCGCCGCCGCGATATCGACGGTGCCGATCGCTTCGGGCGGCAGGTAGCCGCCGTCGGCGAAAGCGAGGTCGATGACCTCGCGCGGGGTTACGAGGGTGGTCATGGTCAGTCGATGCTTCGGAGGTTGTACTTGGTGATTTCGGCCAGGAAATGTTGCTGGCGTTCGTCTTCGGGGTCGTAGTCCAGGCCGTCGGCTTTGCGGGCCTCCCAGACTTTCATATAAAGGGGTTTGGAGCGGGTCGGCGGACGATTGACGATTTCGAGCGACGAGGGGTCGGCGCCGAGGATGCGTCCGATGATTTCGCGGATCGGCTCCAGCAGCTCGGCCTGTTCGCCCAGGATGACCGTGTTGAGGGCGATTTCGTATTCGTGCAGGATGCGTTCGGCGCTGAAGCCCGAGGCGTAGTCCAGTCCGCTCAGGGTCCGGAACCACGAATGGGCGACCACGATGTCCGAAGTGGCCTGTTCGTGCAGCGACCGCCAGTCGCCTTCGTTCTGCGAGGCGATGGGGATGAAGCGCGAGTGGTCCTCTGCAGCCCCTTCGCGCAGTACGAACATCACCTGCCCGGGGTTGCCGGCGAATTTCTCCTCGGCCGTGCGCATGATCCGTTCGGCCTGCGCCTCGTCGTCCATCGTGCTGTCGAGCATCATCACGCCCGAGAGCTGGAACGAGTTGTCGAGCCGCGAGATGTTCCAGCGGTCGGTCTTGTAGGCGATGGCCGACACGCCGAACCCGGCGATGTAGGGCGGTACGCCGTAGTGCTCGAACATCGGTTCGTAGTCCTTGTAGTGGACGATCGCGCGGAGCGTGCCGTCGTCCTGCCGTTCGAAAAGCGGGTAGAGGGGCAGCGTGCGGGCGTCCGCAGCCGAGAAACGGGACCAGTCGTGGTGGAGCAGGATGTGCCGTGAGTCTTTGGCTACGCGGCAGCGCGAGGCGTCCTGATGGTAGAGGGCCAGGAACGAGTGCTTTTCGTCGGTGACGACTTCCAGGAAGGCGTTGCCGAAGAGCGACTTGTCGAAGGACAGCTTGCTGCATACCTGCCGCAGGGATTCGCCCGATCCATTGACTTGCGCGACGAAGGCGCCCAGCAGGGGGACTTCCGGATCGAACGTGAAGCCTTTGCCGGAGATGTAGTCGGCCTTGTCGTTGATGATGCGGCGGTGCGTGGTCGAGCGGCGCGACATAAGGGCCAGGGCTGTGGGGAAGAGGTTGTCGTCGCCCCAGCGCCAGAACTTGTCGCTTTGGACGCTCCCCGCGCCCGATGTGATATATGGGTCGTCCGCACGGTTGGCGACCGCTACGGCCGGCTTGAATTTCTGTTTTCTGCTCATGCTTCTTGTTCTTTGAGCTCGGCGGCCGGGTCGGTGTCCTCGCTCGCAAGCGTCAGGACGGCCGGCGTGCCGTCGAGGGGTTTGATGCCCGACTCCATGGCGAAGGAGTCCGGGCGCAGGGGTTGCGAGGTGCCGAAGCGTGCCGACCATCCCGCCAGCAGCCGCTCGCCCGAGGCCATCGTGACCAGGGCTATGAGCCCTTCTGTTTCGGCCGCACGGCGGAGTGCCGGGGTGAAAGCCTTGCGGAACGCCTCGCGGCCCACGACCAGCGTGAGCGTATGGCGGAAGCGCGGAGGTCCGTCCGGATTCAGGTTCTCTTCCCGGAACGACGAGGACTGTTCCAGGATCGGCCATTGATCGGCCGATGCCCCCGCTCGCAGCGTCAGCCCTGTGCAGCAGCCGTCGCCGTAGGTGGCCGATACGATGTCGGAGGCCGGGATCAGCCAGACGGCTTCGATGCCTCCCGCAGGCTTTAGGGGCCGGGCGTAGGGAGTGGTTCCGGACATGGTCAGATGCGCGATGCGAATGCGACCAGTCCTTCGTCGAGCACGTCGCAGCCGGCCATGAAGACGGCGCGCTGGCGGTTCTCCATTTCGTCGGGGTTGTACCACATGCGGATTTCGTTGCCGGGGAAGTCGGCCGTATTGACGGCCAGCACCAGGTTGCGGCGGTCGGTCAGGATGCAGAACGACTTGGGTACGGGCGACGAAGAACTCAGTTTGGCCAGGTAGGACGAGATGCGCAGATCCACGACGGGAATGCCGTGATACAGCAGGTTTTGACGGCCGTTGATATAGTCGGTGTAGGCACCGTCCGTGCTCATGCTGTCGAGGTGCTTCTCGTAGGCGCTGTAAACGTCCGACGAAACGAAGAAGGCCAGTTGCCCCTCGGCTTTAAGGTCTTTCAGGCGTTCGTCCGCATTTTTCCAGAGATCGTCGAACATGGCGACCGAGTTGGCCGGTGTGTTCATGGCGTCCGTTTCGTAATTGTAGGTATAGACCTTGTTGTTGTTCGAGTAGGTGGCGATGGTTTTGAGAAAGCCGTCGAAGGTGTTCGCGCCGCTTTCGGCCGACGTGTCGCCCACCCACATCGTCGAGCGGATGCTTTCGGCGATGGCCTGTTTGAAGAGCGTGGTTTCGGCCTCTTCGAGTTCGGTGCCCGTGAGATCCTCCATATTGACCTCGGGACGGTTGGTAATCAGCTCATAGACCAGCGAGAAGTAGTCTGCGGCCGAGTAGCCCAGTTCGGCTTTCACGCGGTTGAGAGGGATGGTTTTCTGGAGTTTTTTCGAGCCGGCGCCGCCGCTCCAGCCTGCTGCGGTGAATTTTTGCAGGATGTCGGTTTTGGGCTCCCACATCTGCACCGTCGTCGGTACGGGCATGTTGTAAAGGACGCGGACGCCCAGGTCGATGGCCGAAGGACCGCTCAGCATCGGGCGGAAAAAGATCGTTTCGAGGTTTTTGCCGGTGTAGGTTTTGGCATTTTCGAGTGCGCTCATAAGATAATTTGATTTTTGGTGATTGAATGGGTTGTTCGAACGAATGGAATCGGTTCGGGTGTAGCAGTTTTGCGGAGGGTGTCCGAAGGCGGGGCGCCGGATCCTCAGCGGGCGGGTTTTACCGGATCAGTTGCTTTGCATCTTCGGCATAGGCTCGCTGGTTGGCCGAGGGAGTCGTTTCTCCGATCGACGGATCTTCGCGGGGGAGCGTGCGGGTCGGAGCCGCGAATTGCTGGCCTTCGTGCAGGGCGAGTTCCGAAGTGCGGGGGCCGGACCCTTTTTCCGGGTCGCCGAAATGGAGGATGTTGCGGTCGGGGGGAAGGGCGTCTGCCGGACGGACGAGTCCCAGCTTGCCGAGCAGCTTGCGCCATTGTCCGGCCGGCGTCGCCTGTGCCGCAGGCGTTTTTTCCGTAGCGGCGGGTTCGATGATCCGATCGACGAGTCCGGCGGCGAGTGCCTCCTGCGGAGAGAGCCAGCGGCCGGAGCCGTTGTTTTCGGCCATCAGGAGGGTGAACTCCTCCGGAGTGCGGCCAGAACGGGCGGCATAGACCTCCGCCAGGCGTGCGTCGGTTTTGCGGAGCAGGTCGATGCGGGTCGCAAGCTCTTCGGCATTGCCTTCGGCGGTGCAGATCGAATTGTGGATCAGGTAGAGGGCGTGGGCCGATATTTCGCGGCATCCCTCCGATGCGGCCTGTGCGATGACTGTGGCCGCCGAAGCCGTATAGCCGTAGCAGCGGGTGACGATGTGTCCGTCGAGCGACGAGAGGGCCTCGTAGATCAGCAGGGCGTCGTTTACGTCGCCGCCCGTCGAGCGGATATTGACGACGATTTCCGGGGCGTCGATTTCGCGCAGCCGGTCGAGGCTGTCCCGGAATTTTTCGTAGGTGGCTACGCGCGACGAGGGTTGGTCGAACTGCCACTCCTCGGGGACGCCGATCACCCCTTCGATGTCCACGAAGCAGGTGTCGTTGCGGTTGGTGATTTGAATGTCGGATTGCATGGAAAGTTGTTTTTTGCCGGCTCGCTCGCCGGCGTTCGGAATGGGGTTGGCTGTGGGCGGGATCGTTGCGGTTTCGCGGCGTCCCCGCTCCGGCAGGAGGGTTGGGCGGATTTTCGAGGAGTGCATCCCGTGAGAGTGCGGGGAGTCGTACGGCTGCGGTCCGCGCGGATGAAGGACGGTCGAAGGGCTATCCGTTGGGCAGACGGGTGAAGGTGCAGCGGGTCGAGGCGGCCGAGGGGTCGTAACCCTCGATGCGGCGGAGCGTGCAGCGGATCTCTTCGCCGCCGATGCGGAACAGGAACGTCGAGGCGATGCAGGGGGCGAGGCGCTGTATCTGAAAGAGCCGTTCGATGTCGCACGGTTCGAGCCGCAGGTGGAGCGTGAGGTGCTGGCAGAGTTTCTCCTGTTCGGCCTGGGTGTCGTAGAAGCGGTGCAGTCCCTGTTGTCCGTCCCGGTCTTCGAAGCAGAGCGTGAACCCGTTGTCGGGATCGTTACGGTGGAATGCGGCCAGGGGGTAGCTGTCTCCGGTGGAAGGATAGCCCCAGCGCTCGCCGGCGGGCAGGGGCTGCATGCCGCAGTAGCGGACGATGCGGGGCGTGAAACTGTTCCGGTCGGTGGTGTCCGGGGCGTCGCGGTCGCCGACCCGCAGGACGAGGGCCGAAGGTGCATCCGCATAACATTCCGTTTCGCTGACCGTCGGCGAGAAGAAGGGGTTGGCGAGGTTTCTTTCCCGGTCGATCGCCGCCGCCGAGTCATTGACCAGACGCCACTGGCCGAAGGGCTCTTCCAGGGTCGCGTTCAGCCGGGTCACCGCACCGTCCGCCTCCCGGTACTTGTAGATGCGGACACGTTCCGCATCCTGTGCCGCATCGCCCAGCAGGATCGGCTGCGAGCGGTCGATCCGGGAGCTCCAGTCGAAGGTCTGGCCGAGGCGGTAGAAGTCGTCGGCCGGTTCGACGTAAACCGTGCGGGTTTCCTCGTCGGTGTAAAAGCGCAGATTGAACAGGTGCCGCAGGGCGTCGAGTACGACCCATTTGCGGACGCGGTGCCGGGCGACGTCCTCGAAAGAGATCGGGGTGTTCAGACCGGGTGCGCCGGTGAAGTCGGGGCGCAGGGTGCATTGGCGGCTCAGGGAGAATTTCATCCCCGGTTCCGCACCGTAGAAATAGATGGTCGAGAAGGTTTTGGGCGAGGTCGGCGTGACAGTTACCGGGTTGGTACGGACGGTCATTTCCACTTCGGTCTGTCCGGTTTCTCCGATGTAGCCGTCGTAGAGTGCCCAATCTCCGGTGTAGGTCGTGTAGGTCGTGCTTCCGGCGGCTTTGCAGAGCAGTACCGGGGCCGTGACGGTCGAGCCGGAAGGGGTCGTGACCAGAGCCGACCGCGAATCGAACTCTCCGATTGCGTGCCCGGCCGTGCCGTTGACGGTGCAGGTGAGGCGGTAGGAGTTTCCTTCGGTGTGGTTGAACACGATGGCACGGTACTGGAAGGCGGGTTTGGTCGAGTTTCTGCGGTCGGCGTAGCGGTTTGCGAGGGCGCCCTGTACCTCGGTGCCGTCGCCCAGGTAGAAGGAGTCGATTCCTTTGAGGCGGTTGCGGTCGAGGATGCGGTGGTCGGTGATGTAGCGGATGTGGTATTCGAAGGCTACCGTCACCGAGGTCATGGGCCTGAAGACGATCTCCCCGTCTTCGACGGTGAAGCAGTGGTTGTTCGAAAAGACATCGGTGAGGGTTTCTCCCAGATCGTTTTGGTCGTTCGGATTGACCGTTTCGACGAAATTGCCTACCGAGTTGATCGACTTGTAGGGGTTGGCGTACACACGGCCGTCGCTGTTCGCCGTCGTCGCCGCCGTCGTCGTACGCCGGGCCAGGAAATCCATGTGGTTCCGCAGGGCGTTCGTGTCGCGCGAGGAATAGGCGCCGCTCAGGTAGAGCGAGCGGAAAAATTCGCCGTTCAGAAAATCGCTTTCAAGGGTGTAGCCCGCTTCGGAAAAGAGTGTCTGCACGACGGTTGCAGCCGAAATGAACGGGTGGTAGTCGTCCACGGAGAGGAATCGTTCTACGGGAATCAGTTCGACCGACGACAGTTCGGGGGTGTATTCGTCGCGGCATACCGGGAAGAATTTGACCGGGGTGTTGTTGGTCCAGGTCTGGCGGATCATCGTGGGCGTGAGCCGTCCCGAGAAGGAGATGCCGAGGGTGTTGAACATCTCCGCAGCGGCTTGCCGGGCCCATTCGGAGGTGCCGCTGCGGATCTCTATCAGATACCCCTCCGGGTCGGAGTCGTACGCTGCCGAGAGCAGCCGGACGGAGCCTTGCAGCAGTTTGGCCTCTCCGTCGCTCAAAACGGCCGTGTGCTGCGCGGCATTGAAGCGCTGGCCCGTGTAAGGCTCGGCGGCGAATCCGAAAATGCGGTCGTTGGTCCGGGTTGCCGGCAGCCGCAGTCGGAGGGCGTGCCCTTTGTTTCCGCTTCGCACGTCGGCGAGATCCTGGGCATCGTAGTCGAGGGCGATGCGCTGCGACGGGTCGAGGTCGCAGGGAATTTGGTCGATAGTGAGTTTCATAGGCAGCGGGTTTCTTGTCGGGGACGCAGGCTGATTTCGATACAGCCCAGGGAGCCGTGCCGGCCGATCGTCTGCTCCCGGGTCAGGATGTCCACCTCTTCGTATTTGTCGCCGTCGATCTTCCAGACTTGGGGCGATGCGGCGATTTCGGCCAGCGCTTCGATAACGGCGGCGGGTTCGAAGGCCGAGGCGAGGGTCGTCGTCCGTTCGTCGCGGATACTGATATCTTCGTAGCCCGCGTCGTCGGTGAGTACCTGTTCCTTGCGGATTTTCTGGACGACGCTTTTCACCACCGGAAAAGTGTAGTGTTCGATCGAACCTGCACGGCTTCGCCAGGCGATACGGCATCCTTCGTCGCATTTCGGAACGACCGTGTAGCCGATTTCCGCTACGGTCTGTCCGGCGGTGGCGATCCGGACGGTGATCGTGCCGACCGAGGGCAGAAAACTTCGGGTGTTGAGCCGGAAGAGGGTCAGCTCCTCCCCTCCGATCGCATTGTACGTAAGAGCTTCTGCCGTAATGTCGCTCGTGACCGTTACGGTGTGCTGGCCCGGGATGCAGCAGGTGATTTCGTCGCTTTCGCCGTAGGCGATGATGCGGTGCGAAGGCATCGTCGTCAGAATCCGGGACGGTTTCACGGAGTCGTGTGCCGCGACGAAGGTCCGGACTTCGGAGTAGGTCGTTCCGACGGCCAGTTGCACCGAAGCGCTCCGGCTTTCCGAATTGCAGAATCCGGTCATGCCGGACGAGGGGACGAAGCGAATGTTTTTCCGGACCATCGGGGCGATGTTCAGGGTGCCGGTCGGGGTGTTGTAAAACCGTTTGGAGCCGATCCTGGAGCCGTCCCTGGTGCTGAGTATTTCCAGAAACAGTTCCGTTTCCGCCGCGTTGGAGAACGTGTAGGCGAGCGGGCCGAATACGGAGGAAAACATCTCCGGCAGAGAGGTGAATGTCATGTGAAAACGGGTTTGGAAGTGGATGATTGTGTGCGGTCCGAGATACCGTGCGGTCGCCGGTGTCGGGGCTGTGGGCGGAGTCGTGCCCTTCGCTTTTTTTCGAAAGATACGGAGGCGGCATCGGAAAGGCCGATGGCTGCTGTGCGGGGTGTCCGGGTGCCTAAAAACAGGTGATGACGTCGGCTTTGGCCGTTTGGGAGATTTCTCCGTGCGGGGTGTAGGCTCCCGATCCGGGTTGGACGGTGAGGTTTTCGACGGCTATGACCTTCGGGTCGGTGCTTAACTGGGTGAAGAGATCGAAGAGTTGCAGTTCCGTTTGGCTCCACACCTCGTTGCGCCGTTCGGACGAGAGCTTTGCCCCGGGGTGCAGCAGCCGCAGTTCGACGCTGTAGGTCGCACGTCCGTGCAGACGGCCTTCGACCTCCTTGAGCCGGATGGGTGGAAGCCAGGCTGCGGGCAGCAGGACGATCTCGCGCGGGGTGCGGTCGTCGGTATCGATGTGGATCGTGTAACCATACACGCCTGCGAGCTCCCGGATCGCACGGGTGAGATAGGTGCGGTTCATGTTGAAAAAGTTTTGATAAAATGTTTATAGATATTGAAAAGTCTGGATAATTTCCTGACAACAGAATTGTTGCGATTGTTGAAAAGGTCGGAAATATCCTGAGGCCGTCTGTTGAAAAGCGGATTTGTCGGGACAAATATAAACAATCCGAATACCCCTTGTCAAGAGATTCGACCCGGAATAATTTCGATCTGCGGCAAATAAAGTCGGCGGATAATTTGTTCGGACTGGGGTTCAATCTGTTGCGGTGACGGTCGCAGCGGTCTAATTTGGCCTTGAAAATTGGATATTTGAAATATAATAGCTACTTTTGCTCCATAATATCTTCGTGAAGCCGGAGTCTTCCGGCCGAAAAGTGGAAAATATCCGTATCTTCCACGGCGGCGAAGAGCGAAGTTCAACGAAAAATTCAACGATATGGATGATGGTGTCGGTTCCAAGCATAGCGGCAGTGTCGTATCTCAATACGATACCATTCATCTACGGTATCCGTCACGAAGGTAACTTTCGTGCCGATCTGTTGTTGTCCCCTCCTTCCGAGTGTACGAAAAACTACGTCGAAGAGCGTGCCGATCTGGCGCTGCTTCCGGCTGCCGCCGTTCCCTCGCTCAAATCGACGGAGGTGATTACCGAGTATTGCATCGGAGCCGTCGGCCCCGTGCGAACCGTCGTGCTGTTGAGCGACGGCCCGGTTTCCGAGGTTCGGCGCGTCTTTCTCGATCCCCACTCCCAGACCTCCGTGCAACTGGTCGGTTATCTGGCCGCCCATCGTTGGAAAATCGCTCCCGAATGGTACTCTCTGGATGACTACGAACAGCTTCGTCATGCGCAGGAGGGGGACGCTTTCCTGTTGATCGGGGACAAGGTGTTCGATCACGAGGAGAAGTTCCGCTATAAATACGATTTGGCTGCCGAATGGCAGGCCGCGACCAAACTGCCCTTTGCCTTTGCCGTCTGGGTGGCTCGCAAGGGAACGCCCTACGAAGTCATCGAATCGCTGCAGCATGCCCTCACGTTCGGTTTGGAACATACCTACGAAGCGATCCTCGAAGCGGGATTCGACAAAAAGCCGTACGATGCCTATGAATATTTGACGCGTAATATCGACTATATCTTCGATAATCAAAAGCGCCGGGCCCTTCAGAAGTTCTGGGATTCGGGACTCAAGGTGTCGCCCCGTGTAAATCCCGGCTGAAGGGAGTAGGCAGGGCTCATGCCGCCGGGCGGCCCCCTGTCTTGACCAGTTCACGCAGAAAGCAACCCGGGGAACCGGATTAATACAGGGTGCTTTATGATTACGATTTACCTCAAGCAATACAACAAGATCATCCGAAACGCCGATACCGGGCTCTTCGAGGAGTTGGGTTACGACGATATCTTGTGGATCGATATGCTGCAACCCACGATCAAGGAGCAGAAAGCGGTCGAGAATTTCATGGAGATCAACCTCCAGACCAAGCAGCAGGTCGAAGAGATCGAATCGACCTCGAAATATTCCGAAACCGAGAATGCGATCATTTCGAACGCCAACTTTTTCGTGCCGACGGGCGAGAGTTTCGTCATCGAACCCGTGTCGTTCATCATTTCGAACGAAGGTGTGCTGGTTTCGGTGCGCCAGGCCGAGTCGCGGACGTTTCAGGAGACGGAGAAGCGGCTCCAGATCAACTACCGCAACTATCCAACGGGCTATCATATTTTTATCACGTTGCTCGAAGTGCGGATCGACTACGATGCCGACATGGTCGAGCTGATCGCCCGTCAGGTGTCGTCGTTGAGCCGCAATATCAATGGCGAGGATTCAATCGACAAGGAGGTGCTGCGTCGCATCAATACCTTGCAGGAGAGTACGATGTTGCTGCGGGAGAACATCTTCGACCGCCAGCGCGTGCTGTCGGGCATTCTGCGCAGCGAACGGTTCCCGAACGATATCTACCCGCGTTTGCAGTTGATGATCAAGGACGTGAATTCGCTCATCAACCATGCCGATTTCAGTTTTCAGCGTCTGGACTATATCCAGGATGCGGCACTGGGTCTTATCAATATCGAGCAGAACGAGATCGTAAAGATCTTCTCGGTGGCTGCTGTGGTTTTCATGCCCGCGACGTTGATCGCAAGTATTTATGGCATGAACTTTTCGATCATGCCCGAGCTGCACTGGAAATACGGCTACCTGTTTGCCATCGGCTTGATGTTGCTCTGTTCGGGGCTTACGATCTGGTTCTTCCGATTCAAGAAGTGGTTATAAAGACAGTCCGCTTCGACTTCGGCTTCATTTTCGTCGGTCGGGGTGTTTTTTACCTTTTCAGAAAGTCGTTCCCGAAACCGGGGAGAAATAAAGTACGGATATGACAAGACAAATAGCCGATCCACTGCGGATCGGCTATTTTACAATTACCCGAATTTGTGCTGCCGGCTATTGCAACGCAGGATCGACCTCCGGCGTGCAGGTTATCGAGGCGGTCTTGACCGTGCCATCCGAAGTGGTGAACTCCACCGTAAAAGTATGCACTTCGCCCGGATTGTCGGGAACCGACGTAAAATAAAGTATAAACGAGTAAATCGACAAGGAGGAAAGAGTGTATTCGACCACCCGCAGATCGTCGGGTTGCAAAGCCGACAACGGTTTGTTGTATAGAAATAGAATTTCTTTCCCAAGATCGGAATAAGAATGATAATCGTTCTCTATGTATTCGGCATAGCTTACATACCGAACTCCCATTTTATCGTTCAACGGCGATCCTGCCGGGTATTTGGCGCTCCAATCTTTGTCGCTGGTAACTTTTATGCCGGTGAAATTGTCTGCGAATGCGGTCAAATCCGACCATGGAAGCGACTTCAGATTGTTGTATTCCGTATCGTGATTGCGCTCTGCGATTCGAAGAAAATCGTCGGTATGCTGCGCCCCCTCCTGTTCCGGTGTCTGATAGTACACCGGATCCTCCAGAAGTACCTGAAATCCGGACATGGAATAGAGCGTCGATGGTTTTTCAGCCAGCATGCCGTATAAAACATAGCTCCCGTCCACATAATTTTGAACGAGATATTTCGAATAGCCGGATCCATTTCCAATCCACTCCTCCGGTTCGTTGCAACCAACCAGACTACTCAAAAAAATATAAATCAATAACTTTTTCATTTGCTCAAATTATAAGTGACGGCCGAAAAATCATGATCGTAATCTCTGTCTTCTATTGACTGCGGGCTGACAGGTCCCCTGTCTGTATAGAACGCATTGAATGTATAGTATCCGTCTTTTTGTCCTCCCCAGCCGAAATTGGCATGCACAAATTCTTTCGACTCTGTGTGGTATTGAGTAGGCAAAAAAGCATATCTGGTTATCACGCGTCTTTCACGGAGCAACCAACCGTCCAATACCCATGCGTGACTATTAGTACTGCTCTTCCCGGAATAATAAAATGGAAGTTTTTTCACGAAAATCATATCCCGAACTTTGTCGGTAGTTATAGGCGATAAAGCTATATTTGAATAGCCTAATCCTATGTCACCCAAATATTGGAGTAACTTCACTACGTTTTTCGTTGGGGCGGGAGAACCTCCGTCGTCACTGTGGTATTTCACACCAACTGCCTCTCCCATTTTATTGATGAAATAGGCTACAGCCCATGTTTGGGCATTCATGGATTCCCCACTTACAACAGGTTTCACTAACTGGGGATGTGTTACCGCTTCTTCGATATTAAGCCACATGGCTTCATTCAAAAGCTGATCTCCTATTTGATAAAATTTTTTATTATAATTTAAAGCGTTGAAAACTAAAATTTGTGCAACTGCTACCGGGACACATCCGGCAAAACAGTTTTTGCCATTTTCAATTGGGCATAAATAATTATATGGTTTGGTTTGGTTCCATCGGGTTTTGAGGAGAATGCCTGATTGTTCTTTGGTTTCCCAAGGTTCATAGTCAATACCGACAGGTTGTTGTCCTTCCGGCCACCAATGTTCTATATCGGTAATAGGGCCTCCGACGATGCCGTTTCCGCCACCGCCGGTATCGACACCTCCGATCGCGGCCTGTGCAACCATTTGCAGGGGGAATACCAACTCACCGTCCGCTTCGGCCTGTTCGGGAGTAACCGTTACGGCATACCGGAACTCTTCGGTCGTGAGGCTTCCTTCAT
>ENA-OYWK01001234-OYWK01001234.1-human-gut-metagenome-genome-assembly--contig:-NODE-1234-length-12395-cov-14.026418_pt1 | contig 12395 bp, 9 predicted proteins | sample MGYA00244808_ERZ653392 | MGnify/ENA primary metagenome ERZ653392 (study PRJEB26926, sample SAMN06165125) | human gut metagenome | biome: ENVO:00009003; feature: ENVO:2100002; material: ENVO:00002003...
GCAGCGATACCGGAAGCTAATGCAACAGCAGTTTCCTCTGCGATACCAACATCAACAAACTGTTTTCCTGCTTTAGCTCTCATGTCAGCAGTAAATCCCATAACAGTAGGAGTTCCGGCTGTGATTGCAACAACACTCTTGTCCTCGTCCATCTTCTTTAACAGATATTCTAAAGAAGCGTCAGAGAAATCAGGCTCTCCGCCCTTGAAAAGAGATTCACCGGTTGCAATATCAAAAGGCATATGCCAGTGCCATTCTTCCTTATTCTGTTCAGCAGGTGCATAACCCTTGCCTTTAAGAGTGTTAATGTGGACAACAACCGCCTTTTTAGTATCTTTAACCTTTTCAAATGCTTCAATTAAAGAAGCGATATCATTACCCTTATCAACATAGATGTAATCAAGGTTCATTGCTTTGAAAAGATTACATTCAGCCTGTCCATTTGTTTCACGAAGAAGCTTTAAGTTGGCATAAAGACCACCGTGATTCTCAGCAATAGACATGTCGTTATCGTTAGCAACAATAATCATGTTGCCATTTAATTCAGAAGCGAAATCAAGACCTTCCAAAGCCTCACCGCCGCTTAAAGAACCATCACCTATAACAGCGATTACATTACCATCTTCACCGTTTAAATCTCTTGCTTTGGCAAGACCGCAGGCAAGACTTATAGAAGTTGAAGTATGACCTACAGTAAAGAAATCATGTTCGCTTTCGTCCGGATTAGTGTATCCTGACACATCATCATAATGTTCCTCATAAAGATATGCATCTTTTCTTCCGGTGAGCATTTTGTGAGGATAGCACTGGTGTGATACATCAAATACGATTTTATCTTTAGGCGAATCAAATACATAATGCATGGCGATGATTGCTTCTACCATACCGAAGTTAGGACCAAAATGTCCGCCGTGTCTGCTGGCTCTTGTAAGAAGGGCGTGACGCATTTCTTCTGCAAGGACATTAAGCTGCATGATGTTTAATTTCTTCACATCAGCAGGACTGTTAATATTCTCAATATACATGTTTTCTGATACTCCTTATCTTATATTTTAATACATTTTATATCATAGCACCTAAAGTCAGGTTTAGGTCAAGAGGAATGTGTTGGGAGTTTTATACTATTTGCTATAAGGAAATGATGATGCAAAAACAATCGGGTTGAAATTTAAAAATCTATCGGATTGAAAATGCAAAAACAATCGGATTGGAAATCGAAAATCTGTCGGATTGTAATTGAAAAATTAATCGGGTTGAATTATAATGATGAAGAAGAAAATGTATATAGATTAAGCTTAAACCAATAATATTAATGATATATAAGAATAGAATGGAGAGAATATGGAAAGAGAGGATTACAGACCAAGACTGATTGACAATATAATTGATAGTTATTTAGAGGCATTTGGTGCAGTATGTGTGGAGGGACCGAAGTGGTGTGGAAAAACCTGGACATCATCATATCATTGTAAAAGTGAAATTATGCTTGGCAATCCAGATGGTAATTTCCAGAATAGACAATTGGCGCAGATGAGTCCATCGCTGGTTTTGGAGGGAGAGACTCCAAGATTAATTGATGAATGGCAGGAAGTTCCTCAGTTATGGGATGCTGTCAGGTATAAGGTTGACCAAAGCGGTAATAAAGGGCAGTTTATATTGACAGGCTCTGCGACACCAAATCATAAAGGAATATTGCATAGCGGAGCTGGAAGAATTGCAAAATTGAGAATGAGACCAATGTCATTATTTGAAAGTGGAAATTCCAGTGGAGATATTTCTTTAAAAGATATATGTGAGGGTAGAATAGAACCTAAAATATCAGGTGAGGTTGACTTGAGAAAACTTATTGATTTCATTATAAGAGGAGGCTGGCCTGCTAATCAGGAGACAACATTAAAACAGGCGGCATATCTTCCTATACAGTACATCAGGGCTGTATTAGACGATGATGTTTATAGAATTGATAATGTAAAAAGAGATAAGCATAAAATGGAGCTGCTTCTTCGTTCACTTGCAAGAAATGAGGCAACAACTGTAACAAATAAGAAATTAAAAAATGACATTAAGGAAATAGATGATGAAGATATTGATGTGGAAACAGTTTCTGCTTATCTAGATGTTTTCCAAAGACTTTTCCTCACAGACAATCAGAAACCTTTTGAGGCTAAGCTTAGATCATCAATCCGTATTAAGCAGGCAGAAAAGAGACATTTGTCAGACCCATCATTAGCAGTCGCATTGTTAAATGCGACACCTGAAATGTTACTGAATGATTTAAATACATTGGGATTCTTATTCGAAGCATTGTGTGAAAGAGATTTGAAAATATATGCTGAGTCATTTGATGCAGAATTGTATCATTATCAGGATTATAATAACAATGAAATGGATGCAGTTATAGCAATGCCTGATGGAAAATGGTGTGGATTCGAAATCAAATTGGGTGCAAACCAAATAGATATGGCGGCAGAGAATCTTATAAAAATAAAAAATGAAATTAAAGCAAGTGGAGGAATTGCGCCAGATTCGTTATGTGTTATATGCGGATTATCTAATGCTGCATATCAAAGACCTGATGGAGTATTTGTTGTGCCGATTACAGCGTTAAGAAATTGATACTTGTACGGTTGAAATTCCCTGATATCCATGATAAAATAACAAATGAGTAGATTTCAAAACAAAAGAGGGGTAAACCTGCAGAAATGCAGGGACACAAAGCTACAAGTCTAAGTTGATTCAGTAGTCTGTGGAGTATTGGATATATTGAAGATATAAGATGGTTGAGTTGCAGATGATGTCACGGAATGTGATGTTGTCTGCTTTTTTGTTTTTGGAGGAAAGAGAGGATAATAAATATGTATACAAAGATAGGGATACCAGAAAATAACAGTTTAAAGAGCAAGATTGAAGAATTATATGAGTGGTGTGACAAGCGGGACAATGATGATGAGCTTGGAAAAACATATTTTAATGAACCAATAGATGAAGATAAATTAAATAAATGGGAGGAGGCAAATGGCGTAAAGATTCCAGAGACATATAAGGAATGGCTCAGATTTACAGAAAAATGTCTGATTGATGGATCGAGTGCAATGTTTTGGGGAACAGATGATTTCCATCATAATTTTATGCCAGATAATCTGACGGTTATAGGAGAAATGTCAGGAGATGGAGAAGTAGTATGCTTCTCCAATGATAATGGCGAATTCATAGGATATTATGAAGGAGATATTACATATAGAACAAATGATTTTTCTCAGGTTATTGATCAGATATTTGAGAGAAATAGCGCTTGGGGTGGATTGTCTAAGGAAGATATAGAATTGTTTATGGAATTTTGTGAAAGAAATAAAAAGAAAAAAGCAGAAATGGAACACGATGATTAATATATCACGGGTTCGGTATAAAGAGAAAAAATGTATGACAGCAATAATAGCTGCTTCATTAGCTGTAGCGTTGATATGGCATTAATTATTAATGTGCTTTAATAAAGAGATGCGGGGTAAAATTATGAATTATATATATGACTATATTTCAGAAGAAAGAAAAAAAGAAATAGCAGATATGAATATTGTTGATACATATAATCGTACGGGATATTTAGACATTCCAGGGGATAAGGTTGTCAAAAGCAAAGATGAATATTTTTTATTTTGGTATAATTCACCGGATACACTTTGTCTCAGGCAGCAGATAGAAGAAACAGGCTCGTCTAGTATTGGAAAAAAAAGATATATGCTCATATATGGTGATAAATATATGGATATCGAGATACCTAATGAGAATTTTGGAACAGAATATGAATATCCTGATAATAATTCGGGATTTGACAAAAATACGGAAAAAATGAACCAATACAATACTATAGACTTAAGCTTTTTAAGAGATTGTGAATATAAAAATGATATATGTAATATGCTTTCGGAATACATACATGGTTCTGCTGTGTGGTTTAAAATTATGAAAAATAAAATTACTATTGACAATGAAATTATGGTGAAGGAGTTTTGAGCTTTGTTAATCGAGATTTAAAAGAAAATGAAAGAATCGATTATGTGCTGGAATATCTCATATGTGATTAGAAATATAAAAATCGTGTTTTTAAGTTTGAAGGTGTAACTTTTGTTTTCCAAACGATTGGGGAGAGATATACATAAAGTTTTGATAAAAGGTGTGGAAACCTATTAATTCAGTGTTCGATGTAAATTTGGTATATTATTTTGGCACATATTCAAGATAATTGACAGTAACAAGACCTACTAATCAGGCAGGAAGAAGCCTTTTTAGTAGGTTTTATAAGTATAAAATGAATGTTCATTCCTCTGGAAAGCAGGAAAAAGACCTACTAAGGAGAAACATTTTAACAGATTGGTAGGTGAACTGGCGAGAGAATGGAACGGGTAGGTCTGAAACAACATACTAAATCATGAGATTGATAATGGTTAGTGGGTTTTAGGAATTTCTGGCTACTAGATAATCAGGAAAAGCAGATAGGGGATTCTGATGTATAGATTTTAATATGTAATTTTAATGTGTCAAAGACGCATTGAAACGGGAAAACATTTATGATAGAATAAAAATCAATATTGAATATGAAGCAGCATCGCCGGACAGCGGGACTGAATAAGGAGGATATAATGGAGCAGTATAAGCAGGAATTTATAGATTTTCCTACGGCTTCATTTAAAACATCCTTGGAAATGCCCTAAATGCTTGAATTTACTGGCTTTGAGCAAGATTTATAAAATTGACACAGATATCATAATTTATCGCAAAATGATATAATTTGATATAAAAAGTGTGTAGTAAAGTGTGTAGAAGATATTGGAAGGATATACCAGATATCAGATATTTTGAATAATAATCCATGTGTTTGTAATTAAGCAAATGCATGGATTTTTTATGTTTAAATTTGGAGAAAAAGAAAGGAACAGGTGATTATATGAATAAGAATCAGAATATAAGATTTAATATGGAAAAGGAATCAGATATTAAGGCTTGGGAGAGTCTTCACAGCAATGAGATAGGAGAAAAATTTAAGTCACAAAACCGGTTTGTGATTGAGGCAATCAACTATTATTATGAGAGGTTTATACGAATGCAGGAAGATCCATATCTGGAAACAAGGGAAAAAGAAGATGCATTTGCAGACAGGATTGTTGGCAAGGTGGAAAGAAAAGTACTTTCCAATCTTCCTGCTTTATTGGGATTATATGTAAAGAGAGATTATGAGGAGGAATAATTATGTCGATAGACAGGACAGTTAAGTTTACAGTGAGATTAAATATGCTGAACCCAGCTCATGTAACTATTAATAAGGTTCTGAATGAGTTGAATTTGGATATATTTAAGTCAAAGAATCAGTTTTTTATAGATGCGGCAACTTATTATATTGAGAATTATGGGCAGGAGGAATTAACGCAGCCTAAGAAAAAGAAGACACCGCAATATGTATTAACAGAAGGTATGGATGCAATTGAGGAAAGAATCAGGCAGGCTGCAAAAGAAGAAGCACGACAGGAAGCCAATAAGGAAGTTATGACTATGGTGGGAAGTATGTTAGCTGCAATTCAGGCTGGCGGAGGTGCTATGCCAGTAATAAATCGAGATGACGTTGCGGTGAGGGCAGGAATGGAAAGCATATCTGATGATGAATTGGAGAATTATGAGGAAGATGAGGCATTAGTACAGAATGCATTGAGCTGGATAGAAAGGGATTAACAATAGAATATAAGTTATTGAGACAGGGACTGTGTAGAAATACATGGTCCTTATTTTTATCTGTAAATATTGTAATGCATGCAGGCATAAAACGACGGCGGAAACAAAAAGAGACTGAACAATGCGACGGCAGTTACTTAAAATGCTGTAATAATCCAACGGCATGAAAGTTGAATGAAAGAAAGTTGGAAATGTAATGAAAGAAAAGTGAAGGCAGAATGCGACGGTATGATGGAAAAATGGCGTCATAAAGTAATGTCAATTTTGAAAAGTTTCGTCATAAAGTGCCGTCAATTCTAGAAAATAGATATCTTTGCAAGATTTTAGATATTTATCAATGCAAAAGCTGCTGTGTGAAGGAATAAAAAAGTTCTAATGTAGCCCTCGGCGTTTGAGAGCGAAATACACCCTCCGCACAAAACTTCGTTTTGTACACCGGGTATTTCGCGATTGCATCGAGCTTGAGAATAAATATTACTATGGCTGCATTTGAAGAATTAAATGTAGCTGATGAAAAGAAGGAGATGATTGCAATGCCAAGACATTCATTTATACAGATGACGAAACTCCATAATGTTATGGGGAGAATTGATTATATAACAAGTACAGTTAAACAGGAAAATCTATATGCCATATATGCGACACAGCCACTTCGGTCTTTCTGGAAAGATCTTGCGAAATGTAACAGAGAAGAATTTACTAAAAGTGGGACGATAGGAAAATGTATTGAGGCAAGAGAGCTGATTATAGCATTACCGGAAGGATTATATCATTATGAGCATGATTATCTTATCAAACATTTTGCTATGGATTTTAAGAAAAAGTATTGTGTGGATTGCTATGCAGCTCTCCATCATAACAAAAGAAAGACTAACTTCCATATCCATCTGATATTTGCAGAGAGGACGAAGCTGGAGAAACCGGTTGTAAAGGTAGCAGCGAGAAACATGTTCTATGATGAGAGAGGGAAGTATGTGTGTACTAAAAAAGAGATATTGGATGAAAGTGGTAACATCCGTAATGGCTGTAAGATTATCAGAAAAGGCGAGGTTTATGAGAAAAAAGAGTTCTCTGCAAAGGATGACAGATTTAAACAGGATTCATTTCGTGATGAGGCAAAGGTATTTTTTACAAATGAAATAAATCAGCTTGTGCTGCATGAAGAGGATAAACTTAAAGTCTTTGATAAGAACAGTCCATATCTTGTCACTAAAAAAATAGGTAAAAATAATCCAATGGAAGAACAAATAAAAGCTGACAATGAGGTACGTCGGGAATGGAACAGGACTGTTGACAGGGCAATTGTAAGCAGTGTGTCAGAAGAGGACATATTAAGGATAAAGAAGAATGAAATAATAGAAAAGATAAGGGATTCCATAGATTTATATGGAGACAGACCGGATCTTCTTGCAAGTATTATAAAGCTTGCTATTGCAGTGCTTGAACTTCTTATTAATCGTATTATGCGTGTAGCGGTTGCTGCGGCGGAAAAGATGCTGGAAATTCTGCCGGCAGAAGGTAGAAATATTGAGGCTAAGACATATCCAATAATGTCACTACTTGCAGAAAAATACCTAAGTTTTCAGAGTATCTATTATGAATTGCAAAAGCAAAATGAAGTAATATTTGCGCAGGAGCATAAACGCAGTGAGATGGAGATAGAATTGTTAGAATGTAACGGTGCATTTAAGGCACGAAAGCGTGGAGGGTTGCAGAATCAGATATATGAACTGAACAAACAGATTGATAATATGAAATGCGATTTGTCATCTATTGTGTAACGACATGGTTATGATAATGTAAGGGATTTTTACAGTGCTTATTATTTGGCTAAAGATGAATATGCTGATTATATGAAAGAAGTTGAGAAATGGAATGCCAATCATGGTAAAAAGAATGAGAATAGGACAGACAGATGTCGGATTGGTGAGGAACGGGATGAAAACGGATATATGGATAGAAAATATGTAGAGAAGACAAGATAAAGAAGATAGAATATTGGGTGATGGAGTGAAATTTCTCACCCTTTGTTTTTGTGTCACTAAATGTAGAACTAGTAAATTTGGACAATGAAATTTTATTTAATTTTACTCTTGAATATGCTATAATAATATCGGTTTTTTATGCGATGTGACAAATTACACTGTTCAATTTAACTTCCGATAATTTTAACTATCAGGAAGTAAAAATATCAAAGGGGTTAATGATATGTTACCTGAAGAAAAAGCAAGAGTAAAAATAGATAAACAACTTACGGATTCCGGTTGGAACATTGTCTCACGAGATGAATATATTCCTAATCTTTCTTTGGCAGTCAAAGAAGCACTTATGCAAGGTGGCAAAGAAAGTGATTATCTTCTTTTTATTGATAATAAAGCAATTGCAGTTATAGAAGCAAAGAAAGAAGAAAATTTTCTTGGAATAGATGTAGCAAAACAGGCAGAAAATTATGCTGTGACTCCAGAGAATTGGTACGGTACTTGGTTTGATAATTTGATTCCTCTTGTTTATCTTGCAAATGGCAAAAAAATTCTATTTAAAAATATGTTAACTGATCCTGATGGAGATTATATTGAACTTACAGAGATGCATTCGCCTAAAAAAATGTTGCGGCTTATAGGAATGAAATCCGAATATGGTGCCTTGCCTAGAATTGAAGAAAAGGGACTTCGCAATTGTCAATATGAAGCAGAAGTTAATTTTGAAAATTCAATTAGAAAAGGTCATAAAAAAGCACTTGCTGTACTTGCTACCGGTTCGGGCAAAACATATCTTGCTTGCCTTGCGGCATATAGACAATTGAATTATACACAAACTGGAAGAGTTTTGTTTTTAGCTGATAGAAACAACCTTGCTCGTCAAGCAGAAACAGAATTTAAATTATTTGACAGAACAGAGAAACAACAACCATTAAATGATTTATATACAATAAACAGACTGACTAAACCGGATAAAATTAACAGTGATATAGTTATATCGACTATTCAAAAGTTGTTTGCGGTTTTAACAGGTCAAAAGATAGATGATATTGATGAAGATGAAGAAGATGAAAAATCTTTTATTTCTGACGAAAAAAATGAACCTGAAGTTAAATTAAGTGATAATCTTAAATTGTCTCCGGACCATTTTCAATTTATTATTGTTGACGAATGTCATCGCTCTATTTATGGGAAGTGGCAATCTGTCCTTAAATATTTTAAAGGAGCAAAAATACTTGGATTGACAGCAACACCAACACTAGAAGCATATGCATTTTTTAATAATAATATCATTGAAGAATACACTTATGAAGATTCTATTGTTGATAGCGTTAATGTTCCAAATCGTGTTTATAGAATAAAGACTGAACAGACGGAGCACGGCGGTGCTATTGAAAAAGGAGCCACTGTTATTGAAACCAATCGTAACGGTAAAAAAGTGGACTTTTATATTTCAAATAAATGTATCGATTACACTGAAGCACAACTTGACCGTTCAATTGTAAGTCCGAAACAAATTCGGTTAAATTTAGAAGAATTTAAGAAATCTATTTATACAGATTTATTTCCGGAGCGTAAAGTATCTTGGAATTATATACCGAAAACTCTTATCTTTGCAAAAGATGACCATCACGCTACTGAAATAGTGAATATTGTAAAAGAAGTATTTGGCGAAAATTTTGATGATAATATCGTTCCTGAAAAATTTGTACAGAAAATAACATATTCTGCCGGAGACACTGATGCACTTATTAGAGAGTTCCGAATCAATAAAGAGTTTAGAATTGCCGTTACTGTAACTTTAGTGGCAACCGGTACAGATGTTAAACCTTTGGAAGTCGTTTTCTTTATGAGAGATGTCAATTCCGATGTTCTTTATACTCAGATGAAAGGCAGAGGATGTCGTGTAATAAGTGATGATAAGTTGAGAGAAGTTACTCCAAATGCTACAACAAAAGATTGTTATTATATTGTTGATGCAATTGGTGTAACCGAACACGATAAACAAATTCCAAAAGCAGGAAATGGAAAGAGTGGACAGAAGAATAAAACTCCCAAATTAGATCAACTTCTGGAATATCTTTCTCATGGTTATGTTAGTGATGATAATTTGGCATTATTGCGTGATTATTGTGCAACTATAAATCATAGATACGAAGAAAATGTTTTATTTGGACATCATCTAAAGACATTTATTTCAAATTACAATTTTTCGCCAAAGGAACTTGCATTCAATATAAATGAGGCATTATCAAAAAATTTATTGCCGCCATTTGAAAGTGCATCAAGCAAAAACGGCACAAGAAATAATCTCATTTCTTGTTTGATTACCAATCTTAATGCTAGAAAAAAATTGCTTGAATTACATAGAGGATATTATGCGGTTTCACCGGATGAGGATAAGTTAATTGAAAAAGGCTTTTCAAAAGAACAAGCACTTTCGTATATTAAAAATTTTGAAAAATATATTACTGAAAACGCCGACAGCATAGAAGCACTTCGTATAATTTATAATTCCGAAGAAACTGTTATTACTCATTCAATGCTTTCGGAACTTCAAGACAGATTACTGTCTGAAAATCGTTCATTTACCCCGGCAAAAATATGGGGAAACTATAAGCTCTTGGATACAGACAGTAATGTTGATGAATTGGATATTAGCCAAAATGCAAACGCATTAACGAACTTAATTCAGATCGTTCGCTATGCATATAAAAAGAATCCTAAACTCATCAGCTTGCTTAAAGGATATTCACAAAGATTTACTCTTTATTGCGGGCAAGCTCAGCGTACTCTTACAGAAGATCAGAAAGATATTATGAAGCATATTGCGGATTATATAATAAATGATGGTTATATCAGTATCAATGAATTGAATGAAATTGATACTGATTTATGGAGAAAAGCAATAAAAACTTTTGGAGCTCTGCCACTTAAAACGGAACTTGTTACTTTATCTAAATTTATATTAAAGGTGGCTTAAACTATGACAGAAAATCAAATCAAAACTGAATCGGCTCTTGTCAAAAAGGTTGGAGACATAGCAAATGTTATGGCTGCTGCCGGTGTCGGTTTTACAGATTATATTATTCAGCTCACATATATACTTTTTCTTAAAATGGATGAAGAAAAAGAGGAAATGGGGCTTGAAAGCACCATTCCGGATGGATACAAGTGGAAAGACCTTGTTAATCTAAACGGAACAGATTTAATTGAAAAATATGAAAAAATTTTAAGGGAACTGGCAAAAGAAGAAGGATTAATAGGCACTATCTTTACAAAGGCTGCAAACAAAATTGATAGCCCTGTAAAACTTGCAAAAATCATTGAAATGGTAAAGAGTGAAAACTGGTATATGATGGAAGGCGATTTAAAAGGTGCTATCTATGAATCTATTCTTGAAAAGAATGGACAAGATAAGAAAAGTGGTGCCGGTCAGTATTTCACTCCACGTGCTCTTATTCAAGCAATGGTTGATGTAACAGACCCGCAAATTACAGAAACTGTTGCAGACCCTGCTTGCGGTACAGCCGGATTTTTACTTGCAGCTTATGAACATATGAAGAAACAGGCTAAAAATTCTAATCAATTAACAAATTTGAAAAACAATGCATTATTTGGAGCTGATAATACTCCGCTTGTTGTAACGCTTGCGTCTATGAACTTATATTTACACGATATAGGTACTCATACCAGTCCAATAGTGTGCCAAGATTCGTTGCTCGATACATCGGATAAAATGTATGATGTTATTCTTGCGAATCCGCCATTTGGTACAAGACCGCAAGGAAGCGGTGAAGTCTCTGCTGTTCGCAGTGATTTTATAAAAACATCGGACAATCAGGTTAATTTTTTACAGCATATTATGTCAATCGTTAAAACCGGTGGGAGAGTAGCTGTTGTTCTTCCTGATAATGTTCTTACCGATGGAAATGCAACTGCAAAGGTTAGAGAAAAATTACTTAAAGATTTTAACCTTCACACGATATTGCGACTTCCTACAGGAATTTTCTATGCAAATGGAGTTAAGACGAATGTCCTTTTCTTTGAAAAAGGAAGTCCGACCGAGGATATATGGGTTTATGACTATCGTATTGGAATTAAGCATACTTTAGTTCAAAAGCCTCTTACAAGGGAACATCTTGAAGATTTTGTCTCTTGCTATTGTTCCGGTCATATGCAAGACCGTGTACCTACATATTCTGAAGAAAATCCAAACGGAAGATGGAGAAAATTCACAAAAGATGAGGTCTATTCTCGTGACCAGTTGAAATTAGACTTTAAATGGATTGCCAGTGAAGAAGATGATGACCGCACATTAGCCGAAATGATTTCACAAATAAAAGAGGAATCAGCAAATATTGCAAAAGCAGTTGCTGAACTTGAAAAACTTATAGGAGAGGTGGACGAGTAATGGATACCAAAGCATTAAGACAAAAAATCTTGGATTTGGCTATCCGTGGTAAACTTGTGCCGCAAGACCCGAAGGATGAGCCGGCTGCTGTTCTCCTTGAGCGTATCCGTGCTGAAAAGCAGCGAATGGTCAAGGATGGAAAGCTGAAACCTAAAGACATTAAAAACGATACAGTTATCTTCAAAGGTGATGATAATTTGCATTATGAGAAGTTTCAGGATGGAACTGTAAAATGTATTGAGGATGAGATTCCGTTTGAACTGCCAGAGGGGTGGAGTTGG
>ENA-OYWK01001235-OYWK01001235.1-human-gut-metagenome-genome-assembly--contig:-NODE-1235-length-12395-cov-6.433549_pt1 | contig 12395 bp, 9 predicted proteins | sample MGYA00244808_ERZ653392 | MGnify/ENA primary metagenome ERZ653392 (study PRJEB26926, sample SAMN06165125) | human gut metagenome | biome: ENVO:00009003; feature: ENVO:2100002; material: ENVO:00002003...
GTATACAAAAGAGACTTTGGAAATACTTGATGAATATGAAAAAAGGTCTATAAATTAAATTTTGCTTGCCAATTACGGTACATGTGTTAAAATTAGTTACAGTTCAGTTATTTTAAATTGGAGGAAAAAGTAATCATGATGAAGGAAAGATTGCAGGAAATCAGGGAGAGAGCGTTAGAACAGATTAACTCTACTGATTCACTTGAAAAGTTAAATGAGGTAAGAGTATCTATCCTCGGTAAGAAAGGCGAACTTACAGAAGTCCTTAAAGGAATGAAGGATGTTGAGCCAAAAGACAGACCTATGGTTGGTCAGATAGTCAATGAGACAAGACAGGCTATAGAGGAAGTTCTTGAGAATGCAAGAAAAGAACTTTCAGAGAAGATGAGAGAGATTCAGATGAAAGCAGAAGTTATTGATGTAACACTTCCTGCAAAAACGTATAATGTTGGACATAGGCATCCTAATACACTTGCTCTTGAAGAAATTAAGAAAATATTTGTTGGTATGGGATACGAAGTTGTAGAAGGTCCTGAAGTTGAATATGATTACTATAATTTTGAAGCGTTGAATATACCTGCCAATCATCCGGCAAAAGATGAACAGGATACATTTTATATTAATGACAAGATTGTCCTTCGTACACAGACATCATCAGTTCAGGTTCGTGAGATGGAGAAAGGAAAACTTCCGCTTCGTATGATTTCTCCGGGTCGTGTATACAGAGCAGACGAAGTTGATGCAACACATTCACCATGTTTCCATCAGGTAGAAGGTCTTGTTATTGATGAAAATATTACATTTGCGGATTTAAAGGGTACACTTGTAGAATTTGCAAAAGAAGTATTTGGCCCTGAGACAAAAGTTAAATTCAGACCGCATCATTTTCCATTTACAGAACCTAGTGCTGAAATGGATGTTTCATGCTTTAAGTGTGGCGGTAAAGGATGCCGTATGTGTAAAGGTGAAGGCTGGATTGAAATTTTAGGATGTGGAATGGTTCATCCTCACGTACTTGAGATGAGCGGAATTGATACAGATAAATATACTGGTTTTGCATTTGGTGTTGGTCTTGAAAGAATAGCACTTCTCAAATATGAAATTGATGATATGAGACTTTTATATGAAAATGACGCACGTTTCTTAAAGCAGTTCTAATAATTAAGATAACAGGTTGTGAATATATTATAGATATCAGAAGGGATAATTAATCATGAATACATCTTTAAATTGGATTAAAGCAATGGTACCCGGACTTGATGATGTTACAGATCAGCAGTTCCGTGATGCCATGACACTTTCAGGAACAAAGGTTGAATGCTTCACAGCATATGATAAGAACCTTGATAAAATAGTAGTTGGACAGATTGAATCAGTAGAAAAGCATCCTGATGCAGACAAGCTTGTTATATGCCAGGTAAATGTAGGTGATTCAACAGTTCAGATTGTAACAGGTGCACCTAATATTGAAGTTGGTTCAAAGGGTCAGAAAGTGCCTGTAGTTCTTGATGGAGGACGTGTTGCAGGCGGTCATGACGGTTCTGCACTTCCTGAGGACGGAATTAAGATAAAGAAAGGTAAACTTCGTGGCATAGAATCATGCGGCATGATGTGTGCAATTGAAGAACTTGGTTCATCAAGAGAGTTTTATCCTGATGCACCGGAAAATGGTATATATATTCTTGGTGATGATGCAGTTGTAGGTTCTGATGCCGTAGAGTATCTTGGACTTAATGATACTGTATTTGAATATGAGATTACAAATAACCGTGTTGACTGCTATAGTGTAATCGGTATTGCAAGAGAAGCAGCAGCTACATTCAACAAACCATTTAATCCTCCAATGCCATCTAAGACAGGCAATTCAGAGGATGTTAACGATTACATAAGTGTGGATATTGAAGCAAAAGAACTTTGCCCTCGTTATGTTGCAAGAGTTGTTAAAAATATCAAACTTGCACCTTCTCCAAAGTGGATGCAGCACAGACTTATGACAGCAGGAATCAGACCTATTAACAATATAGTAGATATAACTAACTATGTTATGGAAGAATATGGTCAGCCTATGCATGCATATGACTATGACCAGATTGCAGGTAAAAAGATTGTTGTAAGAACAGCTGCTGATGGTGAAAAATTCGTCACACTTGATGGTCAGGAAAGAATACTTAATTCATCAACACTTATGATTTGTGACGGTGAACGTGCCGTAGGTATTGCCGGTGTAATGGGTGGCGAAAATTCAATGATTACAGATGATGTTAAGACAATGCTTTTTGAAGCTGCAACATTTGACGGAACAAACATCAGAAAGACAACTAAGAGAATCGGTCTTCGTACAGATGCATCAGGCAAGTTTGAAAAAGGTCTTGATCCTGAAAATGCAATGGCTGCAATGGACAGAGCATGCCAGCTTATAGAAGAACTTGGTGCCGGCGAAGTTGTCGGTGGAGCTGTTGATATTTATCCTGTTAAGAAAGAATGCAGAAGAATTGTATTTGAACCTGAAAGAGTGAATAAACTTCTTGGTACAAATGTATCCGTTGATGATATGATGGATTATTTCAAGCGTCTTGAAATAGAATATGATAAAGAATCAAATGAGCTTATTATTCCTACATTCCGTCAGGATTTAATAAGAACAGCTGATATTGCTGAAGAAGTTGCAAGATTTTATGGCTATGACAACATTCCTACAACACTTCCTCATGGTGCTACAACAATGGGTAAGGTTTCGTTCAAGCAGACAGTTAAGGATGTTGCAGGCGAGATAGCACAGTTCTGTGGATTTTCACAGGCTATGACATATTCATTTGAAAGCCCTAAGGTTTTTGATAAATTAAAGATTGCTAAGGATTCACCACTTAGAAAGACAGTTGTGATTTCAAATCCACTTGGAGAAGATTTCTCTATTATGAGAACACTTCCTCTTAATGGTATGCTTACATCACTTTCAACAAATTATAACAGAAGAAATAAAAATGTTAAGCTGTATGAACTTGCTACAGTTTATATTCCGTCTGATAATGAAGAAGAACTTCCAACAGAAAGCGTTGATTTTACTCTTGGTTTCTTTGGAGATGGAGATTTCTTTACAATGAAAGGAGTTGTAGAAGAATTTCTTGAAAGAATAGGAATGAGAAATAAGCCTGAATATGATCCACAGGCAGGCAAGCCATATCTTCATCCGGGTCGTCAGGCAAATGTAATCTATGATGGAACTGTTATCGGATATCTTGGTGAAGTACATCCTGATGTTGCTGATAATTATAGTCTTGGTGAGAGAACATATATTGCTGTTCTTGATTTATCAAAGATTACTCCGATGGCTTCATTTGACAGAAAATATACAGGAATTGCCAAATTCCCGGCTGTTACAAGAGATATAAGCATGGTTATGCCTAAAGACATGCTTGTTGGAACTGTTGAAAAAGTCATTGAAAAACGCGGCGGTAAGCTTGTTGAGAGCTTCAAGCTGTTTGATATATACGAAGGCGAACAGATTAAAGCTGGATTTAAATCTGTTGCGTATTCAATTTCATTCAGGGCAAATGACAGAACATTGGAAGATAAAGATATAGCTCCTATCATGGAGAAGATTCTTAATGATTTGTCAGAAATGGGAATAGAACTTAGAAGTAACTAGAGGTCAGACATGGAAAAAGTTATGAATCTGCATGATTTTTATTATGACCTGCCACAGGAACTTATAGCACAGGATCCGCTTTCTGACCGCTCAAGTTCAAGGCTTATGGTCCTTGATAAAAATACAGGCGAAATAGAACATAAAATATTTAGGGATATAGTTGATTATCTTAATCCGGGAGACTGCCTTGTTATTAATGATACAAAGGTAATTCCGGCTAGACTTATAGGTGAAAAAGAGGGTACAGGAGCAGCAATAGAAGTGCTGCTTCTCACCCGTAAAGCTGATTTGAAGGATACATGGGAAGTTCTTGTTAAGCCGGGCAAAAAGGCAAAAATAGGAACTCGTATTCATTTTGGCGGTGATAAACTTATTGGTGAGGTTATTGATATTGTAGAAGAGGGAAATCGTATTATCAGATTTGAGTACGACGGCATATTCGAGGAAATACTTGATGAACTTGGACAGATGCCTCTTCCGCCATATATAACACATAAACTGGAAGATAAAAACAGATATCAGACAGTATATGCAAAACATGAAGGTTCGGCAGCAGCACCGACAGCAGGACTGCATTTTACAGAGGAACTGCTTAAAGAGATAAAAGAAAAAGGTGTTGATATTGCAAGAGTAACTCTTCATGTCGGACTTGGTACATTCAGACCTGTTAAAGAAGAAAATGTACTTGATCATCATATGCATTCTGAATTTTACAGAATTGATGAGGAAGCAGCAGAAAAAATTAATAACGCACGTAAAAATAATGGGCGTATTATTGCTGTTGGAACTACAAGTACAAGAACACTTGAATCGGTGGCTAAAGAGGATGGTACAATAGAAGCGTGCAGTGGTTGGACACAGATATTTATATATCCTGGATATAAGTTTAAAGCAATCGACTGTCTTATTACAAACTTCCACTTGCCTGAGTCTACATTGGTTATGCTTGTGTCAGCACTTGCAGGACGTGAGAATGTACTTAATGCGTATGAAACTGCAGTAAAAGAAAAATATCGTTTCTTCAGTTTTGGAGATGCTATGTTTATAAAATAATGCAGAAGATATGGGAGGAGAAAAATAGTGGGAGCAGAAAGAAGAAGAGCATCAAGAGTCCCGATTAATGTGACATTGTCACTCAATGGTATCAGTGATGAAAATGATGCATGTGAGCAAAAAGATATAAGTGTTGAAACAGTAGACATTTCAAAGGGTGGTATAGCTTTTATTACAAAAAAAACCTTGAAAAAGGGGACTTTTTACAATACTTCAATTCAAATGCCGAACCATGAGATCCTTGATGTTGTTATTGAAATAGTAAGACAGCAGCCAGATGAGAATGGTGAGATTATGTATGGAAGCCGTTTTGTTGGAATAGGACCTGAAGACGAATTTCGTATAGAGGTATTCAGAATGGTATTTGAAGGAACAAAAAATCAGAATAATTAAAATTAAAGATATTGAGTAGTGCGGATAATCGCGGCTGCAATTGCCGAAAGGCAGCAGGTGAGGAAAGTCCGGGCTTCGCAGGGCAGGATGCCAGATAACGTCTGGTGGAGGTGACTCCAAGGATAGTGCAACAGAAATAAACCGCCTGTTTTACAGGTAAGGGTGGAAAGGCAGTGTAAGAGACTACCGCGTTGCCGGTAACGGCAATGGTCCATGTAAACCCCATCCGAAGCAAGTCCAAGAAAAAGCTATACGGCTGCCCGTCGTGCTTTTAGGTAGGACGCTTGAGTGTATCGGCGACGATGCAACTAGATAGATGATTATCACACATTTATATGTGGACATAACCCGGCTTATAGTACTGCTCATATTTTTTTATTTAATAGGAAATTCCAATATAATTTCCTGTTAAATAAAAGGCACTATGTGCCAGTTATGCGCACTCGCGTGAAGCTGTAGTTTGTCGCAAGCGACAGCACTCGTCGCGAGAATGTGCTCAGCACATTCTTTTTTATAATAGGAAATGGATGGATAGTAATGAACAATAATGATTATAAAGATAACAATGAGAACTTAAACAGTGAGAACACTGTGGATAATAAAAGCAGCCAGAACAGTGGTCATAGAAGAAGCAATGTCCAGCATACTGGCAGTAATACAGCTAACAATAACAGCCGTCACAATGTAAGAGAGGGCAGTAACAATAATTCAGAACATCACAGCAGCAATAGTAGTGAAGGACACCACAGCCACCATAGCAGTGGGGAACATCACAGCCACCATAGCAGTGGGGAACATCACAGCCACAGTGGTAAGAAGAGATTAACAAAACAGCAGAAAAAGAAACGTACTATAACAATTGTTTCAATAGTAGCTGCGGTTGTTGTTATTATAGGAATTATGGGTGTTAAAGGCTTATCTGATGCCAAGGGAATGTTAAAGAATGCTAATGAATTAAAGACAGAGATGAATGATATGCTTGGAGCTGTAAAAGCCCAGGATGCTGAGGCAGCTAATACAGCAGTATTAAAGCTTGACAATACAACTTATAAGATAAGCAAGACATTATCAAGCCCATTGTGGAAGATGGCAAGCCACATTCCGGTTGCAGGAAAGTATGTTAAGTCAGTAGATACACTTATAGGACTTGTTGAAGATGCATCAGATGATATTATAAAGCCGGCAGTAGCAACAATATCAGAATACCCTATGTCAGGTCTTAAAGTAGGTGATGGTTTTAGTGTAACAACAATTAATGCCTATCTTGATCTTTTAGAGCAGATACAGCCAGTGGTTAATAATATGACTGCTAAGATGAACAAGGTTGAACTTCCGGGAAGTATGGGAACAATGATATCTTCTTATAGTGATAAGATAACATCACTTATGAGTATGTACACAGATTATGAAGATTACATTCCATTAATGAAAGCATTTATCGGCGATGGAAGTGATAAGGTATATCTTCTTGCTGCACAGAACACAGCAGAGATAAGAGCCGCAGGTGGTTTCCCAGGTTCAATCGGAACAATAAGGGTTGAAGATGGTGTAATGTCAATTGGAGATTTTAATCCTGTTAATGATGTATTGGCAACATATCCACCAGATGAAGCTAATGTTACAAGAAAAGAATTAAAGATATTTAATGATACGTTAATCTATTCAAGAGATGCAAGTTTTAACCCTGATTTTGAAAGAGCTGCTCAGATATGGGCTTTGGCTTATGAAGCTAAGCACGGTGAGAGCGTTGATGGTGTGCTCTCACTTACACCGACTATTATACAGAAGGTTCTTAGAATATCAGGACCAATTACACTTCCTGATGGAACAGAGCTTAATGGTGATAATGCCGTATCAGTATTACAGTATGAGCTTTATTATAAATATCTTAGCGACAGAAATACAGGTATGGATGATAGCGAGGCTAATGATTATGTTGATGGTCTTTTTGCAGAGACAGCCAAGCAGGCAATGGCAGTATTAGTATCAGGCTTTGATTTTAAGAGAATTAATGAATATGTAGATATGTTTAATGAAGGTGTTGAAGAGAACACAATTATGCTCTGGTTCGTAGATGAGCAGGAAGAGCAGTATGCTAAGGATGCAGGCTGTTCAGGAAATCTTAATGATGACCCGGCTAATCCAGAAGCAGGAGTGTTCTTCAGCTTATATGAGCCTTGTAAGTTAGGCTGGTTCTTAAATATTGATACAGAGATGAGTGAGCCTGTTATTAATGCAGATGGAACAAGAAGCTATGATATTACTGTGACATTAACTAATACAATTAAAAGAAGCAATATAACAAGAGCAGGTGGCTATATTCTTGGTGGATTCGATGGTGGAATAAGAGGATTTGTTCATTTATTCGCACCAGCAGGTGGTACTATAGCTAACTTTGAGACTAATAATGGCATTAAGATAACAACTGATGAGTATGATAATCTTGAGGTTGGTTATAATGTTGATCTTGTAGTAGAAGCAGGTTCACCACAGGTAATAAAGTATACAGTAACAACAGCAGAAGGCGTTGATACACCACTTAAGATTCGCACAACACCTACATTACAGGCATACAGATAAAACAAGTCAGTATTGAATATTTTAGAAAGTGTTATGAAGGCAGGTTGTAGTGTATACAGCCTGTTGATTATATGGTATATATGAAATAAAAGGGGATGTGAAAAAACTCGATTGAGTTTTTTCACATCCCCAAAAAATGTTCGAAAATTACCCCTGGTATATCAGAAGTTTCATCGTCAGCACTTGAAAAATACAATTTCTTTCCATAAGAAAATCTGTAGATGAGATATCTTGACGATTTCGCAACCTGTTTGTAACGTCCGGAAACTTTTTGATACAATACCGTATTAAGTGTATTGTCATTATGCTTTTCCATATAGGTTCTGCCATTTGATTTGAACGTCCGTGATGATGCCTGCACCGTTGTCGTCCTGACATTGGTTATCGCAAAACATCCCAGAACCATAAACAATAACAACAGACATAGTTTCAAATGCTTTCTCTTTGTGTTTTTTATTTTCTTTTTTCTTTTTCGTATTCTTTCAGTTCTTTCAGAGCCTTCTCACCCTGTGGGTAAAGAATGATGATATTAAAGATCGTCATCAGTCCGATTCCAACATCACCAAGATCCCACACAAATGTATATGCTGCAAGGCCGCCGATGAACAGCATCACAAGCGCCAGTACTTTGTATGCAGTCTGTGAAGCCCAGTTATCTCCGAAAAGATATGCAACATTGCATCTCGCATAAAAAAGGATGCCCAGAAACGTCGAAAAACTGAATAAAAACAGCGTCGCCGCAATAAAGATCACACCAAAACGGCCAAGATGATGTTCCATTGCTGTCTGCAGAAGATCCATTCCGGAAAGTCCTGTAACTTTTTCTTCCGGCGCAAGCAGCATGATAAATGCTGTACAGCTGCAGATCACGATCGTATCCACAAATACCCCGAGCGCCTGTACCAATCCGGCTTTGACCGGCTGGTCACATTCTGCCGCTGCTGCCGCACACGGAGCAGATCCGGAACCTGCTTCATTCGAAAACAGTCCACGTTTGATTCCATTCATTAGGACTGCGCCAAAACCGCCGGCTGCTGCCTGTCGGAATCCAAATGCTTCCTCAAAAATTCTTGCAAAAACACCCGGTAAACTTCCAAGATTCATCACAATGATCAGAATCGTGATTGCAAAATAGCATACCGCCATGACCGGCACTACCATATCCAGGATCTTAACTGTCGCATCTTTACGAAGCACTATCACAGCAGCCACAGCAACAAGTACTACCGTCATATAGATCGGCGGAATGGAAAATGCATTTTTAAATGAAGAAACAACAGAATTGCTGATCACTTGACTGATACCGCACCAGCAGATCAGACCGGAGATTGCAAACAACACAGAAATCACCACTTTGTTTCTCTTTTTCTTTTGTTTTTCTTCTACATATGCATGAATATAATACGCCGGACCGCCGCGGTAACCTCCGTACAGCGGATCTTTTTCTTTATAAAGCTGTGCCAGTGTCGCTTCAATAAAAGCTGTTGATGAACCGATAATTGCCGTCACCCACATCCAGAAAACCGCACCGGCGCCGCCTGCCGAAATTGCCGCAACAACACCGACCAGATTTCCCATACCGACACGGGTTGCCGTCGAAACGATCAGTGTCTGAAATGAAGACAGACTGTTTTTTTGTTGTTTCTTCTCAACCAGTGCCTGCACCATATCCGGGAACAGGCGAATCGGCAGAAAACGCGTCCGAACCGTAAAATAAATTCCTGTAGGAATCAGTAATATAATCAGAAGCGAAATCCCCAGAGTGCTGCCGCCCGGCAGTGGAATCTGCACCAGATCTCCCCACAGAAAACTATATACTTTCTCAATCAGAGTAACTATCATACTTTAAACCCTCTTCCATACTCACAACATCCGGGATACATGCTGCTCACGTCATCTACAACAGCCTGATTCCCGGACAAATTCCATAATAGTATAGCCCATATTAACCCTTAAACGCAAGTACTTTTAAGGTTTAAAGTCAAAAACTTTAAATAATTAAATCTTTCAACTATGTTTGAAGCCTACAGCATCGTTTAACATGGAATTTCATCAAGTATTGTTTGCATTATCTAAATACCATTGGTTCACTGGTAACTAAGTATGTACCGGATTATCTGAATGAAATCGTTAAGCAGCTAGTACTTTTATGGGAACTGGATACAAGTACATTTGTTTACGGAAGTGGAAAGCGAAAATCCAAAGAACAGCGTCATTATGAACACTTGACTACTTTCTGTCAGAAACTTCAAGAATACATACAAAAAATTGAAATCTGTGGTCCTAATCGAAACAGTTACTCTAAAACAGATAACTCAGCTACCTTTATGCGTATCAAAACGGATTACATGGGCAATGATCAGCTTCTGCCAGCATATAATGTACAGATTGGTGTAGCAGATGAATATATTGCAGTTGTTGACGTGAACCATTATCGTTCGGATATGGATTGTTTCGTTCCTTTGATGGAGCACTTCAAACAAACTTATGGATTCTATCCCAAATATCCTGTGGCAGATGCTGGATATGGCTCATACAACAATTATATTTTCTGTGAACAGAACGGAATTGAAAAGTATATGAAATTTCCAATGTTTAAAAAGGAAACTAAGGATCAGAAATATCATGAAGATCCATTTCGTGCAGTTAACTTCAGAATTGATGAGCAAGGTGTCATGAGATGTCCTAACGATAAAGCATTCCATTTTTTATACAGAAAAAATGTGAGGGGAAATCAATACGGACGTAAGGAAGAATTGTATGAATGCGAAGACTGTAGTGGATGTCCATATGCAGAGAAATGTAAGAAGACAGATAAGAATCGAACAGTTCGGATCAATCAGGAACTAACTTCTATGCATCAGGAAGTAATCGAAAACCTAGAAAGTATCCACGGTGCGTTATTACGAATGAACCGTTCGATACAAGCAGAAGGCACTTTCGGAATTATGAAAAACGACCGTTGGTACAAGAGAATTGTCCGAAGAGGTATTCATTCAGTCAAACTGGAAGTTTTACTTGTGGCGATAGGCCACAATCTATATAAATATCAGAAAAAAAGATGAGAAACAGAACTGCCGCATAGATTCAAAAAAAGAATTTCTATGGGGTAGGGGAAGTGTGCTTTCTTTGCGCATGATTTCAGTCATTTATACACAACAGGTACAAAAAGGGAGATGCGAAAAAACTCAATCGAGTTTTTTCACATCCCCTTTTTACTATATAATCAGAAGATTACATTAGAACTTTAAGCTTATATAATAAAGCTGTACGAATGTTGTATTGGGGGGATATTATTTACCAGTATATTTCTCTTCACAGTATTTACATCTGTATACCTGCTTAACAGGGTCAGAAAGAACAAATACATGGTCAAGACCCTGTTCAATAGAAGTAATACATCTAGGATTCTTACATTTGATAACATTAGTAATCTGCTTTGGTAATGAAAGTGATTTCTTATCTACTATTTGTCCGTCTTTAATAATATTAACAGTGATATTATGATCGATAAATCCTAATACATCTAAATCAACAAGGTCAAGTCCGCCCTCAATCTTGATAATATCCTTTCTTCCCATTTTACTGCTTCTTGCATTCTTGATAATAGCAACCTGACAGTCGAGTTCGCCAAGACCAAGGTTATTATATATCATCATTGATTTGCCGGCTTCAATATGGTCTAGTACAAAGCCTTCATTAAGTTGTCCTACATTTAACATAATTACCCTCCTATATTTACTTGTTATTAAGACCAAGAAGTGTCATAATAAGAGCCATTCTTACATATACACCGAATTGTACCTGTTTAAAGTAAGCAGCTCTTGGGTCATCATCTATATCTACTGATATTTCATTAACACGAGGAAGTGGGTGAAGAACATACATATCCTCTTTTGCAAGAGCCATTTTTGACTTATCAAGTATATAGAAATCTTTCATTCTGAGGTATTCATCTTCTGAGAAGAATCTTTCACGCTGAACTCTTGTCATATATAATATGTTAAGCTCAGGCATAGCATCTTCTAGGTTTTCCATTTCTACGAATTCAGCATTGTTGGCTTTTAATACATCATCTCTTATATAATCAGGTATTCTTAATTCCTTAGGAGATATAAGCACGAATTTGACATTTTTATATCTTACGAGTGAATTGATAAGTGAATGAACAGTTCTTCCGAACTTAAGGTCACCACAAAGGCCTATTGTAAAGTTGTCAAGAGAACCGCGGAGTTCCCTTATAGTCATAAGATCTGTAAGTGTCTGTGTTGGGTGCTGGTGTCCGCCATCACCTGCATTGATTACAGGTATAGAAGACTTGCTTGCTGCAACCATAGGAGCACCTTCTTTTGGGTGGCGCATGGCACATATGTCTGCATAGCAGGAAATTACCCGTATAGTATCAGCCACGCTTTCGCCCTTTGATGCTGAACTTGAGTTAGCAGAAGAAAAACCTAATACAGACCCTCCAAGATTGAGCATTGCTGCTTCAAAACTAAGACGGGTTCTTGTACTAGGTTCATAAAATAAAGTTGCTAACTTTTTACCATCACATACATGGCTGTATTTTTTAGGATCTTTAGAAATGTCTCTTGCAAGATTAAGTAAATCTTCAAGTTCTGTGACACTTAAGTCTAGTGGACTAAGTAAATGTTTCATTAATTGTTCCTCCACAAGTATATATTATTGTGCTCTTGGCACTCTGTTATATATATTACTATTA
>ENA-OYWK01001247-OYWK01001247.1-human-gut-metagenome-genome-assembly--contig:-NODE-1247-length-12273-cov-6.003356_pt1 | contig 12273 bp, 7 predicted proteins | sample MGYA00244808_ERZ653392 | MGnify/ENA primary metagenome ERZ653392 (study PRJEB26926, sample SAMN06165125) | human gut metagenome | biome: ENVO:00009003; feature: ENVO:2100002; material: ENVO:00002003...
AGATTCCTCTACGTCTCGTGGGCTCGGAGATGTGTATAAGAGACAGACCTAAAACATGCACGTACCTGCATGTATAACATCAATTATCATATTGCCTGGTCGATAAAATACCGCAGAGAGATGTACGAAAAGTTTCCAGACTTACGCCAACAGCTGTGAAAAGGATAGCTTTTGAATCATTCTTACTACCTTGAAACGATTGGGGACATCTCAGAAGAAACCATCCGCAAGTATATTGAACACCAGTCAAAACAGTACTAACGAAAGGAGGGGCTATGCCAAAAGCAAGAAAGAAAAAGAACAGTTCTTTTCAGACAACCATTACAAAGAGTGTTTTTCTGTATGGTCGGCCGAATAAAGAAAAGCTTGCCGTGTTACGACAGATGCAGAATTCGTATACTGCTCTGATCAATCGTGACATTGAGCTGTTGGAAAAGAATCCTGACATCGTACTTCAACTGGTAAAGAATGATAAGAAGGATCCCCAAATGCGAAAGCTGGAAAAAGCCATTCGTCCAGAAGGAATCAATTCTGCATTTTGCCAGAATGCATTTGATGCGGCAGTCGTGCAGGTATCGGGGCATTTGAATAATATCCGACTTGATCTTTTGTCAGAAGGTATGGGGATATTTGCACAGTCAAAAGTATTGTTTGCGATGTCTGTCATGGGATGCTCAAAGCAAAAGATGGAAGAAACGATGCGACAGATAGAAGGCACGTTTTATGAGGACTGTGCAAAAACACTTCATGAAATGTCGGAAAAGGATTTTTCAAATCTGCAGCTGGAGTTTCAGGAGCGATATGCTTCAAAATCATTGGAGTATCGTGTCCCAAAGCTTCGTTTCGTATCAGTTCCATTGGATTCACGCTTAATGAAGATCGAACAATCAACAGATACCAAAATGCCCTATGTAATCATTATTACAAATCCATTAAAAACAAGACAGAGAATCACGATCCCGATTGATACCAGCGGCCATTTTTTACATAAGATTCAGAATAATAAGATGGCAGGAACTGTTCTGATGCAGGTGAGAAAAGGGAATCTTCGGATTGGCTGGTCCTATGATTCAGCCAGACAGCAGCCTGCAACAACGAATTGTATTGGAGTGGATACCGGAATCTCGGACTGTTTTCATACATCTGACGGAAGGGCAATCGGTTCCATGAGTCCGGTAATTGACTTTTATCATGAAGAGGTAGAGCCTGCCTTTGCAGAGCTCGCGAGCCTTCGAAACAAGAAACGAAAGATTAAGCACTTTTTAAGAAAACATGATCTGCCTGAGGATGTGAGACGTTCTCTCATCAAAAAGATGGATCATCTTGAACGAATGATTCAGACGGCAAAAGCCCCGTATCGCAAAAAGCGCTGCTACTATGCGCTGTTGGATCACGAGATCAAGAAATCCGTCACAACCTATGTGGACAGCATTTCCAAAGATACACTGACTGCGATTGAGAAGTTGGACATTAAGGAATTTAATAAGAGCCGTAAGGTTAATGGAATGTTTTCCACATTTGCCCGCGGAAAGCTTCAAAGAAAGCTGATGGAAGTACTGAATCAAAAAGGATGTGACTTTTTTGAGGTGGAACCTGATTTTACAAGTCAGGTATGCCCGGTATGCAGCAATCTGAATGCAGAGAACCGACACTCAAAAGGATTCTGCTGTACCAGTTGCGGGTATCAGGATGATGCAGACCACGTTGGTGCTGTTAATATCAGAAACCGGGCAGGTGATAAAGAGATACTGGAATTGTGTAAGGAACACCAATACAGTCACAAGAATTTACAGAATGCGATTCGAATCGTATATGAAAAACGACACATCGCATATGAAGAAAAAAAAGCAGCATCTGCATGAAAGCAGACGGGACTCTGTAACATCTTACATGATGCTGCAGGATCTCATCTGTGACTAGAGCAGAACATAGGAACTACCACTGTCTTCTTACGGCATGACTGTAAGATGGATTGTCTGGAGAGGATCTGCCTGTGCTATTCGTATTGTGTAGTGTGGACTTATTCTCAAAGGGGCGGAAATAGAATGATCGATATTCAAGGGAAACTTTGGATGCTCGGCCATTCTATGACCGAGTAGTTCACATCCTCATAATAATGAATCAGCTCCATTGTTTCCTCTTTTCTGCGCTCTGCGCGTTTTTATCTTTATGCAAAAATAATTATCTGTTCCGAAAACAAACTCCCCCCTCGTTCTTTCGTCACAAATACGACCATTTGTGGGCAGTATATCACACTTAATTAGGATTTAACAAGTGGAAGGGTGCTGCAGCCAGCTCTGACTAGTAAACTTCTCGTTTTTCTTTTACTGAAATTTCCCACATCAGATTTCAAAAAGTTTAGGGGGCTAGTGTACTAACCAGCCCCCTGAAGATGGAAAAAAAGTTTAAATACGCTTGAATTTTAACGCCAGCCAGATGAGAAGCATGCCGCCTGCTCCTGCTAATCCCAATCCAAATAGCATACTGTAATCCTCAATTCCGAGAACAACATCTTTTATTTGGCTTTCTTCCTGACTGGAGCTTGGTGTCTGACTCTGGGTTTGAGTCTGAGCCTGTGATTCCTGTGAGGTTGATGGCGATGTCTGTTCTTCGCTGGATTCTTCAGATGAGCTGCTTTCTTCTTCGCTCGTCTCCTGTTCTTTTAAGAAGGAATCATATATCTCCTGTGCAATTGCTTCGTCTGCCAGCGCGACAGCATACTCCTGTTTTGCTTTCGTCACTGCTACACATAACTGACTGTACCATTCCTGTGCCGTTTCCGCTGTATCTTCTGCTGCCTTTTGATTTTTCTTTGCCTGCATATGTGCCCGAATCAACTCATTTAGTCTGACGAAACGTTCATCTGCTTCTTCCAGAGACAGATCAAATTCCTGTCCATTCTCCCAATCGCAGGATGCAAGTGCCTGCAGATTTACTTTCCATTGTGCAGCCAGTGCCTGTTTTTCATTCCACATTTGCAAAGCGGTGTCTGCTTCACTTTGTGCCTTTTTGCAGGCATCTTCTGCTACTGCAGCATCTTCCTTCGCCTGTTCGAATTCTCGCTTTGCCTGCTCATTTGCTTCAAAGCACTGCAGAACAGACTCTTTGGTCTTTGCAGCTGAATCTGCCGCATCCTTCGCTGTTTGAAGCGCCTGCTGTTTTTGCTGAAGTGTTGTATCTTTTGCTGCAGCCTCTTTTTCTGCGCTAGTCTCAACATCAGTTGCCTGTGTCAACTTTGCATTTGCATTGTCCAATGCCGTCTGTTTTTCATCAAGCTGCTGTTTTGCTTCTAATGTCTGTTGACCATTGAGCTTATTTTTTTTGACTGCCTCATCATAGTCTTCGTCTGCGGCTTTTTTCCTGTCAGAACAATTTTGCAGCAATTCTTGTGCTGAGGTAAACTGTTTCTGTACAGCTGCCAGCTCATCATTTGCTGCCTCCAATGCTTTCTTTGCTTCCTCTGCATTCGTGTTCGCCTGATCGACATCTGCCTGCGTCAGCTCACCATTTTGAGCAATTGCTTCATCATATTTTTTCTGGGCTTTGGAACGCTCCGTTTCGGCATCTGTTTTTTTCGCTTGTGCATCTTTAAGTGCTGCATCGGCATCTTCTTTTTTTGTCTGCGCTTCCAATTCCTCATTCTTTGCCATCTGCAGTTCGCTTTCAAACTGCGTCTTGTTCTCAGAAAATCCCTGCTCCACTGCTTCTTTTGCTGCTGCTTTCTTTTGTTCTGCTGCCGCCTTTGCCGTGTCTGCATCCTGCACTGTTTTTTTAGCTTCCTGCTGATCCTGCGCTGCCGCAGTCTCCGCCTCTTTTGCCTGAATATAGGTGCGAATCAATTTGTTTAAATTTGAAAAACGTTCGTCAGATTGTTCCAGTGCCGCATCAAATTCGTCTCCATTTTCCCAGTCACACAATTGGGCTGCCTGAATCTTTTTGTTTAATGCCGCAACCGCCGCCTGTTTTTCCTTCCATGACTGCACCAACGCATCATACTCCGTCTGCGCTGTACGGCAGGCATCATCTGCCACGGTAACATTTTCCTTGGCCTGCTCTAACTCAGATTTTGCCTGTTCATTTTCCTCAAGCTTCTGTTTGACAGACTGGTAGGTCTTAGCTGCCTCATCCGCTGCTGCCTGTGCATCCGAAAGATCCTGCTGCTTATTACTAAACTCTGCTTCCTTGTTTTTCTTTTCACTTTCTGCCGACTTTACCGCGTCCTCTGCCTTTTTCAAAATGTTCAGTTGCCTCTCGATCGCATTCAGTTCATCCTGCTTTGTCTGTAAGGCATTCTCTCTGTCTTTTAATTGAGTCTGACATTCGTTTACTTGCGTTTCCTGATCAGATTTCTGTGTCGTAAGCCCATCATACTTTGTTTGAGCCTCTTCGAAAGCAGCCTGCGCTTGTTTGGCCGCGGTCTCGGCTGACAGAAGCTTTTCATCTGCGTCGGCTTGCATTTCCTTCAGAGACGCTAAATTAGCGTTCACAGTTTCCAAATTATTTTCCCACGATTTTTTTTCTTTCGTAAGCTTATTATACTCTTCCATGTAAGCATCAAGCTGGTTCTTGCTAGCATCACGACTTTCCTGAGTAGCAGCGAGTTGTGCCTCTAGAAATTCACGTTCTGATTGGGGGATCCCTTCTCTCTGCAACTCGTCATTTATTGTCTTAATTTTTCGCTCTAAGGAACGCAATGAATTCTGTTCAGTTATGATTTTTCCCTCACACGCTTTCAAGCTCTGATTCAAATTGTTGATCTCTGTCTCACACTGATTTTTTCTGTCATCGGTATCCTTCTGCAACGTCTCGACGTCAGCTTTATTTTTCTGCGCACGTTTTAATTCATCATCCGCTACTGTCTTTGCATATTTACTGGTTTGCAGCGCTTCCTGTGCACTTAGAAGTTGCTGCTGTACAGCTTCTAGTTCTATATTTGCTGCATTCAATGCCTGCTGCGCCTGATTTTCATTTATCTTAGCCTGATCGACTTCTGTCTGAGCAGTCGTTTTTTTACTTTCTGCATCCTGCAGTGCCTGTGCGCCCCCCAGATTATCAAACTCCTGTTTTGCAGTCTCCAATGCCTGTTTTGCTGCATCGGCTGCTGTCTGTTTGGATTCTACCTGACGCTCCTGCTCTTTCACCGCATTTTCTGCTTCTTTCTCTGCATTCTGCGCCTGATCGACATCTGCCTGCGTCAGCTCACCATTTTGAGCAATTGCTTCATCATATTTTTTCTGGGCTTTGGAACGCTCCGTTTCGGCATCTGTTTTTTTCGCTTGTGCATCTTTAAGTGCTGCATCGGCATCTTCTTTTTTTGTCTGCGCTTCCAATTCCTCATTCTTTGCCATCTGCAGTTCGCTTTCAAACTGCGTCTTGTTCTCAGAAAATCCCTGCTCCACTGCTTCTTTTGCTGCTGCTTCCTTTTGTACTGCTTCCGTTTGTGCTGCCTCTGCATCGACCTTGACTTTCTGTGCGTCTTTTACTTCCTGATCTGCTTTTTCCATCGCTGATTGTGCCTGACGTGTATTTCCCTTTGCCTGATCAAGATTTACCTTCGCCTCCTCCAGACTTTGCGCTGCTTGTGTTGTCTGACTGTTTACTTTTATTTCCTGCGCTTCTGTCTCAACGGTCTGCTCTGCTGGTGCATTCTGTATTATTGTGTTCACAAAAAGCATCGCCACTACTGCCGGTGCCATAAATCGTCTTCTTCTCATTTTGTTTCCTCCCATCTTTCTGTTAAATCCAAATCTGTACATTTGCCTCTGCCAAATTAAATTCTTCAAACTATTTCGTTCTATATTTTAATATACCATATCTTTTTCCTTTTAAGGACGGTCATTTTACAATAAAAATGACCCCCCGTATGCATTTACTTTAACGTTTTCGAACCGTTAAAAAATGAATCATGGCCTATTATTTTCGCGTTTTTCCTTTATTTTCCGCGATTTTTATTTTTTCTCATCTATCTTTCCAAATTTGGAAAATTGTATTTTGCAGCAACAGAAAAATGGGTGATTTTTTATAATTTCTTTTCCATACAGACAAAGTGCTTTTCAAACAGCTCGCACTCCCCGACTAGAACAAATCCAAGATCGCTATAGCACTTGAGCGCTACTTTATGATTATCACGCACAAGTATATGAACACTCTTTTTTTTCTGCTCACGAAGCACGGTAAATACATGTTCCATCATCATTTTTGCAATGCCCTGTCCCTGCAAATCTTTTCTGACGCACACGCGTGCCACCTCTGCTGACGGCTGAAAATCCTTGCTCCAACAATCAAGCTTATCCACTTCTTCGTCGTGGTCAATTGAAATGGCCGCAATGATTTCTCCCTTTCGATTTTTCATGACAAACAGGCTGTCATGTGCAATATCAAACTCAATATTTTCCATGGAAGGATAATATTCATTCCAGTCTGCTGCGCCGCCTATCATTGAGCGATACAGCTTTAGAAGTTCATCTTTGTCGGATTCTTCTGCCAGCGTAATATTTCTTCCTGCCGCGATAATCTTATCCACAGTTTCCTGCCGGATACATTCGCGCAGATGTTTGATATATGGATGAAACTGCGACTTATCAATTCCATAATTCTTTGTCAGCTCATACTCATGCGGCTCCCAGGTCTTAAGATCTGACTCGTTATGAGACAAGGCGCCCTCCATGTTGTCGAGTGCCTTGTAGATCTTTGCCTCTAATGTTTTTAGCTCGCTCATCTCCTGATAAAGTGTCCGCATCTTATCGTTAAGTGGCTCCGGAAGTGTCGCTACCCACTGATAAAGCAGATTTTCCTCTGTTTCTTCATCGGCCTCTGTCTTTTTAAAACACGGAATATCACCTGTAAAACATTCACCCAAATCATGAATAAGACACATCTTAATTACTTTATTAATATCCACTTCTGGAAATTCATCTTCCATCCAATATGCCATCAGTGCCACTCGCCAGCAATGCTCTGCTACACTTTCCTTCCTGTCATCTGATGTGTAGCAATGACGCATCGTTCTTTTTAATTTCTCTACCGTGTGAAGTGCTTCCATCAATTTTTCTGCTTCCATATTTTTCTGTCTCCCAGTTTTAATTTTTGTCACTTCCATTATCGCTCAAAATGCAAAAAAGTGGTAGGGTTTTTATATTATTTTTTGCTCGTCAAAAAAACACAAAAAGAATATAAAATTTGACATCGTTTTTTGATGAGCGATGTGGTATGGTGTACAGTAAAGGAAGCTATTTTTATCTAACAAAAAATTAGCAAAGATATCATTTTTAAGGAGGGAACAACATGCGTTTTTATTGTACTGACGACACAGTTGATCTGGAACAGTATCCTTACCATGTGAGAGATGTCCATATCAGCGACCCATTTATTCTGGCAGATCCAAAAAGCCGCTGCTACTACACTTATGTACAGTTTGCGGATACAGAACGTTTCCCAGATGTGGAAACTGACAAAGAACACGGTGTATTTTATGTACTTGAAAGTAAGGATTTGATCCACTGGTCAAAGCCACAGATTTGTTTTCGTCAAAATAATTTCTGGGCAGATAAGGATTATTGGGCACCAGAGGTTCATATCTGGAAAGGACGCTATTATCTGTTCAGCTCATTTCGTGCAGATGGTCATTACCGCAAATGTCAGTGCTTAGTATCAGATTCACCAAAAGGACCATTTGAACCCATTCGTCAAGAAGCTGTTACACCAGATGGATGGCAGAGTCTTGATGGAACATTATACGTTGACCGATCAGGCAAGCCATGGATGGTATTTTGTCATGAATGGCTTCAGGTTGGTGATGGTCAAATTTGTGCCATACCAATGTCTGATGATTTGGGCGAAGCAATTGGTGATCCTGTCATTTTATTTAGAGCATCCGACGGAAAATGGAATGCTAAAGGCGCAAAAGAAGGCGGCTATGTGACAGACGGACCATTTTTGCATCGCCTTCCTGGCGGAAAACTTATTATGCTTTGGTCTAGCTTTACAGAAAAAGGCGCATATGCTGTGGGCTACGCAACAAGCCGTTTTGGTGATATTATGGGGCCATGGGATCAGGAATCAGAACCACTGTATGCACTTGACGGCGGTCATGCAATGCTGTTTTATACCTTTGGCGGTCAGCTAATGATGGCATGCCACTGTCCAAATGATCACCCAAAGAAACGTATTCTTTTATTTGAAATGGAAGAAGATGAAAATGGACTTCATGTCGTAAACGAAGTTACAGGGAACTGGTTTCATGCAGCGGGAGGCCCTGCCAAAGGCTGGGTTTATGAACAGCCATGTGTAGAAATTCCTAGCTTTGCAAAAGATCCAAGAGGATAAAACTATACGTTATTAAAACACCCGAAATATATTGCAGCTATACAATATATTCCGGGTGTTTATTTAGGATTATGTCTTTTTAACTTGCAAATAACACTTTCATTTAAGCTTATTTTTTGATTGCATTATTCATTTCTACAAGTTTTGCAACATCTTCTGCCTGAGCCAAAGCATCCTGATAGAAGTAATCAAATACTTCATCAACATGGTAGCTTGCCTTCAGCTCTTCAATCATGCTGTCACGCATTGCCTCAAATTCCTCATCAGACTCACATGCTACGCACTTAAATACATTCTTACCCATGTATGCATTGATTTCGTTTACCCAAGAAGCAACCTCACCTTCTGGATCACTAAATGAAATGTAATTCATAGAATCAGTAACAGGTGTTTCCTGACGATATACATCCACCTGAGACTCTGCACCATAATGATCAATGAAATCCTTAATGGTATCATTCATCTTTGCTTCCATAGCCTTTGTTGAGAACTGATACAGATCAGTGGTGTAGCCATCTGGCTGAATTGTTCCGTTTCCAAATCCACAGAAATGATGGTATACATTAATACCAGTCTCTACGCCAAGAGCATCATCCTTTGTTACTTTCAGGTACTCATCCGTCGGTACTGGCTCACCATCTTCCATATTCCACATACCACCTTCTAAGCCATTCCATGCAATTCTGGAAAATTCATATGTAGATACAAAGTCAAGCAATGCTACACAGCGCTCTGGATTTTCAGTATTTGCGTTAACAACATACTGTCTCTCACCTCTATACATATTTCCAAAACGATCTTCTGCATCTGCAGTCAAACTTGGCATTGAAATAAATGTTTTCTCATTTCCTTCTGCCTTGTTAAACTCTGTGTTTGCGTCATTAGACATCCAACCTGGTACATTAAACATATACTTTCCAGCCTTCAGATTTTCCGAGTAAACATCAGATGTCTGTGTAAAGGAATCTGGATCTAACAAACCTCTCTGGTTTGCCTTATTATAAAAACGAACTGCACGCCAGAATACACTTTCAGGATCGGTTAACTGATTTGTTTCAAGTGGTGTAGAATCAACTGTAGAAACACCAAGTACACGACCAGTTGTTTCTATCAAATTTACGCCTTCCTGCGGTCCAAGACCAAAGGTAAATACCCATTCACCCCATCCCTGACCTGCACCAAACCATGCACCGCATCCGTAAGTTTTCTGCCCATCTGCTGTTTCTGGCTCTAATGCCACCATCTGCTCAAGAACATCTAACAGATCATCATCATAATTTTCCAGCTTTGGATAGCCCGCTTCCTTATACAGATCCCATCTCAAATAGTGACCGCATGTTGGAACTGTGCCATCATCCCAAGAACCTTTACACATTCCCCAAAGATACATGTTTCCATCTGGACTGTTTGCCGGCATACGCTCTGCTGTTACCATCAGCTGTCCTGCTGGGTCATTCATGGTATTTGGTGCATATTCTTCCAGATAAGGCTCCAAATTCAATACAGATGCAGACTCAAGAAGCATCGGAAGCTGTTTTGTTGGGTCCGATAATAAGAAAACATCTGGTAAATCATTATCTGCTAACATAGCTGACAGCTGTGTCGGCCAATCTGCCTCTGTAACAGCAGTCAGGTACAGATCAATATTCAAATTATCTTCAATATACTTGCTGACTGGATCTGAACGAAGTCCATCAAGTTCACCTGATCCTACGAATGCCACTACATCAAGTGCCACTCTATCCTCAAATTGAGGTGTTGTTGTGCTGCCCGTGCTCTCTCCTGCAAATGCCATTGTATTACCACACATAATAAGTGCGGATGCTGCTGCAAATGCCTTTCTTGCTACTGTTTTTTTCATAAATATCTCCTTCCTTTTTCTTTTTATTACTGCCAGATCACCTTCGTACCATACCTTTGCACGATTGCAATCATAACTAACATAAAATAACATTTCTCAACCTTTTACTGCACCAAGCATAATTCCCTTTGTAAAAAAGCGCTGCATGAATGGATAAACACAAAGTATCGGAACTACAGTAATAAAGCTCATTGCCATACGTAGCGTTGTCGATGATACTTTAATTGCCGCTCCCGCTGCCGCTCCTGCTGTGGAAGATACTACATTCGACTGTAGTTTCGTATACAGCAAATACTGTAGACAATGTAACGTTGCAGATTTTCTTCCTTGCATAAAATACATATCATCTGCCCATGCATTCCACTGATTTACAGCTGCAAACACAATAATACATGCCAAAATTGGCTTTGCAAGTGGAATAATAAGCTTGAAGTAAATTTTTACTAATCCAGCTCCATCGATCTCTGCTGACTCAATCAGTTCCCCTGGAATAGACTCAATATAAGTTTTTACTAAAATAATAAAATATGCCTGAACTGCTGATGGAAGAATGTACACTAAAAAATCATTTTTCAGTCCTATATTACTGATCAATAAATAATATGGGATAAATCCTGCATTTACATACATCGTAATAATAAAGAAGCGGTACAAAAACTTCTTGCACGGAAGATCTCTATTAGCAAGAATATATGCTGCAAAGCTACAACAAAAACATGTTAAAAGTGTACCAAATATCGTCCTCGCAAACGCAATCCATATACTAGATTTAAGTCCTGGAATCTGAAGCATCTCTGTATAGGCTTCTGTTGTAAACTCCTTCGGAAGCAAATATACACCCAAGTTCACTGCTCCCGGAGAAGAGAGCGAGTTAATAAAAATATACCATAACGGATATACGCAAATAAATGTAATCAATCCAAGCAATACCGTGTTGATTGTGCCTGCAATTGTTATCTTCTTTCTCTTTTTCATAATTCTCACAATCTCCTTTCTGAGAAAACCTTCTTTTCAAACTTTTACTTAGAATATAGAATCGCCTCTCAGCTTTTTAGATGCCCAGTTTGCAAATGTCAAAAGGATAATACTTACAATAGATTTGAAAATGCCCATTGCAGTTGCCAATGAGTATTCCATATTTTTGATACCCATACGATATACATATGTATCAAATACTTCCAGCTTATCCCACGTCATACCATTTCCAAGCAGCCAGAACTGCTCGAATCCATTTGACATCATATTAGAAATTGCAAGTAATAGTAAAACAAAAAATGTAGAGAGTAAACCAGGAACAGTTACATGAATAATTTTTTGCCATGTATTAGCACCATCCACCTCTGCTGCTTGGTATAACTCCTGATCAATTGATGTGATCGCAGACAGATAAATAATTGCATTGTAACCCAGTGATTTCCATACACCGATAGCAACCTGTGTTGCCCATGCATGTTTTTCATTTGTCAATACATTAAGCGGCTTCTTTATAATGCCAAGTCCCATCAGAATAATATTTAATGCGCTATCTTCTGATGAAAGAAGCATAAACACAATGGAATATACAAGAACCCAGGAAATAAAGTTTGGAATTGAAGTTCCTGTCTGTACAAGCTTTGCATATCGCTTATTCTTAAGCTGTGAAATTGCAATTGCAAAAATAGCTGGAAGCACGGAACAGCAAATGTTCAAAAATGAAATACTCAGTGTGTTTCTCATTACTGTCACAAAATCTTTGGAATTTTCGAAAATCTTTTTAAAATATTTCAGTCCAACAAACTGCGATTTAAAAATTGAAACACCAGGTGTAAATTCTACAAATGCATAACTCCATCCAAACAACGGTGCATAGGAAAAAATTCCTATCATAATCATGAAGGGCAGAAGCAAAAGTACTAACCGAATCTGTTTCTTCTGTCGTCCTGTCAATCCACTCTTTCTTGAATGTTTCATATCCATTTTCTTCACCTTGCCTTTCCTATGCTGCTGCATAAAAAATATCTGCTATCATATGGTTTATTAACAATCGTCTTCTCCTGAAAACTTTGAATGACTTTATTATAGCAGATACCTTTTTGTCATTATATCAT
>ENA-OYWK01001257-OYWK01001257.1-human-gut-metagenome-genome-assembly--contig:-NODE-1257-length-12226-cov-6.834196_pt1 | contig 12226 bp, 10 predicted proteins | sample MGYA00244808_ERZ653392 | MGnify/ENA primary metagenome ERZ653392 (study PRJEB26926, sample SAMN06165125) | human gut metagenome | biome: ENVO:00009003; feature: ENVO:2100002; material: ENVO:00002003...
TCTACACCTATTAAGTCGTCGGCAGCGTCAGATGTGTATAAGAGACAGGATCTCCATCAAACTGGCTTAAGAATTCTCTTGCCTCCTCAGTACGTCCATCCTTAAGCATAAGATTAGCAGCAATCAGTGTCTTATTAAGTTCGTGTTTTATTCTTGATATACGCTCGACATTCGTTTCTATATCCTCGACATTTTCTAATCTGCTTTTATATGCCTGTTCCATTATTGTCTGCTCCATAAGAGCGTATGTACTGCGTTGTATAATCTCATACAATGCCACACACAGGATAAACATTATTGTTACACATATCATTATTATAATTGAGCGCACTATCATTTTCTCAGCATCACTGTCTGTTGACATCATCTGCACTTCATTGGTGATAATAACTGACATTATCATAGCCGCCATAATTATTACCGTGTCCTTAATATTCACTCCATAGCTGTATCTTCTTAATATTCTTACAAGTATTACCGCAACAATCCATATTGTTATCTGTATAAGAATAACCAGCAGGCACTTTTCCATAGAAGCTGTTCCTGTGAATTCTATAAAATGCACATTATACAATGCTCCCATTATACTGCCCAAAAGTACCGTAACAAATATTATCGTTGCTATAATAAACATTGAAGCATACATTTTCTGAAATATATTGCCATCCATAAAAAGGCACGCATATATAACAAGCATTGCCCACAATATGCCAACACCAAGTCCCTCAAACGGAACAACCATATACTGGATTTCCAGATATGCAAATATTATCGAAACACCTGATATTACTGCAATCTTGGAATTAATCTTTTTATTAACGTTCAATGTACCGCATAAAAAATATATAAGCAAAATGCTCTGATTAATATTTGCAAGTGTTTCAACTATAAACGAAACTTTATCCATATTTTCTCCAATCTTTTTTATCATTTACTATGTATATTCTATCCAGCATTCGCTAAACTGTATGTACCCGTAACGCTTACTATATCTGCATATTCTTTCAGCTTTTTCTATCACTTACTCTTACTGCTCACTATATCCCATAATATACGCCTGCCAGTCACGTATAATCATTTCCTGCTTATTGCCAGTTATATACAGCTTTGTACCATTATCAATTATTACCTCATCATCTTTAATATTTACAATATGCTCCATATTAACAAGACTTGACCTGTTAATCTTAACGAAGCCTTTAGCCGCCAATTCCTTCTCTACTCTTGAAATCTTATCCCTTACAACCAGGCAGTCATCTGTCATATATATGTTCATATCATGATTGGACATTTCTATGTATAATACTGTCGAAAGATTTAACACAAGCGTATTCCTGTTATTCTTAAAGGTATACAACACATTTTTATCATTCATATATGATATTATCTTATCCATTGTAACTTTTATATCCTCTGCATCGTGCTTTTTTCTTATAAATCCTAATGGTCTGCACACAAATGCCTTGATTGCATATTCTTCATAATTCGTAATGTACACAATACCGGCATTCCTGTTCATTCTTGTTATAATCTTTGCCACGTCCATACCATACACTTCGCCAAATTCTATGTCTAAAAAATATATATCGGCTTTATCACATTCCTTATTTCTAAGGCTCTCCATAAAGTTCTCATAATGGTCATAATAAACGCAATTGAACAGCTCATCGTATTGGCTTTCCAACACTTTAAGCTGTTCAATAAACTGGGATGCGTACAATCTATCATCATCACATATAACAAACTCCATAATTATCCGCCTGCTTTCGTACATTAATAATATAATGATGTGAGTAGCAAAATTACTTTCTGCATGCATATCATAATAGATAATATTATACATAATCTTAGGTTGGTTCGCAATAATGTGGGGTGAAGAATATTGTAATAATTGCAATGATAGTCTGATAATGACTTACTGTGGGGCATATATGGTGGTTCTTTTGTTCTCTCTCTGGACGAGAGGGTATGTTAGTATATGTGTTTTATAAAATATATTTGTGCCTATGAAGGCGTGCTAACGCACTGTTCATAGGCTGGTGGGTGGGAGAAGATGCTTACGCCGTACAAGTTCCAGAAGCCTCTGGCTTCTGGAACTGTCGGGCTTCGCCCTATCTGACTTAGCTTCAAAGTGCTGCTTTGTGCAAGCACAAGCATCACTTTGCTGTTAAGTCAGGCACGGCTCATTATATTACATATTCCCATACTTCATCCTTGAAGATGATTTTTCTGTAAGTATCGAATTTTGTCCACTTGTTGAAGAATTCATCATTGAGTGGTTTGTTAGCCGTTTCGATGGCATTTAAGTCATTTATGAGGTTGTTGTAGTCTTCCTCACCATTGAGCCTGATTTCAAAGCCCCGGCTGTTGATTACTGGTGTTCCTGTGTATGTATATTCTTCTAGCTTTGTGATTGCTTCTATCTTCTTATCTCTTACTGTAACTGCTACTTTATCACGAAGAACGATTACATCAAAGTTATCTGGATAGCTGTATGTCTCACCGCTTACGTTAATTACATCTCCGACCTTGTATGTCTTGCCTGATGGGCTTACCTTTGTAACTGTAGCACTTTCAAGGTTATAATAATATTCTTCAAATATATCTGCATTTCCTTTAAGGCTTCCATTTACAAATGCACATTTTACTTCTTTGTTATCATATGCACTCGAATCTGTGACAACACCGCAGGCAGATGTCATATTGCTTATTCTATCTATAAGAATAAGTTCGCCAAGCGTCTTATGTTTTGCAAATTCATCAATAACAACTGCTTCCTGAAGTCCAATATCGCACACTGCTATCTCATTCTTGCTAAGTCCATTAGCTGGAAGGAAATTTCCTGTATTGACGTCTATCTTGTACTGAATGTTCTTTAATACACCAAGAACCTGCTTAGTGCCAATCTTAACAATGTAATCCTTACCAACTGTAAGTTCTGCATCGTCCATCCAGAGTATTGTTGCTGTAAGTGACTTGCTTACTGGAAGTGTTGTTCCGCTTGAAAGTACACATCCTCTTGATACGTCAACTTCTTTATCAAGCTGGATTGTAACTGGCTGTCCTTCCTGTGCTGACTGACTATCCTTATCACCAACAAGAATACTCTTAACCTTAGCTGACTCACCACTAGGAAGTGTGATTATATCATCACCAACTGATACAACGCCTGATTCAATCTGCCCCTGAAATCCTCTGAAAGTATGGTCTGGACGGCATACTCTCTGAACTGGCATATAAAAACCTTCTTCCTTCTTCTTTTCGCTTACATCCACGTTTTCAAGGTAAGTAAGAAGTGCTTCGCCTGGATACCAAGGTGTATTATCAGATTTAACTGTAATATTGTCACCCTCTGTTGCTGATACAGGGATAATCTTTACACTTGCAAGTCCAAGTTCTTTAGATAATTCATCAATCTGCTTAGTTATCTCGTTAAATCTTTCTTCTGAGTAACCAACTAAATCCATCTTATTTACTGCAAATACGAAATATTTAATTCCCATAAGGGCACATATTCTTGCGTGTCTTTTAGTCTGCACAAGAACACCCTGCTTAGCATCAATAAGAATTATTGCAAGGTCAGCAAATGAAGCACCAACCGCCATATTTCTTGTATATTCTTCGTGACCTGGTGTATCAGCTACGATAAAGCTTCTCTTATCTGTTGTAAAATATCTGTAAGCAACATCGATTGTAATACCCTGTTCACGTTCTGCCATAAGTCCGTCAAGAAGAAGCGAGTAATCAATAGCACCACCTCGGCTTCCTACTTTACTGTCAAGCTCTAAAGCCTTTTCCTGATCGGCATATAAAAGCTTTGAATCATATAATATATGTCCTATTAATGTAGACTTTCCATCATCCACGCTTCCGCATGTTATAAACTTTAATAATCCTATCATCTTAGAAATACCCCTCTCTCTTTCTTCTTTCCATACTTCCTGCTGCTTCATTATCAATTACTCTTGTTGTTCTCTCAGAAGATACTGCACTAAGAGTTTCATCAATAATTTCATCAAGTGTTGTTGCATTAGACTCAACACCACCAGTAAGAGGATAGCAGCCAAGTGTTCTGAATCTTACATTCTTGTATTCAATCTTTTCGCCTTCTCTTAACTTGAAACGATCATCATCAACCATAATTAACATTCCGTCTCTTTCAACAACTGGTCTTTTATCCGCAAAGTAAAGAGGTACGATATCTATATTTTCTCTCTTTATGTACTGCCATATGTCAGTTTCTGTCCAGTTAGAGATTGGGAATACTCTTATACTTTCACCCTTGTTAATACGCGAATTGTATAACTTCCACATCTCTGGTCTCTGGTTCTTAGGATCCCATGCGTGGTTTTCATTACGGAAAGAGAATATTCTTTCTTTGGCTCTCGACTTTTCTTCATCTCTACGTCCACCACCAAAAGCTGCTGTGAAACCATATTTATTAAGTGCCTGCTTTAATGCCTGTGTCTTCATAATATCTGTATACACTGAACCATAGTCAAAAGGATTAATTCCTTTCTTAACACCATCTTCATTGATATATTCTAACATTTCAATGCCAAGCTTCTTAGCTGTTTCATCTCTGAACTTAATCATTTCCTTGAACTTCCATGTTGTGTTAACATGAAGAAATGGAAATGGTGGCTTCTCCGGATAGAATGCTTTCATTGCAAGATGAAGCATTACTGAACTATCCTTTCCTATTGAGTAAAGCATAACCGGCTTTTCACACTCAGCCGCCACCTCTCTTATTATATATATTGCCTCAGCTTCAAGCTGATCAAGATGTGATAACTCTGCCATTCTTTTATCCGTCCTTTCTAGTATTTATTAGATTCCTTCTTATTAATTACTATCGTTTCCCTGCTTCCGTCTGTCTTATCTATATTCCAGTTAAGGAAGTCGCCTTTGGAAATAACGCTCATCTTACTTCCCATACCTCCCATATCTGCTCCAAGATAAAGTGCGATAGCTTCAAACTTACATTCCTTGATACAAGATGAACATCCCCAGCAGTCCTTAGGATACTTCATATATGCTTTCTTATCTTCTCCCATCTTAATAAGACTTCCCGGACAGACGATACTGCATTGTCCGCAGCCAGCACATTTCTCCTTATTAATTACTATGCTCATATGTCTCACCTCTTCCCACAAGATTTCTATATTTCACTTCTATCCTTCCGTCTACCTTTCTTGTATTAACATACTTAAGCCATTCATCTGACTTCTCTGGGTAATCAAGGTTCTCAGCAAAGCTGTGCCATCTTGTTTCTTTTCTTGCTTTCAAATGTTCTATAAGCACCTGACAGACTGTAAGTCTTTCCTTTAATTCATATACAAACATAAGCTCATGATAATCTTTAGCGTTAGCTTTTTCTGAAAGAGTTTCTATCTGTTCAATCTTTTCTTTGGCAAGCTTAAGCTGCTTTTCATTGAACTGGTAATGACTTCCTATACCACCAGCATATGTATCCATAACCTTCTGCATAGCTTCCTCAAGTTCTTCTGTCGAGAAAATGGTATCTTTATCCTCACGCCTAAGATATTCGTTATATTCTTTTATTCTTTCATCAGTAAGCTTGTCTGCATATTCATCAGCTGTAATCTGTGAAAATGCATTCTCTGTGATGTCCGATCTATTCAATTCCTTAACAATATCTTCTGCCGCAATTTCACCTTCTGCCATAGCACCTGTCACATACTTCTGAGGACAGCCTCCTGCAACATCTCCTGCCGCATAAAGACCATTGATTGTTGTCCTTCTATTAGTATCAACCCAGTAACCACTCGCCGTATGTCCGCCTACAATATAAGGCTCTGTTCCTTCTATCTCAACATTCTGCTCACTTGGGTTCTTTCCAGACTCTATCCATTTAAGTGTCTGGCTTGGTGCCATATTAAGGTATGCTTTCTTTAATGACTCATCCTGCTCACTGCTTATTCCTTCTGTTCTTAAGTAACAAGGACCTCTGCCCTCAATGTTCTCCCTTACAGTTCCGTATACTCTCTGTGAAGTTGTAAGTCCATACCGGTTCTCGTATACCTCACCTAAAGAATTCACCTGCTTTGCACCAACTCCCTGTGCTATTGTTCCTGTAGGAGCTATTGTATCTTTACATCTTAAAGCTATAAAACGCATTTCAAACGTTGTCATCTCTGCACCTGCATTAATACCCATAGCAAAACCAGCACCTGTATTAAATGGAGGATACCACATTTTATGTCTTGAAAATCCTGGATTGTTAGGCTTGTACAATCCAGCCGCTCCACCAGTCGCACATAATACCTTCTTAGCTCTTATCTCATAAGCTTCACCAGTATCAATATTAAAACCAACAGCACCAAGAATTGTATTATCCTTTACTATGTAATCAGTTATATTAAGTCTGTTAATTACAATTACATTTTCAAGACTATTTACTGCGTCTGCAAGTATTGGCTTAATATTCTCACCGTTAATCTTAATATTACGGTTGCCTCTTGCAACATATCTGCCATTCTCATCTTTAAGAATTACAAGTCCAAGCTTTTCCATCTTGGCTGTTACTTCGTTAAGTCTTTCTGACATTGTAAGAAGTAAATCTTCCCTCACAATATCGTCAGCATCTTTCTTTGCATATTCAACATAATCCTCTGGCTTTCTGCCTTCAACTATGTAAGCATTTATCGCATTAACACCAGCCGCAAGACAGCCGCTTCTCTTTATATTCGCCTTTTCTGCAATTATAATTGAAGCATCTGACTTTTCCCTTATTGTAAGTGCCGCATAACAGCCTGCTGTTCCACCACCTATAATAAGCACATCTGTTGCTAATCTGTTTAAACCATTAATCTGCATAAACTTTCCTTCCTCATTGTAAAACTTGTCCACAGGTCTTTATCAGATATATACTAATCTGAAGCTGTGCATATACCCACAAAGCATTTAACCTGGCAGAAACATAACTTTAATCTGGTTAAATATAGAATACGTCATCATCCCTCATACCCTTGTTCTCGCAAAGATATGTCTTTTCATCATCAACTGCGTATATTCTATATATAAGAACGTGAACCTTTTCCCCAACCTGTAGCGGCTCTTTCTCAAGTGACCACTCTCCTGTTATCATTGTTCCTCCAATATTAACAGTTACATCAAGATGATTGCCTCTGAAAAGAATATCCTCAACATAACCTTCCTCAGCAGCACTGTTGTACTGCTGGAGCTTTCCATACTTAGAAAGCTTCACAAATTCAGGTCTTATTATTGCTCTTTTAGCTCCCTGTATCTCATCAAAACCTTTTAATTTTGAATAATCATTAACCTCAGAAGCTTTTCCAATGAATTCAACAACAAATGGTGTTGCTGGAGATTTGTATATCTCTATCGGACTTCCCATCTGCTCTATCTTTCCGTGGTTAGTAATTATAATCTCGTCAGCTACTTCAACAGCTTCGTCCTGATCGTGTGTGACGAATATGCTTGTTATTCCAAGCCTGGTAACCATACTGCGAAGCCACGTTCTAAGTTCTGTCCTTACCTTTGCATCAATCGCCGCAAATGGTTCATCTAACAGAAGCACTGATGGATTAGGTGCTAACGCTCTTGCAAAAGCTACTCTCTGTCTTTGTCCACCTGATAACTGGTTAGGATACCTTTTCTCAAGACCTGCAAGCCCTGTTATATCAAGAAGCTCTGTAACTCTTTTCTTAATCTCATCTTTTGGAACTTTCTTAAGCTTAAGTCCAAATGCTATATTATCATAAACTGTCATATGTCGAAAAAGAGCATAGTTCTGAAATACGAAACCAATCTCTCTTTGATTAGCTGGTACATCATTAACTCTCTTTCCATCAATATATATATCTCCAAAGCTTGGTGTTTCAAGACCTGCAATCATTCTTAATATTGTTGTCTTACCGCTTCCCGAAGGACCAAGCAATGCAACAAGCTTTCCCTTTTCTATTCCGAAATTCACATTATCAGATGCACGAAAGTTTCCATACTGCTTAAAAATATTCTTCATCTCAACGTACATTACTTTTGCCCTCCTTTCTTATAATCACTTTGTCTGTGTTCAAATATATTCCTTAATACAAGAACTATAATCGCTATAATTACTAATATTGATGATACTGCAAATGCCGATGTTATTGATGTATCTGTACCCGACATATACAGTGCATCTATCTCAAGTGGAAGCGTGAATGTCTCTCCTCTTGTCTTTGATAATGCATTAACCGCACCGAACTCTCCTAATGCTCTTGATGTACATAGAATTATTCCGTATATCAACGACCATTTTATATTAGGAAGAGTTATCTTAAAAAATATTGTAAAACCATTAGCACCCATTAAAGCCGCCGCTTCCTCCTCGTCCTTTCCGAGTGAGTTAAGCACTGGTATTATCTCTCTTGATACATATGGAAATGTAACAAATATTGTAGCAAGCACAACTCCCGGTATCGCAAAGGCTATTCTTATATTGCTTCCTGTAAACTCATTAAACCATCTTATAACAGGATAGAAAAAACCAAGTCGTCCAAATGTCATAAGAAACGCAAGACCTACAATAACCGGTGATATAGAAAATGGTATATCAATAAGTGTTGCAAGCACCTGCTTGCCTTTAAAATCAAATCTTGTAAGTAACCATGCCGCTATAATTCCAAATAATGTATTAATAACAACTGCAGCAACAGTAGCAATAATTGTTACCTTCAACGCACTCAATACATATGGAGTTGTTATTGATTTAATGTAAAAACTAAAGCCCTCTTTTAATGAACTTGCTATTATTGATAATAGAGGCATAATCAGCATAACTGTTATAAACAAAACAGTGATAAGAATACATATGCTTCTTGTTCTTCTTTTTCTTTTTTCAAGCTTATCATTCTCGCTCATATTTAACCTCCATTTTCTCTACTTTGTACGCTTTGCCTGCCTCATCTGTATTATATTAATGATAAGAAGTATCAGAAAAGATATTATAAGCATAACAAGTGCAATCGCTGTCGCCGAAGCATAATCAATATAATTAAGCTTCTGCATTATTACATAGGATACAACCTGTGTATGTTCCTTGGCACTGTTGCCTGATATGTATATAACGCTTCCATATTCTCCTATTCCCCTTGCAAATGCAAGTCCGAAGCCTGTAAGAAGTGCCGGGCTGATTTCTGGAAGGATTACTTTAAAAAATGTCTTTGATGGGCTTGCACCTAACATATATGCCGCTTCCTCATATTGAGAATCCATCTTTTCAAGAACAGGCATTACCGCTCTTACAACAAATGGAATTCCTACAAACACAAGTGCTGTAATAAGTCCAAGATGTGTGTAAGATACCTTTATACCTATTGAAGCAAGCGGTTTGCCAAGTATTCCGGTTTCAGAATACATTTTCGATAATGTAATACCAGCTACCGCTGTCGGAAGTGCAAATGGAAGTTCTATAAGTCCGTCAAGCACTCTTTTTCCAGCAAAATCGTATTTAACAAACGTCCATGCAATTATTGTTCCAAACACGCAGTTGATTACTGCCGCTATGAATGAACATCCAATGCTTGTAACAAAAGCATTGACGACATTCTGCTTAGTAACCAGCCTTATAAATTCGGCTGGTGGAAGCTTAAGTGAATATACCATAACCGAAGCAAGTGGAATTAATACTATAAGTGATAACATAGTAACTGTAATTCCAAGTGTTAAATGAAATCCCGGTATAACACGTACTTTTTTATCTTTACCGAATTTTCTGCTATTCTTTATTTCATCAAACGCTGTATCATAGTCTGGCTGTTTATTATTATCAATTGTTCTATCAGTTGTTATAGATTTCATCAAACCAGCCTCCATCATCAAAATATATCTTGTATGCCTGAGTCCAGCCGCCGTAATCAGCTATTGTATCAAGCTTTATTGTAAGATTGAATTTACCACTATATTCATTCAATACCTCTTCATCTGTTGGTCTGTATCCATAATCTGCGGCTATTCTTTGTGCCTGCTTTGAATACAGGAATGATAAATATTCGCTTGCAAGCTCCTCTGTCTTGTTGACTTTAACATTATCATCTACAACTGCCACACTTGGCTGTGCGAGAATACTTACAGATGGTGTGACAATCTCATATTCATCAGGATATGAAGCTAATGATGTAAGTGCCTCATTCTCCCATGCAATAAGCACATCGCCTTTTTTATTCTCAACAAATGTTGTTGTTGAGCCCCTTGCTCCGGAATCCAGCACTGATACATTAGCATACAGCTTTCCTAAGAATTCCTTCTGCTTATCTTCACTGTTATTCTTATCTCTTGCATAGCTTAATGCCGCAAGGAAATTCCAGCACGCTCCACCACTGCTCTTAGGATCTGGTGTTATAACCTCAACACCATCTTTAATTAAATCATCCCAGTCTGATATATTAAGCGGATTGCCCTTTCTTACAAGAAATACAATCGTTGAAGTATACGGAGATGAGTCTTTATCATATTCGTCCTTCCAGCCTGCATCAATAAGACCTGTATTCTCTATAAGGGATATATCGTGTTCAAGTGCAAGTGTAACAACATCTGCATTACAGCCTTCAACTACTGAGCGTGCCTGACTTCCTGAACCTCCGTGAGATTGTATAACCTTTATCTGCTTTCCGTATTCAGCCATATAGTAATCGGCAAAGACTTTGTTATATTCCTCATAGAACTCTCTTGTAGGGTCATAAGAAACATTAGTTATTGTAAGTCCATCTCTCTTACTGCCACAGCCTGCCGCTATATATGTCATCGTAATACACATAATAAGAAGCATACATAATTTATACCTTTTTTTATTAGAATGTCCGTTATGTTCAAGATATTTCATAGGTCTGCTCCTTTCTTATGGGCTTTAAATTTATTATATACCCACCATTCATACATACATAGTGTGTTAGTATGTTTATTACTTAAAAAATATTGCCAGACACCTTTGCTGCTGTCTGGCAACCCTTGGAAATTATTGATATAATAAACCTTATTTCCTATAAAGTCAATATGTTTATGTGTTTATTTTAAAATTATTTTAAATTGATGTTTACAACCTCTCCTGTCACTATGACTGCCGGTGATGTTATGCCTGCTTCTCTTACCTTTAATTCAATATCAGCAAGTGTACCTTTGACTATTCTGTATGTATCATCAAATCCACCTGTAATAACTGCCGCTGGAGTGTTCTTAGGCTTACCTCCGCTTACGAGTGCCTCAGTTATCTGTGCAAGATGTGTAAGTCCCATAAGGTATACACAAGTTCCATTCATAGAAGCCGAATTTCTTATTTCTTCATAAAGTGAGTCCATATCTTTGGTATGTCCTGTGACAACACTAAAGCTTCTGCTTACATCCCTATGTGTAACTGGTATGCCTGCCATTGCAGGAACTGCTATTGCTGATGTTACTCCTGGTATTTCTTCTGTTTCTATGCCATTTGACTTAAGATAGAGCATTTCTTCTCCACCACGTCCGAATACATATGGGTCACCACCCTTTAATCTGACAACAAGCTTTCCTTCATTGGCTTTCTTTAAAAGGAGTTCGTTAATTTCTTCCTGTGCCATACTGTGTCTTCCATTTCTCTTGCCAACATATATCTTTTCACAGCTTTCAACACAGAATTCCATAAGGCGGTTATCAATCAGGTCATCATATACAAGCACCTGTGCCTTCTTTATGGCATTTAACGCCCTTACAGTTATAAGATCATAAGTTCCACAGCCTGCACCAGCAATTACAACCTTGCCCTTGCTGTAAGAATATTTCCCATCTGCCTTTGTTTCAGCATTTGTATTATCTTTACCAGTAATCCTCTCACTTACTTTATTAATAACATCCTGTAATTCGTCCTTGTCAAGCTCTCTGCCAAGCACCATACATTTTCTTGCAGCTTCCTTGAATATATCAGCTCTCATAGAGGCATCATCTACATTCTCTTTAATACTATCCCTAATTGAACCAAGATACATAAGTATATCTTCAATATCCGCAGGAAGCTCCTGTGCTATTCTATTCTTAATATCTGCCGCAACATAAGGACTTGCTCCCTGGGTAGATATTCCTATAGATAAATCTCCTGCTTTGTATACAGACGGAAACAGAAAATCACAATTATCCTTATCGTCTACCGCATTTATAAAAATGTGGTATTTGCGGCATACGCCTGCAACATCTGTCTCTTATACACATCTCCGAGCCCACGAGACGTAGA